>JAEEGL017099818.1_pt1 | contig 23466 bp, 18 predicted proteins | sample 9134231 | NCBI WGS metagenome assembly JAEEGL01 (sample SAMN16246548, study PRJNA631951) | gut metagenome | biome: gut microbiome; feature: rumen; material: fiber-attached | host: Bos | place: Iran: Karaj | collected 2018-10
CATGTTTCGCCGCACGCTTTCAGACACACGTTTGCCACTGCGATGCTTACAAATGGAGCTGACGTGAGGCTTGTTCAGGAACTTCTGGGACACTCAGAAATTTCAACCACGCAAAAATATACTCACATAAGTACCGAAAAAATGATAGAATCATACAACAAAGCACATCCGCATGGCGGAAACAAGCAGCATTAGAGGAGTAAAATATGACAGAAGACGAAAAACCGAAGATAAGGAGCACGACAGTCATCGCCGTAAAAAGAAACGGAAAGGTTGCGATGGCTGGAGACGGTCAGGTTACGCTTGGAAATACCGTTTGCAAGGGAAATGCGCGCAAGGTAAGAAAAATATACAACGACAAAATTTTGACTGGATTTGCCGGAAGCGTGGCAGATGCATTTACGCTTCTTGAAAAATTCGAAGAGCGCGTAAAGGAATTTAACGGTGATTTGACTCGTGCTGCTGTGGCTCTGGCAAAAATGTGGAGGACTGAACGCTCATTGCAGAAACTCGAAGCCATGCTTATTGTCGCTGACTCAACAAAAATCCTCCTCATAAGTGGTGACGGAAATGTGATTGAGCCTGAGAACGACGTGATTGCAATTGGTTCCGGCGGAAATTTTGCGTATTCAGCAGCACTCGCTTATCTTGATTCGAGTGATTTGAGTGCAAAAGAAATCGTTGAGAGAAGCTTGAGGATTGCCGGTGACATCTGTATTTACACAAACCACAACATTACGGTAGAGGAATTATAATAACAAATGGCTATTGACGGACTTACACCAAAACAAATCGTAGAAAAACTGGATGCCTATATAATCGGGCAGGAAAAAGCAAAAAAAGCGGTGGCTGTTGCCCTCAGAAACAGAATCCGCCGCCTCAATCTTTCTGAAGATATTCGTGATGAAGTTGCTCCAAAAAACATTCTGATGATTGGACCTACTGGAGTCGGAAAAACAGAGATTGCCCGCCGGCTTGCACGCCTTGTGAATGCTCCATTCGTAAAAGTTGAGGCCACAAAATATACTGAGGTCGGATATGTCGGACGCGATGTTGAGTCGATGGTTCGCGACTTGATGGCTGTCGGCTTCAACAATGTAAAAAAAGAAATGGAAGACCAGATGCGCGAGAGCTGTGCTCCAATCGTTGAAGAAAAAATCCTCGATTTGCTTTTGCCTGGAAGTGGAAAAAAAGAAAAATCCGACGAAAAAAAGTTTGCATTCAATCCGTTTGCAAAGATGACTTCTTCAGATAAAGACGAGCTTCAAAATCTTGACGGGCAGAATGCTGCCCTTGTTGACAGTCAGCGTTCTGACGAAGAAAAAGCCTCATCAGTCAATCAGACTCGTGAAAAATTCCGCCAGATGCTCCGCGAAGGAAAACTTGAGGATCGCGAAATTGAAGTGACGGTAAAGCGTCAGGCGCGCACTTCTGGAATGGAAATAATTGCCGGTGGCTCAATGGATGACTTGCAGTCTGGAATGATGGAAATTCAAAACATCTTGAACGGCAAGAATCATAAGAAAAAGATGGTTTGCGTGCGCGAGGCAAGAAAAATCTTGACCGAAGATGTCCTCGACTCAATGATTGACAGCGATAAAGTTTCTGACATCGCAAAAGACAGGGTCGAGCAGAAGGGAATCATCTTTATTGATGAAATCGATAAAATCGCAACAAAAAATGGTGCTTCAGGCGGACGCGATGTAAGCCGTGAAGGCGTTCAGCGTGATATTCTTCCGATTGTTGAGGGATCCCGTGTAAACACAAAATGGGGCGTTGTTGACACGACACACATTCTTTTCATTGCGGCTGGAGCTTTCAGCCTTGCTTCCCCAAGCGACCTCATTCCTGAGCTTCAGGGACGATTCCCCTTGAGAGTTGAGCTTGAAGCCCTTAAAAAAGAAGAATTCAAGCGAATCCTTCTTGAGCCAAAAAATGCCCTTACAAAACAATATACGGCTTTGCTTGGAACGGAAGGCGTTGAAATCAACTTTACTGATGACGCAATAAACCGCATGAGTGAGATTGCCGAGGATTTGAATGCGCGCAGCGAGAACATCGGTGCCCGCCGACTTCACACAATCATGGAAAAGGTCCTTGAGGAAATCAGTTTTGACGCGGATGAGCATTCAGGTGAAAAAATTGAGGTTGATGCAAAATATGTCGATGAAAAAGTTACTGATATAATTCAGAATCAGGATCTTTCAAGATATATACTCTAGTTTTTGCAGTCTGGTTTGTGGAGTTGCCTTGGAATATGACGGACGTGGAGAATCTTCAGAGCATCATCAAGAGTGTTTTCGGCGTTGAAAAAATCATAAAATCCAGGGACAACACAAACCGCTGCATTGCACCTCTAAACAAAAAGCCGCTCAATCCATTTGCAAAAAATTTTTTGCGAAGGCTCAGCCGCTTGAACAAGTATTTTAGGGATGATGAGAAGGCCATCAACAACATTTGTGAGCGCGTAAAAAATATCGGAGAGGCTAAAAATTCTCAGTGGGCTGGGCCGTATTCAGAACTTGTCGCCCTTGACTTTTATGCGCAGTACGCTGATTATTTTGCGGTCTCTTACATAAATGTCCTTGATATAAACCTTCACAAAAACTCGATTCCTTTTCTTAACGGCCAGAAAGAAGTAATCGATATCGACCTGTGCCTCAATCTTCCGGATAAAAAAATCTACACGGACGTAAAATCCTTCAACAGCATTCATTTAAATATTTTTGATGAGATTTTTGAGGCTGTAGAAGAATACTCTCTCCTGTCGCTCTCAAAATCCGTGATGATAGGCGTTGATAACCTTTCGAGCATTGACTATCATGACGTCAAGTCTCATCTCGGTTACGAAAAACGAAAAATCTTTCGGGAACTGACATCTGCCGTTGCAAAAAATGAAAGGATTTTGCGCTATACCTCATCATCAGGACTCATCTTTACTTTTCGGATCGAATACTCTGACACAATAAGCACCGTAAAAGAATACTCACCATTTGCGATGGCGGAGGCGTATAAGTATAAATTTTTAGATTATGCGAACAAGCTTGTTGATGATGAGTATTCGGTAATAACCATGGTTAAAAATCCGTGGTTCAATCAGGAGACTGTTGATTTCGGAGATTTCAACAACATATTTTACCGCTCGCTTGCCCGTCGGACTTTTATTGAGCTTTCGCGCATGAAAGAGAGTGCGAGACTTTATTCAAATTCAATATGCAGTGACTGCATATCCGTAAAATCCGTTGCAGATAACCTTGCCGGAATTATTTTTATTGATGACAACAGTTTTAATTCCAAGAATCAGTATTCCCTGTACTCCGCTTATTTTTATCTTAATCCGAATTATGCAAATTTAAAGCCGCTTACAATCCGAAGCCTTGAAAAATATTTTCGGAATGGTCTTGAGATTCAGATAAAGGACTTCGACGACTTCCGCTGGGACAATTATTGACGTTCATACTGTTGCGTTTCATGCAACAATTCTTTTCTTATATTTCACTTCTCACAATATCGCCTAACAGATATAATTTCAGTAGAGTATTGGAAAAACACTTTTCGGAAGCTGAAGCTTCCTTCAAAATATTTTTTAAGAGGTATTGGTGCAGATTATGACACAGATAGTATCAAAATCTGCACCTGACAAGTTTGCGTTGCAAACTTTCGTATATACTGCCGTTCTCACGTTGTTGCGAACGGCTCAAAAAACATTTTTCGGAAGTTGAGACTTCCTTCAAAATATTTTTTTAGAGGTACATTATGGCAAAAAAATCTGATAATGCAATCGTAGGAACGGCACGCGCACCGCACCGCTCTCTTTTTTATGCTTCTGGCTACACTGACGAGGAACTCGCTCAGCCGATGGTTGGAATCATCTGCGCAAAAAACGAGCTGATTCCAGGCCACATCGAACTTGACCGAATCGCTGAGGCTGTAAAGGCCGGCGTCCGTCTTGCCGGCGGAACTCCTGTTGAATTTCCTGCAATCGGCGTTTGTGACGGCATTGCAATGGGGCACGAAGGCATGAAATATTCCCTTGTCACACGAGAATTGATTGCCGACTCAGTAGAGTGCGTTGCAAAGGCTCACCAGTTCGACGCACTCGTAATGATTCCAAACTGCGACAAAATCGTTCCGGGCATGCTCATGGCTGCAGCTCGTCTTGATCTTCCGACTGTATTCGTTTCAGGCGGCCCTATGATGCCAGGTCACTTACCTGGTCACGATTCTTCTAACCCATACTCAGGAAAAAATCTTTCTTTAACTGACATGTTCGAGGCTGTAGGTGGCTTGGCAGTAGGCAAAGTCACAGAGGAGCAGCTTCGCGAAATGGAAAACTATGCTTGTCCTGGTTGCGGCGCATGTTCAGGAATGTTCACTGCAAACTCAATGAACTGTCTTACAGAAGTTTTGGGTCTTGGTCTTCCAGGCAACGGAACAATTCCAGCCGTAACAGGACGGCGCATTCAGCTTGCAAAACATGCCGGCATGGCCGTAATGGAAATGTACAAAAAGGGAATCACTGCCCGCAAAATGATGACAAAAGAAAACTTTGAGAATGCACTTGCCGCAGACATGGCTTTGGGATGTTCTTCAAACACAATGCTTCACGTTCCTGCAATCATGCATGAGGCAGGACTTGAGCTTGACCTTCACGAAGTAAACGAAATCTCAAACCGCACGCCGAACCTCTGCCACCTGGCTCCTGCAGGCCACACATTCATGTGCGAGCTTGACGATGCAGGCGGCGTTCAGGCAGTTTTGGCTGAGCTTGCAAAAAAGAAGCTGATTCACACAGACCTTATCACGGCAACAGGAAAGACAATCGCAGAGAACATCAAGGGCGTTAAAAACCGCAATCCTGAAATCCTTCGTCCGATTGAAAATCCATTCAGCGACAACGGCGGAATCGCAGTTTTGTTCGGAAACCTTGCCCCGAACGGAACTGTCGTAAAACGAAGCGCATGTGCAAAAGAACTCATGCTTCACACGGGACCAGCCCGAGTCTTCAACGACGAAAGCGAGGCAATGGAAGCCGTTCAAAAGGCTCAGATTAAAGCCGGTGATGTCGTAGTTATCCGCTATGAAGGTCCAAAAGGCGGACCGGGAATGCGAGAAATGCTTGCAGTAACAGCTGCCCTCGCAGGTCAGGGCTTGGACAAACAGGTGGCTCTCATCACTGACGGCCGCTTCTCAGGCGCTACCCGCGGAGCTTCTCTTGGCCACTGTTCACCTGAAGCTGCCGTTGGAGGTCCGATTGCACTCGTTGAAGAAGGAGACAAAATCACCCTCGACATCAACAACTACAAGATTCACCTCGATGTTTCAGATGAAGAGCTCAGCCGTCGCAAGGCAAAATGGGTTGCCCCAGAACCAAAAGTAAAGACAGGCTATCTTGCACGCTACGCAAAGCTCGTTTCTTCCGCAGACAAAGGCGCAATCTTGCAGTAGAAGGATAAATCCCTCACAGATAGCTATGCTCGTAGGGGCACAGAGTTCACAGAGACAGATTTATCTTTGTGAACTCAAACGCACTGTGATGAATTTAAAAATGCGCCAGATGCGCTCCTCTGACTTTTTGTTCCTTAATTTAAATTGCCGTTTTCCGTAAAACATTGTATCTTTTACGTGATGAAAGACAGTTATTTTCGTGATGTAAAGCGGTTTGTGCTCGTTCTCATGGGCGGGCTTTTGCTTGCAGTGAACATCAGCACATTCGTTCATTCTGCCAACCTTTTTCCTGGAGGATTCGCGGGCGTCGCGCTCCTTTTGCAGGAAGTTTTTGCAATCTATCTTCACGTACACGTTCCATATTCTGTTCTTGTGTACGCTTTCAATCTTGTCCCTGTCATAATCGGATTCCGCTGCATAGGACACAAATTCACGGTTTTTTCCGTCGTGATGATTGTCGTTTCCGGCTTCATGACTGATTTGCTCCCGGATTATAACCTCACCGACGACATGCTTCTCTGCTCTGTCTTTGGCGGCATTCTCAATGCCCTCGCCGTAACTCTATGTCTTCTCGCGGATTCAAGTTCAGGAGGCACCGACTTTATCGCCATATTCGTCTCTGAGCGCACCGGAAAATCCGCATGGAATGCAATCTTTCTCTTCAACTGCACCGTCCTTCTTGTTGCTGGAGTTCTCTTCGGTTGGGACAAGGCACTCTATTCGATAATCTTTCAGTTTACATCGACTCAGGCGATAAACTTCTGCTACAAAAAATATGCGAAGACGACCCTTCTCATCATCACCGACAACGCCGAGGCAATTTATGAGGTCATAAAACGCATCACGAATCACACGGCGACTGTTTTTGAGGGCAGGGGAGAGTACAGCGGAAAGATTCACGAGATGCTTTACACTGTCGTCTCGTCTTCAGAAAGCGGAAAGCTTGAGAAAGAAATCCGTTCCGTGGATCCGAACGCTTTCATCAATGTCCTTCAGTCAAAGGAAATAATCGGAAGATTTTTCCGCAGGGCAAATGATTAGTGCATGCTGACGGCGGCGATTTTTTCTGATATAATTTCTTTCATGACGCAGCAATTTGAAAACTGGACAGAATACGACACATGGCTCATTCAGAATTACAATGATTTTGCAGTTACTTCCGTGAATGAAACCGATGGAAAAGTCACGATTGAGTACATGTCAAAATCAGACTGGGAGGCATTGCAGAAGTCTCCCGCTCCAAATAAGAATTAAAACTTCTTAACAAATGCCTTTCAAAAAGACGAGTTTTTGATTTTTGCCTACAGGATTTCAAGCAGATTCCTTGCATTGTCAAAAAAAGTCTTTTCAATCTTTTCGGGAAAAGAAGAGCCAAGTTTCTGAATGTTTTCCTTTAATTCCGCTACATTTTCACCAGTCAGAATGACTTCGCAGTATCCCTTTTCCCTTTCTTGTTTTGCGGCCGTATTTTCTGTTTGATTTACAAATGCGACGAATGGAAGGGAGAGTATTTTCTCACGCTCATCTTTTTTCATAAGTGGAAACTTTATGTTGAGTGCGTTCTTGATTTTTTCTTCAGGGATTTTATCTTTTGCAACTGCATTTACCATCAGCTCGCTTAGAGTCATTCCAAGACTTGCCGCATAAGTTGAGGTCATTCCTGAAAGACGCGGGTTTATCTCAATTACAAACCATTTTTCTCCGTCAAAAACAAGGTCAACCTGTGCAAAGCCATCAAGATCAAGTTCCTCACTCAAAACAACCATCATTTTTTTCAGCTCATCGAGATTGTATTTTTCGTTTGTGAGCGGGCCTGCCTTTACGGACTGCTTTGGAGATGTTATTCCATATTTATTCACGCTGAACGCAAACGGCGGAAGCACGGTGACTTCTCTTTTTCCGTCCGGATTTTTTTTCGCATATATTTCAAGTCCTGCCTGAACGCCTGAAATGTATTCCTCAACAATCCTGTCAGAAGTGAATTTTTTTGATTTAAGCCAGTCCCTGACTTCTGTGACTGTGCCAAGTACATCCATTCCGTAAGAGCTTAATCCGACAGTATCTTTTACAACGACAGGAAAGTGAAGTTTTTCTATTTGCTGAATTACTGACTTTTTGTATATGTTGCTTTTTATTTCGCGGCGGTTTCCTGCATTTATAAAAAGCTCGTGATGAACGTAGACCTCTTTTGCTATGTTGAGGTCGCTTTTTTTCAGGGACTGATGCGTCCTCCATTTGTCAAAACATGTTACGCATGTTTCAAGCGGATGACATATTGTCTTGACGCCGCATTTCCTGAGGTGCTCAGCCACGATTGCGTCTTTTATCGGAAGCCAGTCAAAAGGCGTTACGTAAAATGATGAGGCAATCACAATGTCCGGTTTTAAGGATGCGATGAAATCTGCAATTTCTTTTTCGTCGTCGCTTTTTATCTCATAAAATGAAGGAGTTTTTTCCGGAGAGATTTTTTCATCTTCGCCTGGATTATCAAAAGCCGTGTTTTCGTCAATCAAAAACATTCCTGGCCGCTGCGTCGCAGTCAAAAAGGAGTCGTGACTAAAAATGCCACAGGTTTTCTGCCACTGTTTTTTCAGCGACGGAAGAAATTCAATCCTTAAATGTTCGTCGTAAATGTTTGAATTCGTGCTGTAAAAAAGAATTTTCATCTAGAATGATTCTCCCGCTGAAAAACTGTAAACTCCGTTTTCACCTACGAATTTTCCAAGGATGTATTTGTTTGTCGCTAGTTCCGACAGGTAAATGATTTTTCCGTTTTTTACATCCAGATCCTCGGACATCGGAGGCGCGCTTTTTATTTCGGATTCCTCATCAAGAAAATAGATTTTGCATCCGTCTTTTGTCGTCATGTCCGTCAGCTCGATTTTTTCGTTTCTATAAATATGAAATTTTGACGGGCTTAAACTCCAGCTTTCACTCAAAACGATTGTACCGTCATCTAAAAAAGCACAGCCCTGAATCTGATCCGGAATCGAATAGACTTCTTCAGCGAAAAGTTCCTTTGATTCTTCTTGAAGCACATACTTTACCAGAGCAGCCTTGTGAGATTTGCCTTTCCAGTAAAAAAAATTGCTTGTCTTGTAGTGAGAATTTGAAAATTCTCCTGCGTAAAGAACTTTTCTTCCGTCATTGTCTTTTTTTCCGTATATGAATGAGCTTTTTGTCTTTATATCGGAATTGCATTTGAGGGGAGTGCCGATTTCAATTTCACTTGAATTCGGGTCAAAGTCAGCGGAAAAAGCAAAAATACCCGTGCTTTCATTTGCCAGATAAAGCATTCCGTCAAGATATTCAATTCCGCCTGAGTGTCCGAAAAAATCCTTTCCCTGTGACTTTAAATTGTAAAATTTAGTCACAAGTTTTTTCCGTTCGTCGAATTTAAGGGTGCAGATTTGACTCGGCTTGTTTTTTCGGTAGCCAACCGTAACATAAGTGTAGTTATCTTCGTTCCACGTAAGCCCCTGAAATACAAGTCCTGAATTTACCGGAAGCGTGCAGAGTTTTGTCCTTTCTCCTAAAAAAGTCCTGAAATTAAGACTGAAAATAAAATTTATGATGATTAGAATTGTTGTCATGGAAATTCCTCATTAAAAACATAGCAGAAAATCAAATGGAGCGAAAGCAAGAAAAATTGAAAAATAATGGGTAACATTGCCCCAACTCAAAAAAATCTGTAAAATATAAAAACCTCTGGAAAATGCAGTTTTTGGAGGTTTCCATATTTTAATCTGAATGTTATCGGTTCTTCTTTTTTTTTGATGCTGGAGTGTGTAATCCGATAACTCTAATCATGGGGAAAGTAATGAAAATCAATGGCTCACCAATCGTTATTGAATGCCTTGTCGAGCAGGGCGTAGATACAGTTTTTGGTTATCCTGGCGGAAATATTCTTAATATTTATGATGCGCTTTACAAGAATTCTGATCGAATCAATCATATTCTTACGGCTCATGAACAGGCAGCCGCTCACGCTGCAGACGGCTATGCCAGAACTACAGGCAAGGTCGGTGTCTGCATGGCAACTTCAGGCCCTGGCGCAACAAATCTTGTAACTGGAATTGCCACTGCTTACATGGACAGCGTTCCAATCGTGGCAATCACATGCAACGTTGCGACTTTTTTGCTTGGAAAAGATACTTTTCAGGAAATCGACATTACAGGCGTAACTCTTCCTATAACAAAGCACAATTTTATCGTAAAAGACGTAAAGGACCTTGCAAGAACTTTCAGAGAGGCATTTATAATTGCAAAATCCGGCCGTCCAGGACCTGTCCTGATTGATATTCCAAAAGACGTTACCGCAAAGGAATGTGAATTTGAGCCGCTTAAAAAAGGTGATGACGGCCTTTCCCTGATTGTTTCTCAAAACAACAATTTCAGGCGTGTCGTAAGCATTCCGTCTCCTTCAGATGAAGAGATTCGTGCTGCCGCTGAGCTTATTAACAATTCAAAAAGGCCTGTGATTTATGCCGGTGGCGGAGTAAAGATTTCCGGGGCTGAGAATGAGCTTCTCGCCCTTGCAGAAAAAGCTGAGATTCCTGTATCAGAAAGCCTTATGGGACGCGATGTATTCCCGTCATCTCACAGACTCTGCACCTGGATGGTCGGAATGCACGGAACTCGTGCAAGCAACATGGCAGTTACGGAAAGCGACCTTGTCCTTGCAATCGGGTCGCGTTTTTCTGACCGCGTAATCGGAGACCCTAAAAAATTCGCCGCACATGCAAATGTATTCCACATCGACATCGATCCGGCTGAAATTAACAAGAACATCGCGACTGACGGAAAATTAGTCGGTGACATAAAGCAGGTTCTTTCAAGGCTTCTACCATTAATCGAAAAAAAGACACGCCCTGAATGGCTCAAAAAAATCGATGAATGGAAAAAAGAAATACCGCAGACTTATTCTGAGGTCAAGAAAGACTCAATCAATCCTAAATTCATGCTTGAGACAGTCCACAAGTACGCAGGTGACGACGCATACATTACGACAGAAGTCGGCCAGCATCAGATGTGGACGGCTCAGTTCTATCCTTTTGGAAAATCACGTCGTTTCGTAACTTCAGGCGGCTTGGGAACAATGGGCTTTGGAACTGGAGCTGCAATGGGAATCCAGGTCGGTCAGCCGAATGCGCGTGTCGTACACATAGCAGGTGACGGTTCATTCCGCATGAACTGCAACGAACTCTGCACGATTGCACGCTACAATCTTCCTATCGTAATCGTGCTCGTAAACAACGGAACGCTTGGAAACGTCCGCGTATGGCAGAAACTCTTCTACGAAAAACGCTACAGCCATACGACGCTTGATTTCGGTCCTGACTGGGGCAAGCTTGCGGACGCATATGGCATCGGCTACTACAAGGCAGGCAACAACGCCGAGTTTGACAAAGTCTTCAAGCAGGCGTTCGAAAGCCACAAACCGTGCATCGTAGATTCAAGAGTTGACATCGACGAAATGATTCTCCCGATGGCAATTCCTGGAAAGCCGATTGACGATCAGATGATGAGCTGGGACAATTAAAATAAATCGGGCGCTACCGTGCCATGCACGGTCGGGCTATCCGCACTTTCGCGCCTGCGCGCTCCATACCGATGGTACTGCTTCGCAGGTGCTCCTATCCCTAGCGCAAAAAAAGGGCAGACAGAAGATTTTCTGTCTGCCCTTTTTTACATAAAGTCCAAAACCGTTAGGAAATGGATTAGTCTAATGCGTGTCCAGCTGAGCCGAGAACGTCAGTACATTTGTGCATGTACATCTTTTTAAGCTCTTCGCGTGCCGGAGTGAGGTACTGGCGTGGATCGAAGTCGCCAGGATTTTCAGCGAGATACTTTCGGATTGCTGCCGTCATGGCAAGTCGTCCGTCTGAGTCGATGTTGATTTTGCAGACTGCAGATTTAGCGGCTTTTCTAAGCTGCTCTTCTGGAATTCCGACAGAATCAGGAATCTTTCCGCCGTATTGCTCGATGATTTTTACGTATTCAACAGGAACAGAAGATGAACCGTGAAGTACGATTGGGAAACCAGGGAGTTTCTTTTCGATTGCCTCAAGAACGTCGAATGCGAGTGGAGGCGGAATAAGAACGCCGTCAGCAGTTCTTGTACACTGAGCTGGCGTAAACTTACAGCGGCCGTGGCTTGTTCCGATGGAAATTGCAAGTGAGTCGCATCCTGTCTTTGATGTAAAGTCGATTACTTCTTCTGGCTTTGTGTATTTTGACTCTTCTGCGGCAACATCATCCTCGACGCCACCGAGTACACCAAGCTCAGCTTCTACAGTTACATCGTATTTGTGTGCGTATTCTACTACCTGTTTTGTTAAGGCAACGTTTTCGTCGTAAGGAAGGGACGAACCGTCAATCATTACAGAAGAAAAACCGTTGTCAATGCAGTCTTTTGCAACTTCAAAATTTGGACCGTGATCAAGGTGAAGTACAATAGGAATGTCACAGCCAAGCTCATGAGCGTATTCAACTGCTCCGCGTGCCATGTTGCGCAAGATGAATTTGTCTGCATAAGCTCTTGCGCCTTTTGAAACCTGAAGAATTACCGGGGATTTAGCCTCGACACATGCCATGATGATTGCCTGCATCTGTTCCATATTGTTAAAATTGAAGGCAGGAATCGCATAGCCGCCCTTGATTGCCTTTGCAAACATGTCTCTGGTGTTTACAAGTCCCAGTTCTTTGTAATTCATTTTCGAACTCCTTTAATTTTTATTACGATAAACTTAATTCATGGTAAGTCTAAAATTTGAATAAATCAACAAGAATATATGAAGAATCCGCACTAAGATAAATAAATGCTTAAAATGCCTAAATTACTTTTTAATTTGTTTGACAAAGATACTTGCTGGAAATATAATATTAATGATTTTCTGAACTTGTAAAAAAGTTTAGCCGATATCATTTTATGGTGTACTTTATTTAAAAAAGCTGCACAATAAAAATAAAGGAGTTTTGAATGAAAAAGGGCGTAGTAGTCTTTACTAGTCTTGCACTTCTGCTTGCGTTCTGTGTTCCTGCAGTCGCACAACCTAGCAATAAAGCTGTAGAGACAAAAGTCGTTGATACATTTGACGACACTGGGGACAACGAGTGGACATGGGGAATTCAGGCAAGCAATTATGTCGATAAGGAAAACGGATTTCCAAAAATGGCATATTTTGAAGCTCAGCCTAATTCACTCAAAGTATTCAATAAAGAAGGTGAGACACCAAAAGTTCTTGGCGTTCAGTCAAGCTTCCTTCGCAAAGGTGAAAACTGGTTTGAGATTTATCCGGAAAAAGACGGTAAGCCTTACGAGATTTCACTTGTAGGAACTGTAAGCCAGATTGATTTCTGGGTATGGGGTGCAAATTACCTTTACTTCATTGATTTGCTCGTTCGCGATGCTGATGGCCGTGTTTACACTCTCCCAGCTGGTAACCTTGCTTTCAACGGCTGGCGAAACGTAATCGTTCCTGTTCCAACATATATCCGACAGCAGTCAAGACTCAGAAGCGGTCCAAAAACAATGACTTTTGTAGGATTCAGAGTCCGCACAGATCCTGATGAATATGTTGACAACTTCAACATTTTCTTTGATCAGCTTAAGTATACAACAAATGCTTTGAGCAATATTTTCGATGGTTACGAGTTGAAAGATATCGATTTCGGCGGTAGCTCTTCAGGTAGTACAACAACAAAAGAGGATAAATAATGAAAAAGTTACTTACAGTTGTTTTAGCTTTGGCAGCAGGAGTTGCTTTTGCACAGACTTCAAGCCTTTCAGAACCTGATCCGACCGTTATCGGTAATGATTCTGCAAGACAGGCTCTCAGAGAAATCTCTGTAGACCGATATGAATTGGAAGGAAGCTGGAATGCTTCCATCTCTCCTGATAATGGAGTTATCACTTCTAGACTTTTTGATGGAAGTCCTCTTGCTAAAGAGCCTATTAAAGGTGAAGAAGAGGCTGAGGATTCAAAAGTATTTGGTGTAAAAGTTGAGTTTTTCCGACGTGGCGTAAACTCATTCTATATCAGATCTGCTCGTCCTATTCCAATCGAAGGCGTTACAAAAACAATTTCTGTTTGGGTAGCAGGTCGTAACATGGATCATGAAATGTATGTTCTCGTTCAGGACTACAATGGCAATAACTTTGAATTGTTCCTTGGAACTTTGGGATTCAGCGGATGGAAAAAACTTTCAGTTGCTGTTCCACCAACTCCAGATGGAGAACATGGAATTATTCAGTCATCTGCATACAATGGTGTAAAACCTGGTTTGAGAATCGTTGGTTTCAGAGTTGACTGTAACCCAGTTCTTGCACGCGGTACATATTATCTTTACATGGATGACCTTCGTGCGGTAACAGACCTTTATGATCTTGAAAACCGTGATGAAGACGACATGAATGATGACTGGTAGTCCTTTATAAGGATTAAAAAACCTCTGAGGTAAATCAGAGGTTTTTTTTTGCTCAAATGCCTTCTGCGTGTAAAATTGCTTTTTTTCCATCTTACCTGTAAAATGTTTTCATGAAACTAAATGAATTGGCCCAGAATGCTTACAGTCGTTCTTCTTCAGGGCATGATTTAAATGCAGGTAAAAGTTTTACTGATACGAAATCTCAATTTATAAAAACAACTGAAAATCAAAAAAGCGTGGACTCTCAGAAAGAGCAAAGAATATCATTTGACAAAAATAGTTACGAGGGTAGTTATTCTTCGAAGATTGCTGCAAAGGCGCTTACTTCTGGCGGACTCATAAAGGTTCCTGAGCAGCCTCGCGAAGCGGATGGCAGGGAAAATGTCTACCGCCGTGTCGCAAAATTTCTTTTGCTTATCGGTGTTGACGAGGCTGCAAAAGTAATTCCTCATCTGACGGACGAGCAGACTGAAAAAATAATTCCAGAAATTGCTTCAATTCGTTATGTGGATCCAGCTGAGGCTGAAGTTATTCTTGAAGAATTCAAGTCTTTGATTTCAAAGGCTCGTGAAGAGGGTGGTGTAGATACTGCAAGGACTATTCTTGACAAGGCCTCCGGCCAGGATCGGGCAAAGGAAATGCTTGATAAGGCAGTTCCTCTTAACGGAGGCAAACCTTTTGAGTATCTTAAGGAAGCAGACGGTGAGAGGGTGCAGCTTTTGCTCAAAGATGAGTCAAATCCGGTTCGTGCCCTCGTGCTTTCCTATTTAAGGCCTAAGGTTGCAGCTGAGTTTATAAATGCACTTCCGGCTGAAGATAAAAAGGACATCGTAATACGACTTGCAAAACTCAAGGAAGTTTCACCTGAAATAATCAAGCGTGTTGACCAGACAATGCAGGAAAAAATGAACATGCTGGCTTCTTCCAAGGCCGATTCAATAGACGGAAGATCAACTCTTGCACAGATATTAAAGCGTATGGCACCTGAAGCTGAGCAGGAAATTTTGGAAAATCTTTCTGATTCAGATCCAGAGCTTGGAGCGGATTTGAGGGAGCGGCTGTTTACGAGCGATGATATTCTGAATGCTGATGATAAATTTATTCAGGAATATCTCAGAAATATGGATGAGGAAGCTCTTGCTTACCTGATTGCCATGAAAAATGAGCCGTTCAGAATTAAAATACTGAATAATGTCTCTGAAAACAGGCGAAAATCAATTTTGGAAACAGAAACTTTCCTGAAACCCATGCGCAAATCTGATTGTGAGAAAGTTACTTCAAAATTTTTCTCAGATTTAAGAAGGGCTTACGAAGAAGGAAAACTTATAATACACGGAAGGGATGATGAGGTTTATGTCTGAAATGCTGAAGAAAGGTGATTTATATAAAAATTTTGAGGTGCTGGATGTTTTTGATGTGCCTGATTTTCATTCAAAGGCATTTTATCTGAGGAACATAAAAAACGGACTCGAAATTTTTCACATGCTTAATGATGACAGTGAAAATTTATTCAGTTTTTGTTTCAGGACTCTCAATTCAACTTCAAATGGTGCAGCCCACATAATCGAGCACTCTGTCTTGTGCGGCTCAGAAAAATTTCCGTTAAAAGATCCGTTTGTCAGTCTGTCAAATCAAAGCGTAAAAACTTACCTTAATGCGATGACTTATCCTGACAAGACATGTTTTCCGGGAAGCTCAATATCAAAGGCTGATTACTTTAATTTGATGGATGTTTACAGCGATGCAGTTTTCTTTCCTCAGCTGAAAAAAGAAATCTTCCTGCAGGAAGCGCACCGGCTTGAACTTGATGATTCAGATGACGTTAATATTCAGGGCGTCGTCTATAACGAGATGAAGGGAAATTATTCTTCTTTTGATTCTGTCGCATATGATTCAATCGCGCAAAGCCTTTTTAGAAAGAGCATTTACGAAAAAGATTCTGGCGGAGATCCGCTGGTGATTCCGTCGCTGACTTATGAGGATTTCATCAAATTCTATAAAAAGTGGTATCGAAGTGATAACTGTCTCCTTTTTTTATACGGCAACATCGATACTTGCGAGCAGATTGATTTTCTTCAGGAAAAGCTCTTGAATCGCCTTGATTCAAAAAATGTGAGTCTTGAAATTTCTGAGGCGCAAAGAATCAAAAATCAGGATGAAGTCTTTTCCTATCTTGAGTGCGAGGAATTGAAAAAAAATGATGTTTTCTATTATGAGGGGCCGAGCAATGACAGCGAAGATGATAATGTCGTTTTGGTCAGCTGGTCGCTTGGAAAAGCAAAAAATACTGCGGAAAAAGTCGAAAATTTGATTCTTTATGGAATCCTTGCAAATCACGATGGTACACCACTTAACAAAGCTCTTCTTGACAGCAAGCTTGGTGAAGACATTGCTCCACAAACAGGAATTTCTGCCCAGTATAAAGTTGCGCTCACTTTTGGACTCAGGGGCGTAAAAAAAGGTAATGAGCATAAAGTTGAAAAACTGATTCTTGAAACTCTGGAAAAAATTGCTGAGAACGGCGTGTCGGAAAAAGATATTGATACGACATTGATGATTCTCGAGTATACGCAGCGGGAAATAAAACGTGGAAACGGCCCTTATTCGATTTCGATAATGTCATCCGTAAGTTCCGGATGGTGCTACGGATTTGGCGTAAAGGATCAGATGCCGACTTCAAGAAAGGAAATCGAACACATAAAAGAAAAAATCAAGGCTGATAAATCATATATTACAGATTTAATAAAACGAAAGCTCCTGAAAAATGAAAGTCGTGCGCTGATTGTCGTAAGTCCGACAAAAACTTTCAGTGAAAAGCGGGAAAAAGCAGAGAAGAAAATAGTTTCGGATCTGCTGAAAAACACGAGCATTGATGAAATTAAAAAGAACTGCGCTTTGCTTCATGACTTTCAGCAGTCGGAAGAAGATTCTTCATGCCTTCCTCACTTAAATCCGAATGATTTTATTCATGACGGTAAGCCTGAGATGGACAGGGAAAAAATAAGTGTCGAGAGTTTTGAGAATTCTGATGGAAGCTTAAATCCGCTTTTTGTAAGCGAGCAGAACACCAACGGAATTGTTTATTTGAAATTTGGATTCCCTGTTGATGGCTTGAAGAGCGAAGATTACAAGCTGATACCTCTTTTGTGTGAGTGCCTTACTGATTGCGGATGGAAAAATCTTGACTGGGCCAGCGCCGCGGAGGAAATTGCGCTTCACGCAGGAGTCTTTGATGTTTATCCGTCATCTTTTGAAGGAGTGCGCGCGCAAACAGAAAATCTCGAGCTTGGAAATTGGATTGGCCGCGACTGGATTATTTTCAGGCTGTCAGTAATTGAGGAAGAACTTAAGCCTGCGCTTTCTCTTCTTGCAGACTGCATCCGCACAGTTGATTTTTCAGATACAAAAAGAATTACGGATATCTTAAATGAAGTAAAAAATGATTTTGAGTCATCCGTTGTGCCGGGCGGACATTTGTTTTCAGGAAACAGGGCGTTAAGCACTCTCTCAAAGAAAAATGCAATTGAGGAACTGTGGAACGGCCTTTCCCAGCTTTACACAGTGCAGGATGCCGCCAGCTCTCCTGTAGAGAATGTCTGCGAAAATTTCAGGAGAATATTCACTCAGATAAAAAAAAGCGGAATGTTTATTCATGTAACTGCAGAAAAAAAAGGAATTGAAAATGTAAAGTCTTTAGTTCCTCAGTTTGTAAAACAAATTGAAGTAAATCGCCTCCTTCCTCCACTAAAATCTCGGGAAGAAGATTTTACGGCTCTTACTCAACTTGACTCATCAAATCAAAAAAATGTCTCATCTGCAGATAAAGCCTTGAATGAGTGCAATAATGATGAGGTCTGCGTGCTTGAGTCTCAGGTTGGCTACGCATCAATGACAGTCCCAGGCTCTCCTTACGGTACAAAAGAAAATGCCGTTGAGGAACTTTGCGTTCACTGGCTTTCAAACAATCTTCTTTGGGAAAAAATACGTACAATTGGAGGAGCATACGGAGCTTTCTGTACTGCCGAGAGTTTCTGCTCATCAATTCTGTTCACGACCTATCGGGATCCAAGTCCTCTTGAGTCAAAAAAAGCTTTTGAGGAATGCATTCATGAGGCGGCGGCATTTGATTTTTCTGATAATGAAGTTGAAAAGGCGATAATGGGATGCTACAGTCATTTTGTCCAGCCAAAGACTCCAAAACAGAAAGGTCAGGTTGCGTTGAACAGACTCCTTTACGGAATCACAGAGGAAGACCGTGAGAAAAAAATCCTTGAGATTTTAAAAACCTCAAAAGAAGATGTGAGCAAGGCTTTTAAGAGAATTGAGGACATGACTTTTTCCGGAAAATATGACTTTAAGAGGCATTCTTCCGTCATTTGCGGCAGGAAGCAGTTTGAGAAATATTCTGAAAAAGAAAAAATATGTGGAAAAATCGTAATGTTGCCTTTATAATTTTAGGTATACCTTTATGTGGTAGCAAAAAGGGAGATTGTATGAGAGATCAAAAACTTGCGAAATGTTTAAAAATGATGCGTCAGATTGTTTCCGATATTCAGGGTGCTCCTTATCCTGGAGCAGATTTGGAGCCTGAGCTCTATAAAATATGGTATGAACACGTTCAGAAAGCATGCGTAGAATGCCTGATGTACCTTGATGCAAATTATCCGCTTGAGCAGGAAGACATCAGCAAAACTCTCAATAAATTTTTCAAATAGAACAAATCCTTGCATTAAAGTTGATTATTCTTTTTACCGACAATCTGTACAGTGAATTGTATATAAGGACAGGTAGACGGAATGTCAGGTTCAAAAATTAATCAACGCTATGATCAGTATGTACTTCGGGGAAAGTTGCGTCATGAGGGGTATGAGCGCTGGAGATATATTTTTTCAGGAACGAATGCGGTCACGAGTCGTGAAAAACGATTTTTTATTGAACTGTATATCGTAAACCCTGGAATTTCTCCGAAGGTGCCGGTTATCGGTCAAAAATCACGGCTTGCGATGTCTGAGGCTGACCTTCAGTATGTTCTTGCAGGAACTTCTTCCGCTCAGGCGGCTGGCAGCGAAATAGAAGTAACTCCATCCTATGTTCTTGTAAAAGCAGGATATTTTGGACAGCATGGCAAGCAGGTGAATAAATTCTTTGCTTCATCACAGCTTACTTTTGTAAAAAATTCTTCATGTTTTAAAGTCGGAAACAATGTTTTTTCAAGCGATTCACTTTCAGGAAATGTAGAGGTGACTGAGCAGGAATTGCGCGTAATGCCTGAACTTTTGTGTAATGCAGGAAGTTTCAAATGGGACTTGAAGTTCGAGCGCAATATCATTACCGAGCCTCTGTACAATAAAAAAATGAATTTCTGGGCTCCTTTTGGGGCAAAATCAACTTTTATCGGAACAATTACTGCCGACGGTCAGGAATACAGCGTTTCATCAAGAAATTGCAACGGATACAGCGACAAAAGCTGGGGGCAGAGCCTCAACAGTCCGTATTTTCACATATCATCTTCAAAATTCACAAGCCTTATTTCAGGAAAATCACTTTTGAATTCCTGTGTCGCAGTCGAGGGAAACATAGAGGATACCCTTTATGCGATGATTTCTCTTGAAGGCTCAACTTTTAAAATCAGGGAGAAAAAGCCTTTCAAGAAACAGACGGTCGTTTTTGATTGTACACAGATGCCTGGAGAAGAGGGCAACGAAAAAGTCCATTGGACTGTGAGCATAACTTACGGTCACTATCTCATTGACCTTGACATATATTGCCGCGTAAACGAAATGACAGTCCGCGATTACGAAATTCCACAGGGAAAGAGAAATCTTTTGAAGATTCTTGGCGGTGGAAACGGAAGCGGCGAGATAAGAATATACAAGACGATCGGAAAAAACATCGAGATGCTTGAGCATGCAAATATTTATGATGCCGTCTGTGAGTTTGGAGAAACCGAGAAGGTCGGAAAGGTTTGATAAAAAGCTGAAAGAACATCAGCATTAAGACACGCTCAAAAGAATTTGCCGTTTTTTGATTTTATTATTATTTTAATCACGATAATAAAAAATCATGGAGGCAAAAATATGAATTATGAGCGTTTTACCCTCAAAACTCAGGACGCATTGCAGAGTGCAAGTGCAATTGCCCAGCAGAATGATCACAGCGAAATAGGTCTAGAGCATATACTGAAAGCCATGCTTGAACAGGATGGTGGAATTACAAAACCGATTGTAGAGCGAATCGGAGTTAATCCAAATGAAATCCTCTCAGGCGTGGATTCTCTTTTAAATAATTATCCTGTTGTTTCAGGTCAAAATGAAATGAGGCTTTCGCTTGAGGCACAAAAAGTCCTTGCGAAAGCTGAAAAAGAAATGTCCTCTCTTGGAGACAAATTCCTTTCGGTTGAGCACGTTTTGCTTTCAATGACGGAAAGCGACGGCAAAGTCGGGGAACTGCTCAGGAAATTCGGCGTAACAAAAAATTCTGTATACGAAAGCCTTAAAAGCGTGCGTGGAAATCAGAGCGTTGACTCAAACGACCCTGAAAGCACTATGCAGTCGCTTGAAAAATACTGCACTGATTTAACGGCGCGTGCAAGGCAGGACAAAATCGATCCTGTAATCGGACGTGATGAAGAAATCAGACGCGTAATGCAGGTTCTTGTCCGCCGTACAAAAAACAACCCTGTTTTGATAGGAGAGCCTGGCGTTGGAAAAACCGCAATTGTCGAGGGACTTGCAAGACGAATCGCGCAGGGAGATGTTCCTGAGAGCCTGAAGAACAAGAGGCTGCTTTCTCTCGACATGGGAAGCCTTGTCGCAGGTGCAAAATTCCGCGGTGAATTTGAGGAGAGGCTTAAGGCGGTCGTGAATGAAGTCAGCAAGAGTGAGGGGCAGATAATCCTCTTTATCGATGAACTTCACACGATTGTAGGTGCTGGCGCAAGCGAAGGCGGAACTGACGCTTCAAATCTCTTAAAGCCGGCTCTTGCACGCGGCGAATTGCGCGCAATCGGAGCCACTACTCTTAACGAATACAGAAAATACATCGAGAAGGATTCTGCTCTTGAGAGGCGTTTCCAGCAGGTTTACTGCGCGGAGCCTAACGTGGAGGACACTATTGCAATTCTTCGCGGACTTCGTGACAAATATGAGATTCATCACGGAGTAAAAATAAATGATGAGGCTTTGGTTGCAGCCGCGACTCTCTCAAACCGTTACATCACAAACAGGTTTTTGCCGGATAAGGCCATTGACCTCGTGGATGAGGCTGCCTCAAAACTCAAGATGGAAATTGAAAGTGAGCCGACTGCGCTTGACCAGCTTGAAAGAAAAATCCTTCAGCTGCAAATTGAGAAACAGTCGCTTTCAAAGGAAGATGATGAGGCTTCTGAACTCAGGCTTCAGAAACTTGAAAAAGAACTTTCTGAAATTTCAAGTCAGCGTGATGCCATGAGGTTGAAGTGGAAAAACGAGAAGGAAGAAATCAACAAATCGCGCGAATTAAAGGAAAAGCTTGAGTCAGCTCGCTTTGAGGAAGAAAAATATACCCGTGAGGGAAAACTTGACAAGGCTGCAGAATTAAAATACTCAATCATCCCGCAACTTGAAAAGGAACTTTCTGAAAGCGAAAAACGGGACGAGGAGCGCAAAAATTCAAATCAAAGTGCCGATGGAATAGAAGATTCTCTCTTGCGCCAGGAAGTTACTGAGGAAGACATCGCAAAAGTCGTCTCAATCTGGACGGGAATTCCTGTAAGCAAAATGATGACGAGCGAAAAGCAAAAGTATGTTCAGCTTGAAAGCGTTTTAAGAAAGCGCGTAATCGGTCAGGAAGAAGCCGTTGGTGCCGTAAGTGATGCCATAAGGAGAAATCGCGCGGGCTTGAGTGACCCGAACAGACCTTTGGGAAGTTTCCTGTTCATCGGGCCTACAGGCGTTGGAAAAACAGAACTTGCAAAAACACTCGCTGACTTTCTGTTTAACGATGAAAAATCCCTCACGAGAATCGACATGTCTGAGTATATGGAAAAATTCAGCGTGTCTCGCCTTATCGGTGCGCCTCCGGGATATGTCGGATATGATGAGGGCGGTCAGCTTACTGAGGCTGTCAGGCGAAGACCATACAGCGTGATTCTTTTTGATGAAATTGAAAAGGCTCATCCTGATGTGTTCAACGTTCTGCTTCAAGTTCTTGATGACGGGCGGCTTACGGACGGACAGGGAAGAATCGTTGATTTTAAAAACACAATAATCATCATGACAAGCAATCTTGGAAGTGATTTGATTCTTGGAGCCTCTGAAAATCCTGAAGGTGATGACGAAAAGACAAAAAAAGCCCTCTCTGAGTCGATAAATGCCTTGCTTCACAGGACTTTCCGGCCTGAATTCTTAAACAGAATCGATGAAACCGTAATGTTTAAGAAACTTGACAAGACTTGCATAAGCGGAATTGTAAGAAATCAGCTTGATCGCGTAAAGGAAAGACTTGCAGAAAAGCGAATCACCCTTGAATTTGACCAGAGTGCAATGGATTTCCTGAGCGAAAAAGGCTACGATCCTGATTTTGGAGCCAGACCTGTAAAGCGTGCCGTTCAGACTTATGTGGAAAATCCTCTCGCAAAAGAAATCCTCTCCGGAAAATTTGGCGAAGGACAGTCTGTAAAGGTAAGTTGCGTCGGAGATTCATTGAATTTCTCATAAAAAACGGCGGCGTATGTGACTTTTTTGTAAAATATGATAGTATTTCCTACATGAAAGTTATATGCGCCGTTTTATTTTTGTTTTTTCAAACTCTTTTCTGCGTTTTTTCAAAAACTGGAATCGGATTCCAAGGCGGATATGATTTTTCTTCCAGACCTGCATGGTTTGTTTCCGTGACTGCTCGTTCTGATTTATATCCATGGGTTGTTTCAATGAACGCTTATCCTCAAAAAAACATGATTTCAGTTTTTGCAGATGACTATTTTGTAAACGAGACTTTTACTCCGCTGTCTAAAAACATAGACTATTATCTTTTTTGGGGAGTGAGCGCAGGTTTCTTGAGCGATGACGGTTTGATTGAGGCTTCCACCGGCTGCCGTTTTGGCGGCGGACTTGATTTTTTCTTTTTGCAGCGGCATGTAAGCTTCTTTTGCAGGGGTGCATGGAATCCATATTTCGGGGCAAAAAAAACTGACGGAAACTGGAAGGGGCTTGCCCGACCTCTTTCATTTCCTTGTTCTGCCGGCGTGCGCGTGTGGTTTTAAGAAATGAAAGGTCAGAAAAACATCTCTTATTCAAATCCTGTCATATTCGCGGATTATTCTGATCCTGATGTCATAAGGGTAAAAGACACATACTACATGACTTCTTCCAGCTTTAATTTTACGCCGGGACTTCCTCTCTTGATGTCAAAAGATCTTGTCCGCTGGAACCTTGTCGGATATGCGTGTGAAAACATTCCGTTTGAGCATTTTAATTCACCGCTTCACTCAAAAGGAATCTGGGCTCCATCTCTGCGTTATCACGACGGAAAATTCATTATTGTTGTGGGACTTCCTGATGAAGGGCTTTTTGTAACCGAGGCAGAATCTTTTACAGGCTCATGGTCACC
>JAEEGL017348433.1_pt1 | contig 23466 bp, 12 predicted proteins | sample 9134231 | NCBI WGS metagenome assembly JAEEGL01 (sample SAMN16246548, study PRJNA631951) | gut metagenome | biome: gut microbiome; feature: rumen; material: fiber-attached | host: Bos | place: Iran: Karaj | collected 2018-10
AAGGCAATTACTCCGACGCCGAAGCCGCCAGACGCATCGGCTGCGAACGCGCCAACATGAAAAACGTGAAGAAGAACCTCCGGCAAACCATGGCCGAATGCGGACTCAAAGAAGAATTCCGCCTGCTGATGGCGGCATAGCTTTCAAGGAATTACTTGATGGCCAAGGCCGTATTAATTTTCTTCGCAGAAACGCCTATCGACTGAAGATATTCTGCAATTTTCTTGTCACGGGCGGCGTTTTGCGCATCATTTTTCTCGCGTTCCTCCTTACGGACACGGCGAGCCGTAGCACGAGCCGCGGCACGTTCAGCGGCACGAAGGCGGTCGCCAGCCGTCTTGATGCCCAAGACTTGTCCGATACTCATACGCATACGCAGTTCCTCCACGACTTCTTCATCTAGGTACTCGTTTAAATATACTACAATTTTTTCCGCAAGGGTAGCCCTGGCGCCATTTTCCAGATGAGAAAGCATCCTTGTCAGCCCACACACAATACTTCTGAGGCCATCGGCGTCAAACGCATGTTTCATCACGAGTACGCCGACAGCCGCCTCTACGTTCGGCTCCCTGAGGCACGCCTCGTCAGGGATATCGGCGAGGTTCACGAGGACGCATTCGAATGGTAATTCGCGACCGTTGAACGTCCCTCTGCATTTGGTACGAAATTCCACCAACGGATCCCAACCACTCCGACCGTTATAGATAATAATCGCCTTGGTCGGCAGCCAACCGAAATCGGTCGCCCCCTTGTTTTGCATTACCTCGAAGGTGTAGCGATAAATCTGCGACAGCACATCACTTTCGCGGTAGGACTTGTGCTCCAGAAGGATCCCCACAAAAATTTCGGGTCCACCCTTGATGCGGGCCTTGAACGCAAGGTCAGACTGTCCCCATTCCTTGACGCTGCTGAAACTGCCGGGTATCAGCTCCAACGAATCCATGTCCACAGTAGCAAGCATCTTACGAAGTTCCGGGTTCTTGCACCGAGCAAGTCGCAAGAGCGTGCGGGTGTTGGCGGGAACTGCGTAAATATAACGGAAGAAAGGATCGTGTCTGCGGTTTCTCTTTTTCTTGTTCATGTGTAAGTTCGTCCTTTCCGCAAACAGTCGTCTGCGGATTCGGGGTATTTCGGCGTGCCGCCCACGCCGGGCGAATAGGAAGAACCCTATCTTTATATATATACGCTGGTTTGGGAAAAATTAGGAATTTTGGAACATTTCTCTTTTTGGGGCGCACTTTCCTAATAAATCTGCCATTTTCACTTTACATTCGCCAACGTAATTACGATATATATAATGAACACTTAAAAAGGAGGCCCTTATGGCACAACCGAAAATCTATGTCGCCAAGAATGGCACGGTATTCATCCATTACATCGGCCAAAAGAAGGTTATTCAGGACAACAAGAACCGCACGTACGCAACGAAGGGGTGTAAGTAAGAAAGTTTCCGTTGTTGGTTGAAAAGGCCCGGTGACCTTTGGGTCATCGGGCTTTTTCAGCACATCCTTACGGGTTAGCGGAAGAATCTGGCTGTAAGGAACCACAACCAAGCTGCTTTTATAAAAAAAAACAGAAAAACAAAAAAATTATGTATATTATGTAAGTACCTTTTAAGTCCCCTATATAAATCGGAGTACTAAATGAAATTTGACAACAAGATGAAGAACCGTTCTATTGACGATGGTGTAACGCAATATTGCCAAAATGCTCTTGAAACAGGGGAGAATGTATGGGGGCGGGAACTTCTCGAAAAGGCTGAAAACATTCCTGTTTATTTCGTGTATGGGTGCGACGCTCAATCGCAAAAAGACTATGAGGGGCTTGAGCGCTTGTTGGAAGATGTCTTGGATAATGGCCTGGAAACACCTCGCCCGTTACAAGAAGTGCTTAATAGCAAGATCGGTCCTTTCAACGGAAGCGATTTGCTAAACAAAATAAGACAGATGCAAGCTACGAGGCGGGAGAATCCTGGTGAGTTTGTTTATAGTGATTTTAATTCAATGGCGCGCATCTTTTTGGAACAGCTGTACAAGAAACATGAAGCAGAATTAGAGGAAAAGATAGGTGAATATAAAGCCGGATTTGATGTTCTTGGGCTTTATATTCGTAATGGATTTTATAACGGCAACGGTTCTCCGGAAATTTGGATATGTTACGATAAAATAGAAGAAGCTCCTATTTGCCAAAATGACCCTGAAAAGATCAAATACTTGACCTTGGGCGTTTTGTTGCACGAACTTGGGCATGCAATGATGGATCCGGGTTATGAAGCGACTGCCCCACAAAACCTATGCGAGTGGGTTGAAGAGGCCTTGGCTAATAAAATTGAACTGTCTTATTTGAAGGCAATCGGTAATAAGGACGCTTCTGACCTGAATGAAAGATTTGTGAATGAAGAACAGATCGCCAATTATAAGTTGGGGTACGATTTATTCCGCGATGGACTCCAGGGGGAGGATCATTTCCCCTGGGCTGCATGGAAGGACAGTAAACATTTTTTGCATTGTAAAATAAGCGAACTGAACCAATGGAAAACGGCAGCATCCGAACAATCAATCGATATTCATTTGCTTCGAAAGCTTCGAAAGATATATCAAGATATCATCAAAGTCCCAGTTTCAATCCCGGCGTATAGTAGGTTCAAGAAAAATAACAGACAAGGAAATAAAATAGATATATTAAAAAAGGGCCCCATTATGAGCCATGTTTTTCGAGCCTTCCCCGCCCTCAAGTCCATGGGCGAAAATGTCGCAAACTTCATTGAGGGGCAATTTTCTTCTCAAAAAAATGAAAATCTGATATTTAGTCCCATTTTCGAAAAATGGAGTCAGCCAGAATGTGCTGGCGAAGAAAATACGCTACTAGGAAAGCTTGTTCTAGAAGGCGGCTTTGGCTACAAGAAAAGCGCACATACCTTAGAAGAATTGAGTAAGGACGCTTCCAACGGAATTCATCCCGTTCTACTCGATATGCTGGAGGACGAAACAAAAGACACGCCTCATGAATATACCGTGCCACGAAGTCGAAAGCCATATACACATCAGGAAGAAGCTTTCAAAGCCACCCAAAAAGGGAACAGCATTCTCGTGTCGGCAGGAACAGGTTCTGGTAAAACGGAGTGCTTTCTTTACCCGATTCTTTCCGACATATTAAACGAGACACCGGAACAGCGAGAAGTACGAGGTGTTCGTGCAATTATTTTATACCCGACAAACGCTCTTATCCATAGCCAAGAAGAGCGACTCATCGAATATCTCAACACAAGCGTAAATGAAAAAATCCAAGGAAGACCGATTTCCTTCTGCATGTATAATGGCGGGCTACCTTTATCAAAAAAAGATAACGAATCCGATTTTTACATCATCCGAAATAGAGAAGACTTGCCACAGGTATGTGCACCAGATCAAAACGGCATTCCCGACATTATATTGACCAACTTCTCCATGTTGGAATACATTCTCTTAAGAGAAAAGGATTTCCCATTATTATTCACGGCTGGCCAAAACCTACCTCACAGCGACAAAACGGTTTTCCGCCATCTAGTATTAGATGAAGCGCACACATATACCGGAGCAAACGCGACTGAAATCGCGTTGCAAATCCGCCGCGTTCTTCTTGCAATGGAAAGCGCCGGCGGCGTATTGCCCATCGTTCAGTTCTATGCGACATCAGCAACATTCTCAGGAAACAACGACGGGTTAAAGAAATTTGCCCAGGGGCTCTTTTTCAACGTTGATGAATCAAAAATCAGCATCATAACCGGAAACCGATTCGCCCCCAGCGTACCATACAATGCAACTCCAGCTACACCGTTAACACCAGCCCTGCAAAAGAAATTCTTACGACTAAACAAGAAAAACATTACTATTGACGACATCTATGATACGCTAAAAGACGAACTTAGCAGCAGAACTCCGGAAGCTCTGGGAGAATTCTTATGGAGCATTGACATCATTCCCAAAATTAGGGAATGGCTCTGTTCCACAGCCAACAACAGGTCCTACCTTTTCGAAGATCTTTATAACAATATCAAATCCGTCAACGGCAATGTTTCTAAAGAACTGATTGCAATTTTGCTGGACATTGGTTCTCTTGCAAAATTCAAGCCCACAGACGACACGGAAACCGTTCCGTTACTGCCAGCAAGATGGCATAGCGCATTTAGAAAATTTGAAGGGATTTTCGCCTGCATTAATCCTAATTGTTCCGCTCCGCATAGACAAAATCACGGTTACAGCAAAAATTTCGGTAAACTATATACTACCTGGAGAGAAACATGTGATTGCGGAGCACAAGTCTATCCTTTATCATTCTGCAACGGATGTGGGCAGCCTTTCGTAATGGCTCAAAAAAACGACGATGGTTCTAGATCGGCACCATCGGCAAAGAATATCATAGGAGCCTTTTTCGACATAGAAGAATCCGACGAGCAAAAGAAAATTGAATTCCTTTCTATAAATAGCGCAGACGAAACGAGCACGCCGATCGAGCTATACCCCGAAAACAATTTCTACAAGACAAATAAAGAAAGTTGCTCTTGCGGATACAAATTACCCGCAGGAGACAGAAGAAAGCACTTTACGCGAACCTTTGTACAAAACAAGCCTTTATTTACAAGTCTAGTATTGGAAGGTCTATGGCCACATTTGCCAGAGCAAGAAAACTTAGACCACAAGGCATGGCCATCAAATGGGCGACACATTCTCACATTTAGCGACACTCGCCAAAACGCAGCACAGTTGGCCCCGATTATGGAAAACACCTTTTTCCGTAATTGTTCCTATCAACTGATAAAGGGGCTTCTCTCAGGACTATCACCTGAAGATGAAACAAAACTAAAGCAGTTGGAAGAACTAAAAGATGATCTCAACCCCGAAAAATACGAGCAACGAAAAAAAGCCATTCTAGCAAACACAGCCTGCCTTGAAATAGGCGAAATCGTCAACAGCATCGCAAATAACAGGAACTGCCTAAATCTTTTAGGGTTATCCGATTTTGACGTCATTCCCTCGATGAAAAATCGGAAATCCATGCTAGAAAGTAGTATTGCATATATTCTGCTCAACCTGCCCCCGAACGGAATTTCACTTGAAAATGCCGGAATTGTAGAATGCGTCTACCCAGGATTAAGCGAATTCAAGGTTCCGCCCAAGTATCAAGATTACCTAAACGATCAGGAATGGCAGGATTTGTTATACACCTGTATGCAATCCATTCGTCAAAGGCAGGCATTCGCCTTTGATGACAACAACACGTACGAAGAAGATTTTGAAGCATATTACGACTTCTACCCAGGTAAAACTTGCAACATTTTAAGTGAAGACATTCAAAAACACTTAATTCCTAAGCTGTTTAAAGACAAAACCAGGGTTTTACTTAATGCCCCCAGAAACAGCGACTGCGAGCTAGAAGAAAAAATAAAAGACATCGCCTTTGAAAAAGGATGGATCAACAGCCAAAAACAAATTTATTGGGAAAAGCCGACAAACGACAGAGACAATGCCGTTCACCCCATTCAGTTCCGTTTACGGATTGATTCCCCGTTATTTAGATGCGCCGAAACAAAAAAGATCGTTTTCAAAAACATTAGGCAATGTTCGCCACACGGAGAGCGTGGACTGGAAGAAATAAATCCCTTGTCCAGTTCCTATTCTAGATTGCACGAAATTGTCAGCCGCCCTGACATTTACTCTTGTTTTGCCGCAGAACATACCGCACAGGCAGATGTTAAAGCAAACCAGAAAATTGAAGAACAGTTTAGGCAAAACAAATTAAATCTTTTAAGTTCAACGACAACAATGGAAATGGGTATCGACGTAGGCGCACTAGCCTCTGTTATGCTCGCGAATACGCCGCCCACGCAAGCCAACTACATGCAGCGTGCTGGTCGTGCAGGGCGTCGCGGAGAAGGCGCTTCGCTCATATTTACCATCTGCAACGCCTCACCCCATGACGAAATGTTCTATCACAATCCCGATTGGGCATTCGCCAAGGACCCCACATCCCCCGAAATATCGTTTAAGAGCCGTGTTCTTTTGCAAAGAGCCGTTAACGCGTGGCTAGTTCGTTCCATCTGCAGAACAGACCACGTCTTGCCAGAAACAACAAGGACCAATCCAACAGACGCTTATTCAACATACGGATCCTTCTTTGCAGAAGTCCAAAAAGGAAAATATCTTGATTGGCTACATGGGCATAATTTGCTGCATGATATTTATATGGATCCAAATCATCTAATGCGCAAGCAGCTTAAACAGCTAATTTCCGTATCTGATTTTGATGAGAATTTCGATTTCAAGTCTAACGCATCATTCATCGGCCGCGCTATAGCCGACCTTGAAGCGATAATCAGCAATTGGGATAAGAAAATCAAGGACCTTGCTACAGAGATAGACATTTTTGACACGCTACACCAAGATCAATCAGAAAAGTGGCGTAGCGTAGTCAGAGAAAGGTGCCAAAGCGAAATAAACAAGCTTAAAGGCATCAGCGCGGACCACTTAAAAGACAGCACCATCAACTATTTGGTATCTCATCAGTACTTCCCATCGCACGGTTTGCCGTTGGACGTCGTCTCACTAAATGTAATGACCCCGTCTGAGAAAAAGAAGAAAAACGCAAATGACTTCTTCATAGAAGATGAAAAGTTCAAGCTAACAAGAAATCGGGCATCCGCAATCCGCAGCTTTGCCCCTGGCAACGAGACCGTCGCTCAGGGAAGCCGATATATGTCTCTGGGAATCATGATCGACTATCGCCAACGTTTCGGTTTAACCCCCGATAACGAACGTGCTAAAGGAATCATGCAAAAAGTCTACGCATGTCCCAAGTGCAAAGCGATCTACACAGAACGTCCAAATAATGAAATCTGCCCGACATGTTCAAACGATAAAAAGGCATATAATCTTGTTTCACAAAGCGTAATCAAACCAGAAGCATTCGTAACAAACACTATAAGAAAGCAGGGATACACTAAGGGCGTCAAGAACCCCAAGCGTACCAAGCAGATCATACACACGCAGGCGTCCGGCGAATTTGACAAGGAAATAACCAGCACTTTTACAAAGATCAGGCTGAGTTCTCAATGTCATGTTCACACGTTCAACGAAGGACTTGCCCGAGGATTCAAATATTGTAAGAAGTGCTTCCGAGTAGTGGATGCTACCGCCAATTCCGAACTAGATACAATAGCGCCAGCAAGAAGATATTGCCCTGGCGAAAAAGGGCAGCATTTTTGGAGCGATACATTCTATTTGTATCACAATCTGACGACAGAAGCCTTGATGTTAAAGATCAATCCCGATTACAACCTATCAAGCACCCCCATCGGGAGCAACAAGAAGGCAGCGCATGCTTTGGGCATCGCCCTAAAGAGGGCGGCATGTACCATTTTATGCATAGAAGAAAAAGAAATCGACTACAATTTACCGACCACAGACCAATTAAATGACTGCGACATTATCTTGTACGACACCAACTTTGGCGGAAGCGGGATAATGCAGCTCATAGCCGATCAAATTGATAAAATTCTGGCTTACGCGATCAACAACATTCTCGTTGGTAACGAAGACAAGCACAATTCCGTCTGCAAAGGGGCTTGCCCTCAGTGCTTGATCAACTACAACACCCAATTCCTTTTTAACGACGAACAAACGAGCCCGGACAGGTTCGAACTATTGAACAGCATAGATTACGCTAGGATTCAGTATTCCGAAGAATACACAAAATTTGAGGAATTCAAAAAGAACAATAATTTATCAATAGAAACTGAAAAACACATCCAGGAATTGGCAGAAACAGCAAAGGATATAAGCATCGTTCTCCCCCACCTGTCCTCGGATATTTTCAATTCCTATCTATGGCAAAATCTTCGCCGTCGCACAGATGCTCAAACCACGAAATTCTTAACATCAGAAATATCCACTGATGACGAGATGATTATTGCAAAACAGCTGTGTAAAAAATTCGACGACAACTCCATAGGCATTATAAACGAGCAAGGAACAAAGCCTGGGATATACATCAACGGCAAGTACTACGGACTAATCAATTGGAAATCACTAGAGTACTGCAGTCCCTTTGATGAAGCAGATGCTCTCTCCATATGGACATCAAGTGAAGGAGTATCAGTTCCTTCCTATACAGAATGGGAACTTCCTTCTGAAATCCAGAATATAAAAAGCTTCGCAGGTGAAACCACCCAAGAAGACAGAATTGCAGCAAGTAAAATGCACAAATTGATGGAGAAATTTATCGGTGTAATACAGAAACCCGCCGAGATTGATTTTTCAACAGCAGTTTCTTGGACTTATACAGACAACTACGCCACACGACCCGTCGGCATAAAGAAAAAAGTTGTGGACCAAACAGCAACACCCATAACAAAAGACGCCTGTTTAGGCTTCATTGAAGCAATGGGAGCCGGCCATCTGTTGAAAGATCGTCACAAGGGGAAAGTCATATACTCGGCAGCAGATCTAGAAGAATTTCTTCAAAAAAATAAATCTCACGCTCTCTCCTGGATTGACGTAGCAGAGGAAGATGGCGAACATAGAAAAGAAGACATCCACGACCGATTCCTAAGAATCAATTTTAATGATGGCAAACAATACGTTCTAAATCTAGGCAAGGGCTTCTCCAGCTTTGTTCTGGAAAAAGGGGTCTACAAAAAAATCCCCGGAAGCTATTCCTGGTACATCAGAAACGTTTAAAAGGATTCCATTATGCAAATCATATACACGCATTTCGACGCTGAAGAAAATTTCGAAACCTTCTTTTCTAAATACAAAGATGAAGTCGGTTTTTTATTTCAAAGCGGCAATCAAATTCTAAGTGAAGCCGATTACACCAGTCTCTATTGTAAATTGTCAAATACTGCCGAGTGGAGTGTTCCTCCCCGGCTGAACCCCTATTCTTTTGATCAAGTCAATCGTATTGGAAATACATTCAAAAATGAAAATGAAAAAAAATTCTTTTATCGCTGCTTTGGAATATATTTGCGCGAAGCAGTGATGCGCTACGGGAAAGACCTTGCCGGAGAAAATGGATTCTGGGAGCAGTTGAACAAAGGCATTCGGCAAGATTTAAATGATGCGTATAAAAAAAGAAATCAAGAAGAAAGAAGAAAAATGGGGTTTTGGGAAGACGAGACGCCGCAAGTTGAATTAACAAATCGAAGCTATCATGTTGCCGGAAAATCGAGATTAGCATACATATTCTCTTTCTTTGAAGATCCGGCTATTAAGAACATAGAATATAGAGACAATGGCTATCAATATATGCGTCATTTAATCAGACTGGCCATCTGCCCAATCAACTATAACCCACTACGTTCAAAGTATTTTGAATTTTTTGAGAAAGACAAACGTGTTGAAATCCTTATAAACTCCATTGAAAAAAACTCTCTCGATATTCATCCCAAAATGCGCGCAACCTTAACAGGGAGAATAAACAATTATTTTAAGTATTTACCCCACATTCGTGATTTATATCAACACACAAGTCCAGAAAAGCGAAATCATTTTATAGCCGACAATGCCTACAAGTTTTTTAACTTGGAAAACCAAAACCACTACTTCATTGAATGGCTTAGACAAGATCTACAGGGAGAGCAAAAGTATATCCAGCAAATTCGACGTCAGTCAGCACAACAAAACGGTCAGCAACTTTATGAGGACTACAAATTCGTAGTTTCGTTCAACACAATTAATCAATCTATTAACATAACCGCGCCATCCGATCTCAACCTTGACGAGCTTTTCGGGAAGGAATTAGGACTCGAACCTTGGGAAGAATATCAAATCACAAATGCGGCCGGAGAGAACCTCTTAACGATACAAAATTCACAAGTTATAAAGGGACAAGACAAAGATCTCTACAACGCCCAAATATTTAAATTATTAAGCGAAGAAAAGATCAATATCAACGGCGGCGGCCTAAATACAAGCACTATCAAAAACCCATGGTATACAACAAGTAATCCCTATTTCATTTTTGACAAAAGGGGAAAACGTCAAAAGAACTCCGTCAAATTAAGCGAATCGTTCTTCTTGATTTTGCCCCATGATGAGCAAATCATTTACATCAAACAAGCAGAAGGAAATCATGTTGAGCAACTGGAAGACACTTCCTATCAAAAAAAAGACGGTCTTTCTCTATATGAGATAAATGTAGGAACTGCAGATACCATAACCATTACAACCACAAATGGGCATCTTTCAAGAAACATTTATCTATCCGTTTATGACCCTAGATACATTCGCCACTATGAAAATGAAGAGGCCAGTCAGGCCACAATATTCATGGTTCAACGTAGGACTCATAAAATTGGCATAGGCACAATCGCATTTTCTCTTCCGGACGATACCGCTAATCCCATAGGCTGGGTAAATAATTTCAACGCAAGTCATCAACATGACGGCATAAGCGCACACATTGATGTGGACATCAATCGTGCACCAAGACTAATCATTTCCAATGAAACGCAGCATATCATAGAAATTCCAGAATACAAATTTAGCGATACGAAAAAAATTCCCAAAATATCATTACTGCCACAAGGAACTGTTTTCTGGACTGCGAGACGCAAAGGGAATGCAAATTTCTCTGCATTTTTAAAATGTCCTAACAACATTTGCAATCTTGATCGGCAACGTTGGATTCAAGAGGGAGCTATTTTCCAGTACAACATCAATGGTGATGAGTGGATTGATTCAGGTAGTCCTGTCTCCTTCATTCAAAATGGATTCACTATTTTAACTAGAACTCCCTATTGGAACGACGCCATAAATCACGAGATTCCATACGCCGATGAGTTCTTCTGGGGAAACAATCCTTTCGACGATTTAATGCCCCTTGGAGCAAAATGGCTTTTCCAATGGGAAGAATGCAATCGCAAATTCTGTGTTACCACATCGACAAATAATTCTATTTCCAAATGCGTAGAAAGTCTTGATTTAGAAGGAAATTACCCCGACATGTCTTTTGGATGGACTTTCGAAAATACAGAATTTCTGCTATCGCTATCAAAAGAAGAGGGCAAATACAAATTACCTTCAAGAGCACCCGAAATTTACGAGAAATCAGATTTTGAAAGAAGTACATGGTTAGAAAACTTAATTACAAGGGATGTCATCGCTCTAAAGAACTACGCCCGCAATTTGTCGCAAAGATTCGGGATGGATTACAACGGCGACATATCCGATAACTGGAATGACGAAACCGATGTAAAACATTCAATTGGAAAGAAATTTTTCAATAGACACATTGCAAGCGGGTTTCGCAATGATTTAATCGATTATTGCGATGAACAAAGATTTGAGTGGATTGAAAATTGGCTTTCGGTTTCCGATTGGGACGGATTGCTAAAAATTCTCTTAAGAGAACTTAATACAAGAAACGACTGCTTATACAACACCCTTTCAAATGGAGACGATGAATATAGAATCTCATTCATAAAGAACTTTTGCTCACAAGAAGACGTCTATAGTTTCGTAAACAAACGTCATATTTTAACCCCTTTAACAAATAAAGTAGAAACACAGATACGCCTGAGCAACCTCCAAGAGTACAAATCAGAAATTTACCGCAAACTTTCTGAATCTAATCCAGAGCAACTTGTCAACAATTTTGACAACATTTTCAATTCAATTGTCTTAGAAATAAAAAAAGAACCATACAAGAAAACATGGCAAAGCCTATGCGCCGCAGAGCAGCGCAACAACCTAACCGAATTCATTTATTTCCCCGAAGACTTAAAAACCGCTAGTAATACAACATTAGAACAATTTGCAAAAAAATTATTCGCTTGGATTAAGCCTATATTCAACGTCATTCAAGATACCGAGCATTTAAACATCTTTATTCCTGGGAGCTTCAATAGAATTTCAAATAGACTCACGGAAGAAGATATTTCATTACTCGCAGGCCGCTATGCAGCCGGCATCCAGGAATGCAAAAAAGATTTCTCAAAATCGGGAATAGAAATCAGTCTTTCTCAAATACCGTCTATTTTTAACATTACAGACAGTTCTTTTAGCATAACAGTTCAATCTAACCATAATTTTGATTACACAGATGCTTGTAAAAGCAGAGTACAAAGGTTCATCCAACAGCAAAACAATGCGTATAAACTTTCGAACCTACGGCAACAAGTCCAACAGGCACTTCAAAACAAACCCGATCGTTTTGAACAAATAACAGAGGAAATGTACATGAGGTATATCGATAACGAAGGCAATTGTAGCGACATTTTCTCCTTCTTAGAATTCGTAAATAAAACGGCTCCAGCAATTTTCCAAAATGAAAATAGAAGCTGGAAAAACAACTGTCTAGCTTATGTAAAAGGAAACCCCAAGCCTGCAACGCCCGGAAAATGCTTATTGATGAATTCCGACGAAATTCGCGAATTTACGAAGGAATTCTTTAGGAAGAATTAATTTCTACCCGTTCCATTCTGACGCAATAAATTCGCCAAGTTGTTGGCGAATTTCGCGCCAGCGTGGCAAACGCTGAGTCATTAAGATTTCAAAGAGTTTATTATGATTGGGCACCGTAAGATGCGTGAGCTCGTGGACGACAACATACTCAATACATTCTTTAGGAACGCGGGCTAATTCAAGGTTGAAAAGCAAAGTGCGAGACTTTCTTGTACAGCTGCCCCATTGCGTCTTCATGCTCTTAATTTGCCAGTTATAATCAGTTATAGACAGTAACGAAGTCCACTTTTCAAGCAAGCCTTCAATCACCTGTTTTAACTGGGTTCTATAGAAATCCTGCATGAATGCTCGGCGATTAGACACTTTGTTCAAACGCATGAACATTGTTGTTCCATGTGTTTCAATTACGCTTTGTCCAGTTGTTATTTCTTCGACTTTCAAATAATACCGCGTGCCAAACAGATAATGGCTTTCGCCACTAATGTAATGACGCTTGGTCTGTCGCGGTGTTGCCGCAATAACATCTCGCTGTCGATTAATCCAATCCCACTTGCTAATGATATAGCTGCGTACATCATTTTCAGTAAGGTATTCGGGAGCGGACACATGGACACGACCATCCGGCGGATAAACCGCTAGATGTGTATTCTTGATTGGCTTAAATTCTACCTGTATGTCGAGTCCGTCAACAATCATTAAAACAAATTGGTTTGAGCGACAACAATGCCAAGTATAGCTTTTGCATCGTAATCTGTAGTTCCAAGAGCCGATTGAATAGCTCGTTCGACAAGTAGCTTTCGCCGCGGATCAGTACGGAATCCTGGCATCGCACTTCGTTCAACAGCATCATAAACATTTAAAGCCAATTCAACATTCTCGCCCAAATTATCGTACAGAGCCTTCTTTAAGTCGTTATCAATACGAATATCAGGCATGTCCTGTTGTTTGAGTTGGTTGCGAAGTTCCGCTATTTGCTTAAGTAATTCCTTATATTCCATTTTCTGCTGTTGAAATTCTTCAAGCAAGCGGTTTAACTTTTCAGAAAACTTGCGATATTCTTCAGGGTTGGTTTCTCGCTTTCGATTTATTACATGTCGAACATTCTGGGAAAGCGTTTCTGCGACACCGCGTTCCCCGCCAAGTTCTTCTTCGGCGGTTTTATCCACATCAACTTGCGATTGTCCATCATCATCCGTTTTCACATCAATAATATCAAGGAATGAAAAATCATCTAATTTCTGCAGAACTTCGGCACGGGGAGAAACAATGTAGTCATCAAGCAAAGCGCGCATGTCAGCATCAAAAGAATGCAGGTCAACAAAATCGTCACTGTGACGCATGATTGCCGTTCGCAAATCATCATAAAGTTTGACTTCTTTATAGATATTGTCCGACTCTTCTTTGGTATAGCCAACTTTATCCATTTCTAACGCGATTGCTGTATAGGAGCGGACAAGAGCCCCGCAGGCATCGTAAAAATCTTCGCGTTTCTGCTGATTCTTGACAATTTCTTCTTGTTGTTCTTCTGCATCAACAATTATTGCAGGATTGTAACAGAAGTAATTAAAGAAATCATCCATACTGCGAGGCAGTTCTACAGGTTCAGCAAGTCGGCGGACTTTTGCAAGGGCCGCATCCAAATCCTTTTTTGCTTCTTTTAGGCGGTTCTTTAGTAGCCCAGTAACATCTTGTTTGTCAAAATCCTTAAAACCACCATTCGTGTAATTTTCTATAGCATTGCTTATGTCTTCGAACAGATTTCTATAGTCAACAATATAACCATATTGTTTCCGTTCCCCGTTAGTGCGATTCACGCGGCATATAGCCTGGAACAGCGTATGGTCATGCATTTTACAATCAATATACATGTAAGTAGCAGAAGGAGCGTCAAATCCAGTAATCAGTTTATCAACAACGATAAGGATTTTCATTGATCCCGGATTCTTGATAAACTCGTTCTTCGCATACTCTTCAAACTCTTCTGCAGACCGTTCTCCGACCATTTTGACAAATTGTTCGTGCTTGTATTCTGCTTGCGTTTGGGCATTGTCAGAAAAACCATCAGTAAGCGACGGTTCCTGGCCATTATACGATGTTACGACGGCAGTCTTTCCCGCAAATTCGCCATCCCGTTCAAACTCAGCCCAATAACGAAAAGCCTGATAAACATCATCAGCAACCAACATGGCATTGCCCCATCCTTCACGCAGACAAGGGATGAGAGCAAAGTCTCTCTTTATTTGTGCAACCACGCGGCTAATCGGTTCACGAGCAGAATAGATGCTTTGCATTACCGCCCATCTTTTTTGCAAGCGAGTCTTCGCCGCTGGAGTAAGGCGTTCTGTTTTTATTTCGAAAAGTTCATCTAAGCTGTCTTTATCCGAAATAATTCGTTCAACAGAACGGGCTTCATAACGCAAATCAAGCACTACTTTATCACGGACGGCTTCGTCATATTTGTAGGTAGAAATCCACGGGCCAAAAGCTTCACGAGAAGTGAGTTTGTCCTTGTCAACCTTGAGCAAAGGCGTTCCCGTAAAACCAATAAGCATCACATCGTCGCCCATAATTTTTCGCATAGCCTTGTTCAGCACGCCACCCTGTGTGCGATGACATTCATCAACAAATACAAAGAGACGCCCTTTAGCCTTGAAGCCTTGCGGCAAGTGTTCTGCGACCTGTTCAAGATAGTAATCTACGGGAATTTTACTTTTTAGCGATTGCGGAACATCCCTTTGTTGAACTGGTCCCCTTACGCCAAATTTATGAACCAATGTGGTAATGAGTCCTGGTTCTGGTTGTTCTCCTTGACGGTCGTTAGTTCCATTGAGCATTTTAATCAGATGATTACCTGATGTTGCCCGAGTAGGATGATTATCTGCAGCACCAAATCCATTGGTAATTTGTTTATCAAGTTCGTCGCGATCCGTAATAACGACAACACGTGATCTAGGAACCGTTTCTAGAATCCATTGGGCAAGCCAAACCATTGTCAGCGATTTGCCACTGCCTTGTGTATGCCAAATAATTCCGCTCTCATTATCAAGACAACGCTTTCTTGCCGCCTGCAACGCAAAATACTGGTTAGGGCGAGCAACCTTTTTTATACCTCCGTCAAAAACAACACAATTGTGGATAAAATCAATCAATCTTCCCGGACGTAACATTTGTAGCAAGGAACGATGCAACTCATTCGGAAAATCTCTTGCCGGGAAATACATCTCATATTGAGCAGGTTCTTTAGTGGGTTCAGGATAATGTGTTCCACAAGGTTCTTTCCAGCGAAGATAAAATTTTTCCGTAGTAAGAACGGTTCCATAATAAACACCTTCGCTTTCAGAACCTGCTAAAAGTAATTGCACCGTTGAAAAGAATTGAGGTATTTCTCCATCATCCTGATTGCGGAAATTTTGGCGGATTCCCTCGCGAGCACTGACGGTCGCTTTCTTAAGTTCGATGATACAAACTGCAATTCCATTAATATAAACGACGATATCGGGACGACGGTGCTGTTCGCCATCTGCGGAACGACGAACTGTCACTTCTTCTGCTATATGGAAGAAGTTTCTTTCAGGATTTTCCCAATTGATTAGACTAATTTGCTTACTTGGCCGCCCCGGCCCCTGACTAACCGATGTTGGATAACGCAACAATCTGTATATGTCTTTATTCGCATTATAGAGAGTGCCTTTACTATGGCAGCTAGCAACAAGATCCTTCAGCTTTTTTATAGCTTCGTTTGCCTGTTTTTCAAAACACCCTTGACATTCAACAAGGAACTTTTTGAGAATACTTTCGACATAGGGCTTATTCTCTTGTTCAGAGAGATTCCCTAAATATTCATAACCATGAATATCTCGGAGAAGCTTGATGACAGTATTTTGAGTTTCACGCTCGGTGTTCACTTGAGGCATAAGACCTCCTAATTAAGGCGAATTTTTCCGGTTAAAAGTTGTTGCATCATCCCTTGTTTCACAAGGACATACTTGTCGCGTTCTTCCTGCAAGGTCTGAATTTCATCATCCATCGTAGAAAGTGTTGATGCGATTGCTTGCTGTTCACTTGCATCGCAACAATACAAAACATCATAATCTAGCAAATCCCTTCTTTGAATATTCGGCAACCCACTTCCTACTCTCAAAGCCATAATTCTACTCTCATTATACTTTAATAAATTATACATGTATAAAACGACATCCTTTTGAACAAGAGAAACTATATAGCAATGTCCACCAGCCCAAAAACGTTCTTTCATATAATTAACAAAACCACATGAATTTCCGCCCTCACTTATGATAATATTATTTGCTTCACAGTTATAATCTGTATAATATCCAGATAGCGCGGCCCCTCCATTCATCATTGGAAAGCCCGTAAAATCATTTAATTCACCTCCATTTACTTGTTGCCCCTTTTCAACATCCAACAATTGCCCCAATTTTACGGTCTTCCATTCACCGGTAAATCCCTTGAGATGGATTTTACCTGTAAGGAGTTGTTGCATAGCCCCTTGCTTGATGAGTCTTTTCTTTTCAATTTGTTCATCAAGGGCCGCAATCAGGTTATCCATCTGACTCAATGCATCTGCAATTCGCTCCTGTTCCTCTTTTGTCGGTGGAAATGCTAACTGTATTGTTTTTATGTTTTCTGCCGAAATATGTACAACAGCATCTCCTTGTCCTTTTGACGCCTTCTGCTCTTGACAACTCTTTGAATTCGTTGCAAAACCCAAATACAAGGAGTTATACTGACTATAGGGGGACAAAATGATTAAATCTCCGCCAGCATAGGCTTCAACATCATCAACAAAAGCCGCAGATTTTCCAATATCTTCTTTAGTTTCTCCAGAACAGGTGAATACAATGTCTCCTTTTTTCAAACGACGGGACTCCATCGCAATTTGCGGAGAGATAAACGATCCAAATTCCTTGATATAATAGTCATGCATGGTATAGAGTTCACCATACCTAACTGCCGGAATATTTCCTGAATTAGCATCTGCTCTAGATATCCCTCGCCCTTTGCAAAAAGAACCTAGACTACCAAGATTTTCTACCATCCAATCTTCCGGTATCAACCCGATGTCGGTCTGCTTGAATTTAGTTTCTTTCATAACGCCACCAGATTAAAGTTTGATACCCATCGCAGCAAGCGACTCATTGACTTTAGAGCGCAAGTCATTCACACGAGTTTCAATACTAGGTAATGTATGTGCATAGCGATCACGGAGCGCTATCAAATCCGTCGTCATCTTCTGATTAACTTCCGACAAAAGCGAATCGGCTCGGGCCATAATCGTACCTCGCCATTTGCAATCAACTACAAGATGACGAATATCATCTTCAGAAAGTTCATCATATTTGGAACGGACTTTTTCGTATATTTTCGTCAAAAGAGCTTTGAGTTTATCCTTTTCTTCGCTCAACTTATCCTGAAGTTCAATGTATTTGGTAAAAAGATTTACTGTCTCTTTCGCAAATGTATCATACTTAGGAATTATCTTCAGACGTTTTGCCACAGACGCTTTATTTACCTTGTCTAACTGATCGAACACATCTTTGTGGTTATCGATAAAAGCAGCTTGTTGCACCTTACCTTCCTTACCCTTAATAGCAAGCAAAGGCAAGAATTCGGCCAAAATTTTTTCTTCGTTTTCAAGGGGCGCCGGTTGCGACACCATTTCAAGTTTCAGTTTGATACCAGCGGCAGAATCATCGAGTTCCTGCGGATTTTCTTCTTCCATCTCCGTTATCTGCGATGCGATTTTTTCGATTACAGCTTCCTGATTTGCAACAGCAACTTCGTCTTCGCTAAAGAATTTATTCACAAGAACATCTACGGGTAAAAGATCGCACAGAATGTCCCTATGAGTCGGTTTCTTCTTTTCTGTAGAAACTTCAACCTTCCAACCATCTCGCGATATCAGGTAGCAGTCATCCTGCATTGTTTCTGCCCAATAAACACGTAGAACTTCATAGGCTTCGTAAGGGTTGACGAGTTCCTGTTTTTCCGCCTGTTTCAAAAGAGCGTTACCCCACTGCTCAATTTTTTCCTTCGGATTAAAACCGAGTGGCAGAGCCTTCATTTCGGGAATAACATCATCAAAAAACTTGCCAACACTTTTCCTGTATTGTGCAGAGTGACGCTTGTAATCTTCATTACAATCAATGATTTCACAAATTTCGGATGCATCATCCTTCAAAAAATGATAATAACCATTCTGTAACGAAGTAAACAATTGTTCCTTAAGAGTGGGACAGACCTGCCAATAATGCGAAAAGACTTCTTCAACATCGTATGCAGGAATGTTTCCATGCAAATGAGCCGTAATGTCCTGCTGGATTTCAGAATCTACAGGAGCAATGTAGCGCGGCAAATTGAGATTAAAGTTGTTCTTTGCGTCCGATATTTCTTCGTATGGCACAAAACGCGCATAATGCGGAATGTCTTCGTGCGCATTCCAGGCATCCTCAATACGGCGAATATCCATTTCACGCAATCTATTCTTGTCTCCATCCTTCTCAAAACCTTCCTTGGCATCAATCATAAAGATGCCTTTGGATTCAAGGGCATTCAGCTTGTCAATAATGATAATGCAAGCAGGAATGCCTGTGCCATAAAAAAGGTTAGGAGGAAGACCAATAATACCGCTTATCAAGTGGTGTCGAATAAGCCATTCGCGAATGTTCGCCTCGTCATTTCCTCTGAACAATACACCATGCGGTAAAATGCAAGCTGCATGGCCATCGGGTCTGAGAGAAGCAATGATATGCAAAAGGAAGGCGTAATCTCCACAATTGTTGGGCGGCACCGGAGGGAGACCGTTTGCAGTTCCCCAACGACCGTATGTATCTTCTGCCTTTGCCGATTTCATCCAGTTTTTCACGGAGAACGGAGGATTTGCCACGACATAGTCAAACTGAGTGAGTGTATTTTCGTTTTCCTTATGAAGAGGATTATTCAAAGTATCGCCATGTTCCAATACAGCCGTTTCATCACCATGGATAATCATCGACATTTTCGCCATGCCGATAGTCGCCAAGTCCTTCTCCTGACCATCAAGACTCACATTGCCTCGAAGCGCTTCTGCCCTAGCCCTCAAAAGAAGCGAACCTGAACCACAAGTAGGGTCATAAACAGTAAGGACTCTTGGGCGCAAATCCTTGCTGATTCCAATAATATTTGCCATTACACGGCTCACTTCGGCAGGCGTATAGAATTGCCCCTTGCTCTTGCCCGATTGCGAAGCAAACTTGCGCATTAGGTATTCATAGGCATCGCCAATTAAATCGTCGTCCGCAGCACGATTATTTGAAAAATCAAGATTGTCGTTTTGAAAAACTTTAAGAAGCTTGCTTACCGTCTCTATTAAATCTTTACCTTTACCAAGCTTTTGCTCATCACCAAAATCAACAGTATTGATGACACCTTGCAGAGAAGGGTTTGCTTCGGCGATTTTTTCTAACGAGGTTGTAACCTTCTCGCAAATGGTCGGTTGAAAGGTATGTTCCAAGACATCATCAAAACTGCAACCTTTAGGAATAACAGTAAGCGCTTTCGGGTCTGATTTCGCCTTATCCGAAATATACTTCAGGAACAGTACTACTAGCACATAATCTTTGTACTGCGATGCATCCATACCGCCGCGGAGTTCATTACAAGCATTCCAGAGGATATTGTAAAGTTGCGATTTCTTAATAGCCATGGTGTCAATCTCCAATTCGCTCCTGAACTAGCCGAACAAATGGCGCCTAAAAAAGAACAGGAGCAAAAAAACTAGCAAGGTTACCAAAGCAGAAACTACGGCAACCATTCTTTTGGGGTAATATAAATAAAAAAATTTTCTCTGACCGATTGAATTCAAAAAAATTTACAGAGAAGCGCAGCTCTCATCCCTCCAATTCCCCTTCTTATCCGATTGAAATTGCCGAGGGCACATTTCATAGAGCCGGGCTTTTTCTCGTAAGCTTCGTAACGCTCGTTGATGTTGTCGCTCTTATTCATAAAAGGCTCCCGGGAACAGGTTTATCTTTATATCGTTCTAGGGGATCCATATGTAAAGTCATCAAAGAATTTTTACCTAAAAAAATTGTTTTTGCGGCATAACCATTCCCCTACCAGGCCCTATTGCCTTGCCACACAAAAGATTATATATTCATTTTAGTAGATTCAGTCAATCCTTCTGACAGCGTATTCGATGGACGCCTTTGGCGTCTCTGTCTGCGTCTCGGTCATGGCATTAAGCAAGCTTAATACCGCGACACTCGACTTGACACGATCCGGGGAGGAAGTTTCACTATCTGCTTGAGGTCGTTGCCCTTTGCGGACTTGACAATCTGCAAATCGCGACAGGTGCCCTGCAGGGAACCGGCCCTGTGGCTATCAACGTAGAGCACCGTCTGCCGTAAAGGTGGACGTAAAAATCAGTCATTCAACTGGTTTGCGAGCGGCAACCGTCTGGTGCCGCAGGTGTTCTACGTCCCGACATTTTCCGTTTGCAAGCCAAAACCGCAACTTCAAACAGGAGATTCCCGCCTACGCGGGAATGACAACACTACATGAACCGCACGCAACACTATTCCTTGCTCAAGGCGATGGAAATCGACAAGAGCAACCTTCTCAAGTACCAGAAGCTTTACAAGTACGCCTACATTCTCAGCGACGGCATTTTCAAGATTGTCTTCGCCAAGGAACAGGATCACCTGCTCCTGATTTCGCTCGTGAACACAATGCTAAATTTGCAGGGCGACGACGCCATCAAGGTGGCTACCAAGGAAGAGCCCGTTCCTGAAAAGATTATGCAGAACGAAACGTTCCGCCGCTTGCTTGATTCGGTAAAATTGATTAACTTTGTAGAAGAACTTTTCAATGCCGAGGTAAAGAACATGACGGACTTGAAGGCTGAACACGAAATCGGTTTTTCTGAGAGCAAGGCAGAAGGTCTGTCCGAAGGCGAACGTAACAAGGCCCGCGAAATGGCACTCAAGATGATTGCGAAGAACAAGCCTTTCGAAGAGATTATTGAATTTTCGGGCCTGACGGAAGCCGAAATTAATACTCTCAAGACAAAACTCGCACCGCAAGGCAATTAGCCGACGTGCCTCGTTTTTTTAGGTTCCCTATTTAGCGGGGGACCTTTTTTGTTTACACCTACACTTCTTCGCAGTCTCCCTCTTCGTCTTGTTCAGCTTCTTTCCCTGCATCGTACAAGGCGAGCTGATCGAGCGTGGTGCATATCTGTTCGGCGTTCATGTTGTCGAGGACAAAATCCAGCTGCACATACACGGCGTCACTGTCCAAGTTGCAAATGACATCACAAACGCGCAGCTTTTCTTCGGGCGAAAGCTCCGAGAACGCAAACGTGATAGAGGGCGAACTGTCATATTTATTGCGAAGAATATTCAAATTCATACTGTTGCAGATAGCCGTGCGCAATTCTTCGCGCATGGCACCCAGCTGTTTCAGGCTCGTATTCCAGTTGGTCTTTGGGAATCGAGACACATACTGGTCGAGGCGTTCCCGAATATAGGGAACGCGCCAACGACCGAGTCCATCCTTGCCGACATAGAACGTTTCTACCGAGCAGCCATTATGCATATAGTCCACGTCCAGACCGACGACATTCCGTTCGTAGGGATCCACAATCATGTTGCCGTGTTCATCGCGGAACGAGAAGTAGGCGAAATCCCCGCTAATTTTCATTTTAACACTTATGTGGAAAACAGGGTGGAGCGCAAGCAGCATGTCCTCCACCTCCTTGCAAAGCCAGCGTTTCTTGCGGAACAGCATTTCAACCTCCTCACCTGTACAGATACGGCAGCTGCCGCATATTGTTGTAGTACAAAATCAAGTCTGATTCAGGATTATCCATAATATGTTTCGGGTCATCTATGCGGATGCAGCGCACGGGGTAAAGGTACTCGGGTTTCAGCCTCTCCTCTTCCACGATAGACTTCAGGAGTTCCCAACGCCGCGAGGCCGTGTCGTTCGGCACAATCACCGAGGCAATGGCATCACTCGTCCATACGATACTTAGGGTATCCACATATTCAAAGACGCCTTTCTCGCCATTGTAATAACCGGACAGGTTCAAGTCCACGGTATCGACCAGACCCCAGGTGTCATGCAAGCGGGAGCGCAGACGTTTAAGACCGCTCGGGTCCTCCGGGTCAATCACCTTGACGGGGGCAAATGTCGGCCAGTATTGGATTCGAGCATTCCCGGCAAAGAACAGCGCCGCGTTCTGATGAGCACTTGCGATATTCCAGCCAGCAGGGCAAACACGGCCACGTTCATAGAACGGGTAGTAGCGCCCTCGTTCGCAAGTAGAATCCAGGCACTTGCTGCACCTGGTTTTATAGCGCAGGTTTTCAAGCATCAGGTGGAAGGTCACGGTATCGCCCGCCAAAAAACCGGAGTCATGTTCCGACATGGTGCACCCCTTGTAATCGGCGAACTTGAGCACCGTATATTCGTTGCTGTCGCGCGGATCCACGAAGGTTTCAAGCTTCTGGAAGTAGTAATTGTCTACGTTTGTGGCAGAACAGTGCGTATAATTCCGCTCCGGTTTCCAGTTGATTTCTACACGGTCAAGCAGCAGCCTGATCGCAAGCGAACCAACAGATCCGATAATCGCACCCACGACAAACGCCAAAAGGGTCAGGACGCATTCCTTGAGGAACGCTTTTGTCAGAAACTTTTTCATCAGGACTTCCCCTCGCTCTTAAGCAAAATACCCGAAACCGAAAAACAGCAGGAACAGCGGCAGAATAAAGATCCACACGCCCTGAAAATAGTGTTCCAGGTCGGAATCGCTCATGGTCGAATGGTCAATCAGCGAAACCACCAGGTACCAGAGCCCGATATATTCCAGCACAGAATGGCCACCGCTAAAGATGTACTGGAGCAGAAAGTAGCCGAGCGTAAAGCCCACCACCGTGGGCGCCACCGCCGAAAGCGCGTGCTGCACCGCCACCATGAACCACGGGCCGCGCGTGCAGTAGCTGATATGCCCCAGGCGTTCGCC
>JAEEGL011117598.1_pt1 | contig 23465 bp, 20 predicted proteins | sample 9134231 | NCBI WGS metagenome assembly JAEEGL01 (sample SAMN16246548, study PRJNA631951) | gut metagenome | biome: gut microbiome; feature: rumen; material: fiber-attached | host: Bos | place: Iran: Karaj | collected 2018-10
ACCGCGAAGCCGTATGAAACGGGAATCGCCGTGTCCCCCCTCAAGTCAGTGGGAGGCCGTAGCTGGAGTTGCGTATCGCCCGCGCGTGTCGTCGCGCCCGGTTCAGCCGGAACCGATTCAGAGGAACGTGGATCGCTCGGGGCAATAACCCGTCATGGCGCCGTCCTCATGCCGCTCTCGCGCGGGGTCTGTGCCTGTGTCATGGTATATGCGCTTTTCAAAGAACAGGGGGAGGGGAGCTTTTCGGTGCTGCCCTCACTAATCGCCGATTTTGGCGCAGTTTTAGCCCTACTTTTCCGCGTTTTCAGAAAAATATTTTTGAATTTTTCTGATCGCAGCGGAAATCGACGCGGAGACGCGCCTCTGCCCCACGCCCTCGGAATCCGCGATTGCCTGCTGCGTCAAGCCGTCCACATAGTACATCCACAGGCGTTTGAACTGCTTTTTCGTGAGCAGGTGCCGCACGCGGATCACCGTCTCGGCGTTGTGCTGATCCCTCTTTGCCCGGTCGATTCTGCGCACGAGGATCCATGCGGGATCGTCCTCGGGACTCCGGGCGTTATGTAAACCGGTTTCCGGCACGGTATGGTTTGCTTCCAGATGATCCTGTTTTTCTTCCTCGTGCAGATTCGCGTCCGACCACGCTTTCCACTTTTCAAATTCTTCTTCGGACTCAAATTCCTCGCGGGTCAGACGGATGATCTCCCCGTTGGCATCCCGGTACACAATGGCGTCCGGATCTTTTTTGTTCAGTGCGTATATGCTGCTGCGTTTCATTCCATTTACCTCATTTGTGATTTGGATTTGAAGTATGAATGAAAGCAGCAGCGCGGGGGCGCTCTGATCGGAGGACAGCAAACGTCATGAGCCGCTGTCAGACTGACTTTTTTTCTGAAATTTGAGAGGAAGTACCTTTTTTCGCCTATATAGGCAAAAAAGAATCGACCTCTTTCCCGGGCAGTCTCTATTTTTCGATAGGGAATATCCGGGAAAAAAGTCGATTTTTCAGGAAGCGCAAGCGCCCGCTGAATAATCTGGATGTTCTTTTTGACGGCTGGGTTGTGACGGAGGACCGTTCCCAATGGGGGAGGGATATACTCCCTCAAAGATCCCGGTGGGATCGTCCTTCGTTCATACAGCACATACAGCCGGACTGTGACGCCGAGAAGCAAACGCTTTGTCTTCTGGAACAGTCTTGTCATAGATGCTGACCTCTTAACCTGTTGATGCGGGGAAAACCTGCCGATGATCGAAATGCGGTTCCATATATGTAATGTCGAAAAAACGAGGAAATATCAAAAAATGAATGAATTTGTGGGTGACTTTTCTTGTGCTTCGGCAGAATTTGTTCTTTTTGATCGTTTTTTGTCGATGAAAAAAGGATAGCGGACAGCCGGGTGACTGTCCGCTTGTGAGAGTGGTTTGTGATAGTTGCGTTTCATAGTATAGACACTTATTTATGTTCTGCAAGCCAGATGGAAACGCGGGACTGGATCTTCTTCGCACAGTCCTCCGGGGATCCTCTGCCCGCGAGGAACGCACTTGCTTCTTCCACGAGAATATCGCGGATCTCTTTGATCCCGCGTTCGGAGGCGGCGGTACCGATTTCGTCGAAGAGTGCCACATATTTGTCCCGGTCTTCCCGTTCGAAGGTCGAGAGGATGCCGGGATATTCGAGATCCTCCTCCGTGATGGCGTATTCCCGATCGCGGTATGTGTAAACAAAGTCATGCGGGACGTAATAGTCGTCGAACTGCCATTGATACCATGCGTCGATCATGTCGTCGAACATGGATTTCAGCGCGGGGATGCCGCCTTGACTCCCTTCCGAGGAGAAGCACCGACGGACGAGATCCCACGCCAGATCGGGATCGGGACAGGAGGAGGAGACGACCAACGCGTACTGCGTCGTGACAGGGGTCCCCGCTCCGGCTCTCTTCACGGGGGCAGGATAGCCGATCATCGTCCAGTCCTTCGTGCTGAATGCCGTCAACAGCCGCCGGATCTTGTCCGCGCTTGTAAGGAACCGCACTTCCGACGTTCGGATCTTCCCTGCCATCCGAAGAGGAGCGAGCGCCTCCGCGTCCATATCGGCGAATGGAGACCGGACGCTCAGCTCATCCGACGTCGGGAGGGTTTTCACAAACTCCAGATACCGGACGAATTCCGGGCTGTCGAATGCGCAGGTCCCGGCTTCTCTGTTCACAAAGATCATATACCCGTCCCCAGCGTCGAGAAGAGGGAGGTCGCCGCGGCAGAGGTCCTCGTTGAACACCGTATCGTCCGGGAGCGAATCGATATAGTCAAGCACCTCCGTGATCGTCCAGTACCCCTGCTCCGCGAATCCGCCCAGGAGCGCCTGCGTGGAAATGAGCGTGGCATCGATCGAGAAATCCGGCGTGATCCCCCACATGCCGCCCCGTCCGTCGTCAAAAAGACGCTTCACGCAGCCGAAAAGACTGCGTTCGTTCACCGTGACGTCGGCCCTCAGATACGGGGTGAGATCGGTATAGAGACCGTGCTCGTATGCTCCGGCGATATGGGGCGCGGTCAGGCTGCCGAAGAGAATATCCGGCGCACCGTTGCCCGTCACCATATCCGTCAGGAGCTTTTGGTAACCGCCCTCGGGGTTTTCTTTTGTGTTGTATGCGGACCAGTCTTCGGTGACGATGCGCACGCCGGGATGTTCGAGATGAAAGGACCTGATCGCGTCCGTCAGAGAGGTGGGCAACGCGCCGAAATGCGCAAGCGTCAGGACTTGCTGTTCACGCAGGTCGATATCCTCCCCCGGCACACAGCAGACAACGGCGCTGCCGCCGGAACGGTCCACATTCGCGTATTCGCAGAAGAACGCCGCCTTCGGGGACAGATACAGCGGCTGGGCTTTGACGCGCGAGATGCCGGAGTTTTCGTAGTGGAGGAGCATCCGATCGGCATCGCTGTCCGGCTGACGCGCAAACAGGCCGTCGCTTGTTTCATAAAAATACGGGATCCCGTCCGTTCCGCCCCAGATACGGCCCTCTGCCGCCTGCGTCTCTCCCAGTTTTTCCTCCTCGGGGAGGATCTCCGCAACGACGGTTTCGCCGTTGTTCTTCGTGAATGAGGCAAAGATCCTACCGTCCTCCGAGGCGACCAGCCGGCTGAGCTGATAGCCCGGCATGTCCGGGAAAAACGAGCGTATCCGTTTCCCTTCCGACGTGAGGACGAGGACCTCCGCATCTGTTTCGGACACGACGCAGAGATTTCCCGAAGCATCTTTCACAGGTCCTTTGAAACCGGTTGTCCTGCTGCCCACGAACAGGGACAGGATGTCGTCCGTTGCCGTCCGCTTCCCGCTTTGGAAGTCGTACCGTTCGATCACCATCCGCCGGTTCCCGTTTTCGTCCTGCCGGCTGACGGCGCAGGTCATGCCGTCACGGTCTATAAAACCGCCCCGGATCATTCCTTCGCCATAGGGTATGTCGAACGACTCGAGCACGCCGTCCCCGCCGTCCTCCGACAAGGTCCTGACGAAATACAGGATCTTTTCCGTGAAACCGCCGGTTCCGTACTCGTAGTCCTCGGTCAGGTAAATCAGGGTTTTCGTCTCCCGATCGTAACAGGGAAAAACGCCGGAAGAATGGGAGTCAGTCCGCACCGGGCTTCTTGCCGTCTCGCGGTAGATATGCGTGAGGATATTGGGATCGGTGATTTCCGGCTCGGATGACAAAGAAGGTCTCGGCTCTCCTTTTTTACACCCATGAAACATTGTGAAAATCAGTAAAACCGTACATAAGACAGAGATAACTCTATTCATGACAAGGTCCTTTTATTCATCATAATTGGAGCCAAAATAAAATGGCGAATGGTCTTCATTCTAAATTATCTGGCAAGATTACTTTTCCGGCTGTCCGGTGTTCGTGTTTCTGTCCGTTCGTCTCGCGGGGACTTGCGGGGGAAGGAGTTCGGATGGTTCTCGGTCGGCAGGAAACCGGCAGGGAGTGCTCTATCTTTGCGAAAACAACAGCCGATCGGAAGACCGCGTGCCCGTACTAATCAGGGATGAAACTTCATCACTCAGGATGATTTCTCTATCTTCTCCATCCTCACCCGCGTCCCATCTTCCACGCGGTCGAGCTCGGTGACGATGATCTTGTGCCAGTAGTTGAGCGTGCCGGTGCTCACATGGAGACGGTTTTCGCGATCATTTGTGCTCCGCCAGCCAGATGGACACGCGGGACTGGACTATTTCTGCACACCGTTCAGCTTCTGTATTGCCGTTCAGAAATGCGCTTACCTCTTCGTCAATGATTTGACGAACATTTTCGGGCATACGTTCCGTCAGTGAGGGTTGATTTACGTTATCAAACAGATTCAAGATGCGCTGTCTGTCCTGCTCCGTGAACCGGGTAATGATTCCCGGCTGTTCTAAATCTTCTTCGGTAAAAGGAATCATATCATCATGCAGGACTTGTCCTCCGCTACCGGAAAAGTAGGTGATGAAATCGTACTGCGCGTAATCGTCCGCGATTGCTTCAAACATAGATTTAAGAACGGGAATGGAGTGTATTCTGTATAACGCATCCGGATCAGTGATGAAGAAGGCTTCAATCAATTCCCATACCAGCTTCGGATCCTCTGCAGAAGATGCGATGACATAGGTCTGCTCCAAATCCAGACGTACCGGATTCTGCTGTCCGCTCGGATAACCGAGGAAAGTGTAATCATCTGTTCCGAACGCAGCTTTCATGTTTGTGAAAAAGCGCATATTCCAGAATTCCTCACCATACAGTGCAACTTTGTTCTGATGGAAAAATTCATACCGTTCCGCTGAGGTTGCCGCATCGAGGGGAGAAGAAACAAGAAGTTGATCATAATTTTTCGGAAGGGCCGAGAGGAAGCGGAGCCACCGGACGAACCGTCCATCATCGAAAGAACAGGTCATATCCTCCCGGTTGATAAACTGTTCCGCCATATCTTTTCCCAACAGCAGACCGGACGCTGTTTCCTGTGTGACGCCAGCCATCAGATATACATCCGCGGGAAGTGAATCCGCCAGATCGAGCAGATCATCTATCGTCCATTCCGTCTTTCCGCATAGATTTCCGATCAGAGCGTTGTTCCCGAGAATCGTCTCTGCGGTAAACGCTGTACAAATTCCCCAGATTTCTCCCGCCGATGTGGAATAGGAAGTGCGGACAGACGCAAACAGATCCTCAAAACGTACTTTAGCCCCCTCAGCAAGGTAAGGGGAAAGATCATGGAACAGGTGGTTTCCCGTCACCTGTATCATCAGCTCGCTTTCCGGTTCTCCGATGATTAAATCCGGCTTGCACAGACCGTTGACGAGATCGATGCATAACTTGTTTTCTCCTCCGGTCGGATCAAGCGGGGTGTTGTACTCGCTGTAATCAACCAATTCGAAGTTAAGATCGGCGTGTTCAGTCTGAAAACGTTCCAGAACGCTGTTGGCTGCTCCGTCAAGCGGATATGCGAATGCGATCTGAAAAGTCTCCTCTCCCTTGTTTTGCAAAGACGCGTTTCTACTGCATCCGCAAAGCAGCAGAACGACACAACAGAAGGTCAGGAAGAAAGCCGCTGTTTTCTTGTAAACGTTCAAAGAGCTCATTTTTTCTCCTTCACTTCAGTATGCCGTCAATTATGGACACATCCCCTGACGGAATGTGAATTTTCATAATGAAGTATTCGTCGTATCCTATGCTTTCAGTTTGATCTCCGTCCCGGAAAATGCCGTCGCCGTCCGTGTCAGTCCATGTTGTATAGATACCGTAAAGTTCATCCCCTACGATTATATCGTAAAGAAAACGTGTGCCGGCTAAATCTCCGTCAAAACGGAACACGAGCTCTTTTTCTGTTCCGTCGTGTCGGCACCGCCATATTTCACTTCCTTCCAGAACAAGCTCATCTGAATCGTATCCCGTCACACGGCATTTTCCGAGGGTGATTTCATCGTATTCAGTCCAGTAGATCCAGTCATTTGTCAGATGGATCTTTCCTCTTTCTGCAGTGATGCCGAGATTCGTTTCGTTTTGCAAATCTGCGTCCGCCATGTAAAGCGTTTCAATGTTTTCTCTGTGTCCTTCGGATTGAATTCCATAGTATATGTGCTCCCCATCCGTCAGGAGATCGAGAGCATTAAAACCGTCACGGATCAGCTTTTCATTAGAAAAATCCAGGGAAGCGGAGTACAGCGCATGGTTCCATATATAATACACCCGACCGTTCAGCATGAAGCAGATCCGATACGGCAAATTGTAGGAATCGGAATAATCCGGGTTCCGAAACACGCGCAGGGATTCCGCGAGATTTGTGTCGATATCCCACCTGAACGCTGTAACCGTGCTTTCCCCGGTGTCCGGATCCGTTGTTCCTGTCATCAAGTATGCCGCGTCTTTGATAAACAGGATTTCTGAGCCGACACTTGCGGGATTCTGTGCTGAGTCATCCAGTGTTGTTTTCCTGCCGGTTTCCAGGTTGACGGAAATAATCGTTTTTTTCAACCCAACTGGACTGTCAGTCAAGGTCGTGGAGACGAGCCGATCACCATCGACGAACATGACAGGGATCATTCCATAATACGGACACTCGGGGATATTGTGTGGACAATCCGGAGTAGAACACACGGATTCGAGCGTTCCCGTCTCAACCCGAACACGCATGAGTGTCCGTCCCTCGGGCTGTCCACCGGGCATGTTAGGGAAGATGTTATAAAAATACAGGCAGCCATTGCTGTACTGAATCAATGAATTCCCCTCAATTGCATTGCAACTGATCGGTTCAGAGAACTCCAAACCAGCAAGAGAATTGTTCACAGTGTGACTACAACCGACTAACATGCAGAGAATAAACATAATCAAAAACAGTATGGTTCTTTTCATATATCCTTTTCTCCTTCTTTCTCCATCCTCACCCTCGTCCCCTCTTCAATCCGACCGAGCTCAGTGACTATGATCTCGTGCCAGTAGCTGAGGTTACCGCTGTTCACGAGGACGAGGTCGTCCGGGACGGTGAACGGGCTCCAGCCGTAATCGGCGGCGTTCTCGGGATCCACACTGATCCGGTCGTCTCCGGCGTGGATATAGATACCACTGTTCTCCGGGTGGTAGTCCTCCGGCGTGTATTCCTCTATGGGAAACAGATTCACGTTGATCCGCTCCGCGTCGAAGACTTCTCCGAACAAGCCGAGGGAGGACGTGGCGACGAAAACGTAATACTGTTCCCAGGTGTACTCCCTTCCCTCCTCGTCGAAGAAGGACTTGGTTTCGGAGAGCAGAGCGGCGCGGGGAACGGTCAGGATTTGCGCATAGTCCTGCCCGAGGGAAAAGTCATATTCCCATGCCTGCGTCGTCTCGACCTTCGGCTGGGTCGCCGCGCGGATGGCGAAGGAGGCAATCGTACATGTGAGGAACAGCCCGACGATGACCGCCGTGAAGATGGTGAGAATTTTCTTGGATTTCGTCATCTCGTCCACCTCACTTCAACGCCGAGTTCTCGATCCCGGTCATGAGCGCGTCCTTGAAGTGCAGGAACAAGAGGAGCACCGGCAGCATGGCGAGGATGCCGCAGACAAACGCCCGGCTCAGATCGGCGTTTTTGATCTGAGACAGGAAGATCGACAGCGGATATTTCAGCCGGTCTTTCAGGAAGACGAGCGGCTGTTCCACCATGTTCCAGGTGTCGATGAAGTTCAGGATCACAAGGGATGCGATCCCCGCTTTGGCCTGCGGGATCACGACGAGAAGGAGCGTTTTGAATTGATTCGCCCCGTCCAGCCGCGCGGCCTCCAGAACGGAATCCGGGATCGACTTGAAGGTCTGCGTCAGCAGGAACACGCCGAACGCAGAGCAGATCCCCGGCAAAATGATCGCCGAATACGAGCCGATCATGTTCAGCTTGTCGAGGACAATGTAGTTCGGCACAAGCGTGACCTGCAGCGGGAGCATCATGAGCAGGACCATGAGGGCAAACAGCAGATTCTTCCCGGGGTACTTGAACTTCGCAAACCCGTACCCGCCGAGACAGGCGAGCAGGGTTTGTCCCGCCGTGATCGCCGCGCAAAGGCCGAGGGACAGCCAGAACTTGCCGAGGTAATCCGGCGTTGCGAGGAACACGTCCCAATAGCCTTTCAAGGACGGCTCCCGGGGGATCAGATGCGCGTCGATCTCGATGGGCGTGTCATCCTCGTCGTCTTTTGAGGAGGAGAGAATCTTACCGTAGCTTGCTGTCAGCTCGTTCCCGCTCATGAAGGAGTGCGTGACCATGAACAGCACGGGCAGGATCACCACGATCGATAAGAGAATCAGCACAACGAGCGTCACGATGTCGCCCGCTTTTTTGCGCTTCGTCATTACTCATGCCCCCCTTCGTCCTTGTCTCTGAGACCGAGCAGCAAGCCGACGAGCGCGAAAATGACCAGAAAGACCAATGCCGCGCCGACCGACAGTCGGATGTAGTTCAGGTTGATGAAATTGTTGTTCATGAAATGCTGGATCATGTAGATGCTCTGGTCCGGATGGTCGCCGAAGAGGATATAGGCTTCGCGGAAGGACTTGAAGAGGTTTACGATGGAGATCACGAGGATGAACCGGGTGTGCGGGGCGATCATGGGAAGCGTTATCCGCGTGAGCTTCTTCCACCAGCCCGCGCCGTCGAGCGAAGCCGCCTCGTAGAGATCCGGCGGGACGGAGTTCAGCGCGGCGAGGAAAAGGACCACGTTGTAGCCCGTGTTCTTCCATAGGTATAGGATCAGCAAGACCCAGAACGCCTGCTCCCCCGTCCAGTCCGCCGCGTGAAGGCCGAGATTTTCCAGTACCCCGTTCACCACGCCGAGGTCGGAAAAGACGATCTGGAAGAACAGCACGACCGACGACACCGGCAGCACCAGCGGGAAGACGAAGAAGGTCCGGAATATGTCGTACTTCTTGAGGTTCCGGAACAGCAGGAGCGCGATCAAAAGCGACAGGATCAAAATGCACGGCAGAGCGACGCCGAAGAACTTGAACGTATTCTTCGCCGCCAGCTTGAAGGCCGCGCTTTTCAGCACATCGGAATAGTTTTTCAGTCCCACGAATTTCGAGGAGCCCATGCTCTCGGTGAGGGACATTTTCATGGTGATCCCGAAGGGGACGACGAAGAACGCGGCCAGACCCGCGAGGGCCGGGAACGTGAAGAGGAAGCCGGTGATGGCATCCTTTGTTTTGAGGGAGAAGCGGGGTTTCATGTTACTCACTCGCATATAGCTCCAGCGTGTTCAGAAACTTCTGATAGCAGGTGTCCCACGGCTTCTCTCCGCTGGTATACGGGAACACATCCTGAATGATATACTTTTGCAAAATTGCCGGTCGGATGCTTCCGCGATTGATCCGGTCGTAAAGATTTGCGATTTCCCGGATTTCATCCATCCCATATCGTTCCGCGTCCCGGTCACAAATGTTCCGGACCGATTCCCGACGAACAGGAATACCCACGCTGAGATAGGAAGAATACCATCCGCGCGCGTCTATATCCTGTCCGGTCTGAATCTCATCGGTAAGCAGGATGGTCATCAGCCGGTATGCGTTCATTTGATTTGGCGACGCAGACGGAATTGCTGCAACACATGTCACAGACGCCGTAACTCCGTCGTATCGGTCGGGTGCAATGGTGAGCAAAGGCGTTTCTCCCTCGTCTCGGAGCAAAGCCATGTTGTTTGCCAGCTGCAAAGGCTTATCGAATTGGTTTACGAAAAGAAAATCCCGCCACACGATTCCCATGTACTGCCCATAGCCAGCCATCATATCCGAAAACGTCCTCCATGACGGCTGATCGTTCGGTGTTTTCCTGTAGTAAGCTCGGCACACATCGATGAGCTTGTGAAGCGCGTCTTCGTCAACGGACACCGTTTGGTTTCCATAATCGATAAACCCGATTGCACTCGTGTCGAGGAACTGGCTGAGATAATAATCCGTACTGCCCATGGTCATGAGGTTGTTATCTGGATGGTTTTCGTGATAACGGATGCAGGCTTCTGTAAATCCTTCATAGGTCAGGAGGTCGTCCGACGAGATACCTTCGTCACGAAGCGCTTCCTCACTTGTCATGAGGATCGGAACTTTACATTCGATCGGCATGACAAACAGCGAACTGCCGAGCATTCCCGCTTCCAACACTTCTTCAAAGAAGTCCTCTTTGTGAAAATCAGGATCGTTCATCAGGTACGGGTTCAAATCCGTGAAAATCCCTGTTGTCATGGTCTTGTATAGATCGGGGAAGGTGACGACCGAATCGCAGCATACAAGGTCGGGACCTTTTCCTGCCATGATTTCCGCCCGTATCAGTTCCCGAAATTGATCTTCGTCAAGGAATGATATATTCACATTGACATCCGGATATTGTGCCTCGAATCGTTCTGCACCTGCCGTGAGCACACGAAGATTTTCTGTAGTATAGATGCAGAGTTCTTTTGTCGGTGATGGAAACTCAAACCATGAATAATCCAGCTCCCCATCGGTTTCTGTCATGGGGATTTCTCCACTGTCGGCATTCTGCGCAGAACTTTGCGTCGGTTTCGCAGTGGTTGTTCCGCCACCCGTGGGGGAATGTGTTTCTCCGCTGTCACAGGCGATGAGGCAGGGCAAGAGCAAGGTCAGCGCGAGGATGAGAGATAAAAAGCGGGTTTTCATACGCACCTCCGTTTTATCGCATTTGTTTACCTTCATTATAACACTTTTCACTTTGTTTTTCAACATGATTATCTTCATGAGAGCAATTAATCTGGGCTCATTCATCATTTTTGTTATCTGAGGCAGAAGCCTGTGGCAGGATAATCTCTGGCAAGCAGGGCAAAGAGGGCACCACTGGCCCTTTTGCAGCTTGTCGGGGGAGCATCCCCGAACCCCTTTTTTCATCGTTTCATGATGGCGGCGCACCTTCGGCGCTTATGGAGCAGACGTCATTCCAACTTCTGCTCCTTTTTCTTTTCTCCGCGGGTGAGATCCGCTCCGAGGATCTCTTCCACGTTCGCTTTGTGGACGGCCAGTTCCCGCATTTCCTCCCGTGCCTGCCGGTACTCCGCGTAGGCGGATTTCTTGTCGGCCAGCAGAGCGGCGTACTCCGTTTGCAGGCTTTTCACCGTGGGCAGCTTCTTCACGCCCATTTGATCGAAAACCTTTTTCGCCGCCCGATGGAGGATGATTTCGCTCTCATGCTCCGCAAGGAATTTACGGGAGTACCGGGATTTTTTGTAAGCCGCGAAAACCTCCCGCGTCTTCATGTAATTGATGATCTGCGTCCGCAGGACTGTGACCTCCGCCATCCGCTTTTCCGCCGTCTTGATCCGGTCCGACAGAGCGTGAAACCGTTCCGTCGTCTCCGCCGATTTCCGTTCCAGTTCGGCGTAATCGAGCAGTCCGTTTTCTTTCAGGTAGCTGACCGTCATGGCCATTTGTTTGAGGTTGTACAGCTTCGCCCACTGCGCATATCCCGCGCCCTTGCCTTCGCGCAGTTTCGCGTCAATGTCGATCAGAAGAGAATGCCCGGAAGGAGCGGTTTTCGCCCGCGCGCCTCTCGGCTTGTGATCCCGCGTTCCCGCGAGGACGGCCCGGAGCGCTTCTTCCGTGTATCCGTCCCCGAGGGAATCGAAACGGAACGCTTTTTTCTCCCCCGGAGGAATCACGGCCATGTGCTTTCCCGGCTTGATCCGGTATCCCGCCTCTGCAAGCATTATGAGAAAAGCGTCAAAGTCTGCCGGTTTCTTTTCGAGGATCCCGTCTATGACGCCGCGTAGGATTCCGCGTTTCGACGGCTTCGCTTTTTCGCCCAGCCAGCGGTCATAGCCGGAATGACTGTGCCGCTTCGGATGCTCGATCACGGACAGCCCGTGTTCGAGACAGATAATGTCGCTGAGCCGCGCCACCACCCGGCCTGAGCCGAGGAAATCCCGGAACTTCCGCTTGCAGTCCAGCGACGTGGAATTGAAGATGATGTGCGAATGGATGTGCTTCTTGTCCGCGTGGGTGCAGACGAGAAAGGCGTGCTTGCCTTTCAGGAACCGGGACGCCAGCTCATAGCCGATCCGGTTCGCTTCCTCCGGCGTGACCTCGCCCGGCCGGAAGGACTGCCGGATCTGATACGCGATCACGTCGCTTTTCTGCTCCCGCCCGGTCATGGCCTGATACTGCCTCTTGGAAAACAAGAACTCCGCATCAGCGGTGTAAGGATCACAGCCATACGCGGAGATCAGTTCGTATTCATCGGTCTTTTCCGGGTTCTTTGCGTACTCCGTCCGGTCGTGGAGACATTGCGCCACGGTCCGGCCCCGGTTCCGGTGCATGGCGATGATTCGTGTTGTGGCGATATTCTCCTCCTTCCCACGGTCACAGGGAAGAGAGACGGGTCAGGAGGCGGTTGATCCCGTCCCGGATCTCTTCCAGCGCTTTCCGCGCAAGCCTGATTTCTTCGATTCCGACGTGTCCCATACCGTTGACGCGGCGGGCGATCTGGTTGATATTGCTCCCGACTTTTCCGAGCTGACCCGTGAGCGTGCCGATCTCCGGCAGTTCGAGACGGATGACGTACCCGTCAACGGCCATTTTCCGCAGATACGCCGCCATGTTGTCGGTACCGTATTCCTGCATTTTCCGCTCGATCTTTTCCCGCTCCTCCGGCGTGACCCGGAACCGGAGCATGGTGTCGCGGATGCGTTTTTCTTTCAATTTCTCCTCCTGATAATTCGGTATTTCGTTTTCAATCAACACTTGGAGTGGCTTTATGGTTCACTAAAAGAGTTCTCTCATTTTTTCGACAAAGATGAAAACACACTTGTGTTGGTAGGCGGTACGGCCAGAACGGTGAATCACCCCGTATTCTTCATAGCCAGCTTGAAGTATTCGTTCTCAAACAGCTGCTTGAAATTGTTGAACCACACGAATTTCCTCGTGAAGGCGTTCTCGGTGAAGGCGTAATAGAATGAATACACGAACAGGACGATGAAAAAGGTCAGAACCCCCGTGAGAGAGGGGAGCAGAGGAGAAGGTCGGTTTTCTTTTTTATATCAGCTGTGTAGGTCCTCACTCAAACAGTTCCGCCTGCATGGTCTTCCACACCTCGGCGGCGAACTCCTCCGGCGTCCTTTCCCCCTCGAAGCACGCGGTCCAGAGCCCTTTGATATGGAGAAGCTCCACTAACCGCTCGAAGCCGAAGGAATACGGCTCGTAGTGCCCGAGCAGCGTCCCGTGGGTCTCGTACTGTTCGAGCAGCCTCTCTGACGGTGTGATTTTCGCGGTGGACTGATACTTCGTGTAATCCGGGTATACATAGGAGCAGTTCGGCATGTTTTCGTCCCGGAGCAGGGATTCTCCACTCAGAACGGCAAGCAGTTTCACCGCGGCCTCCTTGTTCTTCGAAGCGCGGTTCATGAGAACCCATCCCCCTCCCCGGATATAGGACACCCCCGCGACGGACGGCACGGGAAGACGGTCGTACCCGTCGATTTCACGCAGGAACCCGGACGGCGGGATCATCTCCCATCGGATCAAAAGGATCTTTCCCTCCGGCAGAGGGATTTCGTTGGTGTCCCGGATCGCCCCGGTCCGTGTCAGCCGGACGAGGCGTTTTTCCATTTCTTCGGCCTCCGCCCGCGCGAGACGGCCGTCGACCATGCTCTGCGTAATCTCGCACATGAGATCCGTGAACAGCGTCGTCTCGCAGAGGAAGGGATCGCCTTCCTTCCAGGAAGCCGCGTAGTCCTCCGCCAACCGGCAAAAATCATCGAAGGTCCAGTCGGCGGCGTTTGACAGATCCAGCCAGTCCCCGGCCTCCGGATCGACCGCCACGATACCCGCGCCCGGAGCGAGACCGAAGGGCATCCCGAAGAGTTCTCCCATCACGCCCTCCGGGTCGGTTCTCTCGTTACGGCAGAAGCGCTCGGCGTAGGGGAACATTCCCTTGAAACGCGAGACGAGTTCCGGGTATTGATCCAGCGGCTCATACGCCCGGTTCGCTAAAATCGCGCCAAGCAGGGACGCTCCGTTCTGCCCGTTGATGAGGTAGAGATCAAAATCGTCGTCCCCGGCGAGGAGCTTGACGCGGACCTTCTGATCGTAAGTACCGAGATCCAGCCGTTCGAGCACAACGCCGATCCCGTATTCTTTCGTCAGACGGATGACGAGGGATTTCATCTGCCCTTCCTGACGCAGATTATCGCAGAGGATTTTGAGCGAGCCGGAGAGATCGGGCAGAACTTCCGTCCATACAGCCCCGGCCCTCGCGGAGAAGAGGCAGACCGTCCGCCCGCGCACCGAGATCCGGTCAAATCCCGTCATGAAGCCCGTTCCCGGAAAGGCCGGATCTTCCGTTCCCGAGACGTAGGCAACTTCGTTTTTCCTTTCTCCGTCGAAGCGGTAAACGGTATAATAATCCGTCCCTCCCGCACGGACAGCGGCGGAGGACAGGGAGTAGACGGCTTCGTCCGTGGGATCGGCAGTATTGAGAGCAGCGCAGACGGCAAAGTCGTTCGGCCCGAAATCGTCGAACAGCTCAGGCTCGCCGGATTTCGCGTTCATGAGCGCGGTATAGCTGCTGAACTCCGCGTGCTGACGGTCCGCGTCCGACCAAACGAGCACAGCGAAAATGTCTCCTTTCGCTCGCCCGGACAGGGATTTCACGACAAAGCGGTCGCCGTATGACTGGATGGTCTCGGGAATCTCGTCGGTTTTGCCGGATTTGCGTTCCAGCCGGACAAGGCGGTGTCCCCCATCCTTCGGAACGGCGAAGACCGCGTAGTGTTCCGTCACGCACAGGAAATCAGGCTTCTCTTCCATCGAATATGAGAGGAGTTCCGACCCGTCCGGGGAAAGCTCCCGGTAGACTCCGCCACCCCAGACGCACACCGTGTCGCCGCTCACGCAAAGCTTTTCCGCGGGAACGGCAGAAAAAACGGCACGGACTCCGTTCCGGTAGGTTTCGACCCTGTCCCCGGACGCGAGATAAATCATGTCGTCCCGGAAATCGGCGTCGAGAGGCACGTCAACGTCGAGATGAGGCGAAACCCCGGATTCTTCCCCTGTCTGCGTTCCATCCGGATCCGCGGTCAGCTCGGCAAAGGAGACAAGACCCGATTCCGGCGAGAGAAGACGTCTCCGCGGGCGTTTTTTTCTCACAGCCAATCGGAAAGATCAGTACCGCGGCGAAAAGTAACGTCAATAATCGTTTCAGCTTCATATCTCACTCCATAAAGATATACCGCACAATGCAATCTATAATAGTTTATCTTGACGTAAATATTGCTCTTTAACTGATAATACCATAGCACTATTCCAGTATCGTCCCGTTGTCCATCCGAATGACAATATCAGCGTGCGCGGCGATATCCGGGTCGTGCGTCACCATGAGCAGCGTCTGGTTGTATTCCTTTTTCGTCAGCAAAAGAAGGTCGAGCAGTTCGCGCGCGGAATCCTTGTCGAGATTCCCAGTGGGCTCGTCCGCAAAAATGATCGCAGGCTTGTTCACAAGGGCGCGCGCCACGGAGACCCGCTGCTGCTCGCCGCCGGACATTTCGCTGGGGATGTGGTGCAGTCTGTCCGTGATGCCGAGCGTTTTCGCAAGGTCCGCGATATAGTCGAGATCGGGCTTCCTGCCGTCCATGAGCGACGGGGTGCAGATGTTTTCGAGCGCGGTCATGGTGGGGAGAAGACTGTAATCCTGATACACCACGCCGATCTTCTGACGCCGGAGTTCGGCGCGTTTCTTTTCCGTCAGTTTGTAAATATCTTCGCCGTCATAGCAAACCGTGCCGCCGGACGGCTTCTCGAGAGCGGACAACGCCCGGAGAAACGTGGATTTGCCGCATCCCGACGGACCGACGATGGCCGTGAATTTGTTTTCCGCGATACTGACATGGATGTCGTTCAGAGCATGGATCCGTTTTTCGCCCTGAATATAAATTTTTGTGAGAGCTTCGGCTTGTATTTTCATGATTCATTCCTCCGCTTATATGTTCCCAAATACCCCGAAATGCCGATCGCCATGATCACGCCGGCCGCCAGGACAAGGATCTCGCGCCATGCGAGACGGAATCCGCTGAACTCATAGGATCCCGTCGCGACAATGGCAGCGTTGATTGCGCCGACGTACCCGCCGTAGAGCAAGGTGAAAATCAGAAATCCGACTGCGACAAAGAGCCCGCTTTCCGCAAAAACCAGCGTCCGGATTTTTCCCTCGCTTGTCCCCAGCCGCTCGAGAAGCGTGAATTCCCCCTGCCGGTTCGTCAGGTGCTGGGTGTGGAGGAGAAAGACGGAGAGCACCGAGATCACGCAGATCAGCACATTCATCGCAGTCGCCGCGTTCGCAGACACGTTCCCTCCGTCGTCGAGGCTTTGCAGGCGGTCCTTTTGATTGGTGTATCGGGCGTGGGGGTCATACACCATATTCGGGATTTCCCCGCACAGAGCGGCGTATTGTTCCTCCGAAAGGTCTTCCGCGAGGTACACGTGAATGTCCGCGGGAAGGATTTCCGCCTGATTCAGCGACTGCATCAGCGTTTCATTCCCCCAGAAGCGCGGCGGCAGCCCGTTCAAAGAAACTTTTTTGAGAATCGCGCCGACGGTATAATCCTTTCCCGTTTCCGCGCAGTGCAGGGTTTCCCCGAGAACAGTTCCGCCGCTGTCGATCACGGCGATCTTGGTTTCGTCGTTCAGAACCTCGTCGAGACTGCCGTCCGTGAGGTATTCTGACAGCTGCTTCCGGGTGTATCCGTCCAGACGCTCGAACTGCGCGGAGATACTGGTTTCCCCTTTCGTGAACGTGTAATTCACATTTGTTTTCTCGACCGTATATACCGCCTCTACGCCGTCCAGCGCGGAAATGTCGCGCACGATGTCGGAAACCGTGTCATATCCGTACGACACTTCGTTCTGCGTGATGAGAAACGCCGCGTCCGAGTAAAGCGCGCCTCCGTTTGAGACGACGTTTGCCGCGGCGGTTCCGTACATGGCCCCGATGAACAGGGGGAAGCAGACAATGAAGATAAAGAACAGGCAGTACGCTTTGTTCCGCTTGAACCGCAGGAAGATGTACGGCAGGACAAAGGATTTTGAGTTGTAGTAAAAAACGGACGAGGTTTTCACAAAGGATTTGTACGCTTCGGGTTCGCGCAGGACAACGAGCAGGATCAGAACGCTTGCCGTCCCCGCGGCGGCGGCGAAGAATGAAAACGCCGACAGGAGAAAAACCCCGGGGGAAGGATCGAAGTACGGGACAAAGACCCCGCTTTGGTAAGTCTGCGCGTTATAAGGCGCGATTCTCTGAAACAGTGCGGCGGCAGCCGTCACCGAAACGGCATAGGCCGGGATTGACAGCAGCATCATATCGGTAAACGGCAGAAGAAACCGCATGACGGGGGACATGCCGATTCGGTGCAGTTTTCGGTAATCGGGAATCTCCCGGTTCAGCTTCAGTTTCAAAGTGGACGCGATGCACAGAACGGCAAAGAACAGATTGAACAGCGCGATGGCGACATCCCCGGAATAAACTCCGCCTTCATCGATCGTCGGAATACGGAAATGGACCGACATGTTTATGTTTGCTTTTACGCTTTCATGGAATTTCTCGTAGTTTTCCGTCGTATGAACAAAATCGTCCCGAAAGCTGTAATATGAAACGGACGAATCGGAACGGCACTGCTCTTCGAGGCTTTCGAGCAGCGCATCATCTGAGCAGACAAAAGCAAACTCCGTGTCGTCCGCGATCCGTCGGTCGAGGATCCCGGCGATATGCAGCTCCAGCGGTCCGCCGGACGGGTCCTGAAACGCCGTCAGAGTCAGAACGCCATTTTCGATATGATTCCCGAAATAGTGAAAGACGTACGGACTGACAAAGACGTCACCGTCGCCGAGGGAGGAGATATCGTAGCCGAATCCCTCATAAAAAGCCGCGTGTTCCGACCCTTTCGGTAGAGACGTCAGGAGAAGACGGCGCGCTGTGTGATTCGGGTCGAATTCTTCGATTTCTTTTTGATAAGCCGGAAAAAGATCGGCGTATTCCAGCCGCCCCTCAAATTGCGTATACGCATTCCCCCCGAAGGCCTGCTCGCTTGTCTTTTCCTGAAAAGCGTCCGCGTTTCTGACGACAATCTGGTACGGATAGTAGTAGACTCTCTCAGACGGTTCCTCATGGGACAGGGTCAGATAAAACACGGAAGCACACAGCAGGATCCCGCTCAGAACAAAGGAGAGAAACGGCAGGATGTAGTTCGATTTCCGGCGACATATATTTTCCTTGACATATAAAAATACAAATTTCATCACGGTCACCTTCGATTACTTTCCATGATACTCTCTTGACTTAAAAATCCGTCGTCCATGGAATAAACGACATCCTCTTCCTCAATGATGCTTCGGTCATGTGTAACAAGGAACACGGTCTGTTCAAATAGCTTCGCGCATTCTCTCAGATAGCCGATAACCTCTGTCGATGTGTTCTTGTCCAGATTTCCTGTCGGTTCATCCGCAAAAATGACCTTCGGCTGATTGATCAGCGCACGGGCTATCGCGACTCTCTGCTGCTGCCCGCCGGAAAGCTCGTGCGGAAGATGATCCAGACGGTCTTCCAGCATCAGATGCTGAATTACGTCCGAAACAAACCCCTCTGAGACGGTATTCCCCGGCAGACTTTTGGGCAGAAGAATGTTTTCGTAAGCTGTGAGGAAGGGGAGCAGATAGAATTTTTGGAACACGAATCCAATGCTCCGGTTCCGCAATTGGGACAGCCTGTTTTCCGACAGCTTGTATATCTCCTCAGCCCCGCTGTCCACTTGACCATCCGTTTTCCCGCCAAACGCCACAGCCTCCGCTTCGGACATGGAGTATTTGCCGGGAAGGGTGCTTTCGGGCAGATCCTTTTCGCACCCGGCGAGGACGAACAGAGCCAGTAGGCAGAGAAAGACAAGTTTTGGTTTCATAACAATCTTCATTATAAACATCTTTCTTCTTTTACTTTCCTTCCTCACCATCCTCCTTCTCCGCTGAGTATATACATTTGACTGTAAGTGTACGACACAAGCTCGATGGAACAGAATCTCGTCCGCTCCTCGTTGGACTGATACAATTCCGTGTACTGACCCTCATGGACGGTTTTCCATGGATATTTGGGATCGGAGACGGCTGTGATCTTTACGGTGGCGGTAACGACGGGTTTCCCCGAAAGCGAACAGCCCTGAATCTCCAGAAGATATTCTTTTCCGACAAGGGTATCGGGGGTGATCAGCGTGTCCAGTCCGATGGATGCCAGAACCTTGCCGACCGGGCAGATATTGATGGTGCAGGGACCGTTGATCTCAATCCCCTCGGCCTCCTCCGGAATCCCGTTCAGAGAATAGCGGAGCCGGATGCTACTGTCAGTCGGATCGATCTTACGCACCTTCACGATCCCATCGTAATCAACAACCAGATTGAGATTGCTGTAATTGATCGCTTTGCCTTTGTCGCGCGCCATGTGCAATGTCATCGGCGCCATGGTACGCTCCACGCCGACCTCCAGCGATTCAAAAACAAACAGATCTTCATTTGCAACGTCGGATTCCCCGTCATTCGGGATCCAGAAGAGACTGCCGTCTTCTTTTCTCGGGTATGTCTTTTCAGCTTCTGTGATAAAGCCGCAGCATCCTTTCCCCTCGAGATCTTTGTCAAGAAGCCATGCACTGATTTTCATAACCTCGTTCATGTCAACGGGGGCATCGCTTTCACCGCCCCCGATAGAGGAACAGGATGAGCAGAGAATCAGGATTAACATTAATAGTGATAATAACGAACGAATCTTTTTCATGTTTTTCTCCCTTGGCGTTTTTTGTGAGGACTCTTGATAATCATACGGGACAGTTCTTCCTGCGTTTCATTCGAGTCTCCGATGCTCTTCTTATAGTAATGCCGCTCGAAGAAGGAAAATAGCGAATTCGGCAAAAACTTTTTTCAATTCCACGGAAAAACCTGAAAAAGCGTCGATTGTAGACTTGCCTTTCCCCCGTGAGTGAAATTTACAAATCCAGGGTGGAATTTGAATTATGATTGCGCTATAAATATAGTGGGACTCAGAGAACGCGGAGAGACGGACATGTTTGATGAAGAGAAATTCAATGCGATTGTGGCGAAACACAGTAGGGCATTGTGGCTTTATTGCTTCGACAAACTCAAAAACAAAGAACTGGCTGACGAGACTTTGAACGACATCTTTACGGTCGTATGGAAAAAGTGGGATCGTATCAACACGGAGGACAACGTCAGAGCATATCTGTATCGCGTCGCGGACTTCTGCGTCAAGCACAACCATGCGAAAAATGTTAAGTATTACGAGAAGCACGAATCCTATGAGGCTTTGGAAACCGATCCGGAGGGTTTATCACGCTCGGATGATTATTTCAGCGACAAACCCGGAGAAGACGAGAACAATCTGCTCCTTATCAAAAAAGCTCTTGACAGCGAGTATCAGGAGCTCTTCGATTACAGGTATATACAGAAAAAAACGATTCAGGAAATCGTAAGTATCATGAGCATCCCCTATTCGACGCTCCGCTACCGACTCCATAAGATGGAAGGGATGATACGGGAAATCATCAAAAAAACTTTCTGATTTTTCGCTATTTCAGATGTTAACGTGTCATTACTGAATGTAAGATTAAGCAAAGCGAGATATGTATGGAGGAATGGGATGGAGTCTAAACTCTTTGAGCGGATCCAAGAAATGGAGTCCGTTTCAACGATTTCCACGGACGAGGAACTGATCGGCGCCCTCGCGAAGATCATCGAAACCGAGGAACAAAAACCGTGGGATTCCCGCGACTATGATTTGATTGATGAGGCGGTCGAATTCAAGCTGAAGCTCGAAGGTGTGGATACAGAGGAATGCGGACGCAGGGCTGAGAAGGTCGCTGACCGGGTTATGCAAAATGTCCGTGATGATCGCAATGCTGTAGCAAAACGACATTCCGGACGGAGACGCATAGTGTATGCACTGGCGGCCATAGCTGCCTTGTTTATGCTTACGATCACCACCTATGCTTTCAGTCCGTCTTTTCGGGATTTCACGAACAGAATGTACAATCAACTGAAAGACAAAACATGGTATCACGACGATCATACGGACTATATCATTACCCATGATATTCTGAATGTTTCATCGCTGGATGATCTGGCTGCCGACGACAGATATGCGTCCCTTGCGCTTCCTTACGATTTGCCGGAAGGATATGATATTACCGGCATTCAAGCGAGCGACTTCGGCGAATTCCAGAGCATTTCCATCGATATTCAAAAGGACGGGAAACCTTGTACGCTGAGTATCAGTACGTCTTCTGCGGAAGATTACGGAAGTCTCGACATAGTGAGAATTGGAGAATATACCGTCTATATAACTGAAACAGAAGACGGATTTTCTGGGATGTTCAATATTGAGGAAACAGCGTATCAGATCAAGGCAGATAGTGTTGAAACCATAACGGATATCGTAAACAGCATAACTTGAAGGCCAACTGTTTGGATACGTTCACGGAGCCCGCGTTTATCGTCAACACCTGTCCGATTCAGCTTGAGCTGGAGCGGGCAGGCGCGGTATTCTTCGGCTACGGCATTGGAGGCTTGTCTTCGTCAGACGCCGTGGCAGTAGAATGGAAGGCCGAACTGAAAGACGGCATGTGCGTGAGGCCGGGGAGATAGTTCTCTTGTTTCCTCTGTGCCCGGATTTCCGCAATCATGGAAATCCGGGCGTTTTCCTCTCTTTTTCCGCGTTCGTGAAAATCCCCTTTACCGCACCTCCTCTTTCGACTTCGCCGAAATCTTCGGCGAGGTCTTTTTCACGGCGGCGGCGTTTTCCGCCAGCTTTCCGAGCACGGACGGCTTCCGGGATACTTCCTTCCGCGTATCGCTGATAAAGGCGTCCACGAGCGTGGAATGGCTGTTCACCGCATAATCCAGCCTGCGGTCCCCGCCGAAAGAATCCCGGTCCTCCTGGATGTTGAAAGATCTGGCCCATTCCTTGTTGGATCGGGAGAACCGTCCGTCCCAATCCCGCGCGTTCACCGTCACGGCGAGGACGAACATCGTCCGGCTCTTTCCAAACTCCTCCAGCACTTCCTTTGCCGGGGAGGAATCGAAGCTCATCCCGTCGAAATGCTTTGCGATGGATTTCTCAATCGCTTCCTTGCACGCGATATTCTCCCGGCGCGATACTCGGTACGGGTCGATTTCCCCGTTGTCCCGCGCGTAGGTCAGCGGTTCCCGGTACACCGGGAGATAATCTTTTTCCTCTGGCATATAACCTCCTGAATGAAAAAGAGACGGTTCATTCCGTCTCTGTGGATTTTTTGTGTTTCTTTTCCGGGCTGCTTTCAGCAGATAATTCCCGGCTGCGGTAACGAATCTCCGGGACCTGCTTGGTGTGAGGCCCTTTGCCTTTCTTCACGCGTTTCAGACAGAAAATCATGTCCGGTGTCCGTTCAAAAAAGCCCTCGTCCCTTATCCAGCTGATCCCGCATTTACAATGCTGTAAGCCGTTGAACTGACATTTCATTATTCGTCCGCATAGCGGACAGGTCTTGTTGCTCTTTCCCATATTCATTTCCTCGCTGTTTGTATTTACAGTATATCACAGTTCAAACCGTTTGTCCAGAGACTACCGTCCCGCCATAGATTTTCCGGGAAAAGCCTCTGACGGTTTTTTCTTCATATCACCTGTTCCGTGCGCCGTTTCGGTCCGGCGTCCGTGTTCCGTATCTGCGCTTTCAGTTCCTGGATCCGCTCCATCACGGACGGCTTTGCTTTCGCCACTTCTTCCGGAGCGGGATCCGGGGAATCGACCGCCTGCTCCGCCGCCGAGCGTCCGTCGATGTTCAGAACCGCGTTCAGCTCCGCCAGCCGCGCGGATTTTGCGGCAAGCTCCTCCGCCTGGGGGAAGGGTTTTCCCAGCTCCGCTTTCGCCGTTTCAAGCTGCGCCTTCGTGTCCTCCAGATTTTTCTGCGCCGTGGCGATCCGGTTCGGGATGTTGTTCAGGGCGTTGTCGATCCTGGTCAGGTTCCCGCGGGGATCATTGCCCATCTCCACCCGGTGGGAGATCTCACCGCGCAGGGTCAGAATGTAGTCCATCCCGAAGCTCTCCAGCGTCACCGCCATTTCAAAGCCGCGGTATGTTCCGATCACCACCGGCTCCCGTCCCGTGGCGTCCTTCGATGCTTCCAGAAGGGCGGCTCCCGCGTTTTCCTTGTCCGCCAGCGCGTCGCCCTTCACGTTCATCCCGGCGAATCCGTCCTTCGGATGCGGATGGGACTCCACCGTCATTCTGTCCTTTTCCAGACCGGCGATCAGGCTTTCCAGACTGGCGATTTGATTCGGGTAGCGCATCGATATGTCGTCCTGCAGGCGGTACTGCTGGCTCCGGTGATTGCTTTCCAGCAGCTTCAGCCGGGCGACGTCGATGTCCAGATCCATTTTTTCTTTGATCCGCGG
>JAEEGL016485733.1_pt1 | contig 23465 bp, 18 predicted proteins | sample 9134231 | NCBI WGS metagenome assembly JAEEGL01 (sample SAMN16246548, study PRJNA631951) | gut metagenome | biome: gut microbiome; feature: rumen; material: fiber-attached | host: Bos | place: Iran: Karaj | collected 2018-10
ACTTGCTCGCGAAGGCTCGCATTTTTGCTTCGCAAAAAGCGTGGAAACTCACGTACTGATGATTACTTGCCCGTGAAGGTTCGCATTTTTTGACTTGCAAAAAAACGTGGAAACTCAGGGACTGATGCTTGCTTGCCCGTGAAGGCTCGCATTTTTGATTTGCAAAAAAACGTGGAAACTCACACTCCAGTATTTTTAGGGGGTGGGGAGACTTTTTTTCCGACCGAAATTTTTTTGAACAGCTTTCTGATTAGACCAATCTTACCGAATCCCAGCCACCAGAATAGGGCGAGAAGCAGAATTATCGGGACCCCGAAAATCAGGATGTAGAGAACCACAAACAAAAGTCCGTTGAAAAATCCAGCGGCCTTGCCAAACATTTCCTTGAACTGTCCGCCTGTGTCGGGAAGGACAAAACCTGTTTCGGTGGTGTTTGGAGGAAGATAGGCGTCCACTGTTATGGTTGAAAAATCAATGCGTGAGGAAAGACGGTTCATCTGTCCCTGCATGGCCTCTATGTCGGCTGTCACCTCGTTGATTTTTTCTTCTATTGAAAGAAGGTCTTCCACAGATGTAGATTTTGCAAGATAGCTCTGGTAGCGTTCAAGCAGGATTTTTTTTGTGTTAAGTCTGGATTCCAAATCATAGAACTGCTCGGTGACATCTTCGGACGAGACATCCTTGCTCTTGATATGGCCCATTCCTTTTGCGTTCTCCATTGCCATGTCAAAATTTTGGGCGGGAACACGAACCGTAATTGAAAGCCTTGTCGCAGATTCCGAGGACGAGAACACAAATCCACCAAGTGCTGAGACCCATGAGTAAACACTGTCGCGTGTGTCGGCGAGGCTTTCCACCTCAACACTGATATGGCCGGTGCGTATGAGCTTGCGACCCATGTTGTCGGCATCCATAAGATTTTCGGATGACGTTTTGTTCTGGGCGGACATGGATGCGGAACCTGAGTAAAAACTGTCGCTCGATATTGATTCGCGGGACATGGACGCGCTGTTTGCAAACTTTTTGCTGCATCCAGAAAAAATCATAACCGCCGGAGCAATGAGCGCAACAAAAATCGCTTTCTGTAATTTTTCTTCCATATAATAGAGTATATATCGATTGGCAAATTTTTTCTACAGATATTCATAATTTTAGTTGATGATTTGAAAATCTATATATATAATTAAGGTTGTTCGTATTTTAAAAACCGTATAATCCTAAGGAGGATAAAATGGGACTTCTTAAAGCAGTATTCGGTGCCGCGGGCGGTGCTTTGGCGGATTCATGGAAAGAGTTTTTCTACTGTGAGGCCATACCGGAAAATGTCCTTGTGACAAAGGGAATACACAGGGCTGGAAAACGCAGCTCAAATACAAAGGGAACCGAGAACATAATTACATCCGGTTCAGTGATTGCAGTTGCCGACGGTCAGTGTATGATTATTGTTGACCAGGGAAAGGTCGTGGAGCTTTGTGCCGAGCCGGGTGAGTTTACGTGGGACGCATCTAGCGAGCCTTCAATTTTCTCTGGAAAACTTGGAAAAGGAATTATCGAGACGTTCAAGAGCATTGGACGACGAATCACTTTTGGTGGAGAGCCAGGAAAAGATCAAAGAATCTACTATATTAATACAAAGGAAATCATGGGAAACAAGTATGGTACTGCCGCTCCTGTTCCGTTCCGTGTGGTTGACCAGCGTGCAAGACTGGACATGGATATTGGAATCAAGTGCTTCGGTGAATACAGCTACCATATTTCCGACCCGATTCTTTTCTACACAAATGTCTGTGCAAATGTTCCGGGCGAATACACAAGGGACAGAATCGACAGCCAGTTGAAGACGGAGCTTTTGACAGCACTCCAGCCGGCGTTTGCTGTGCTTTCAGAAAAGGGCATCCGTTATTCCGCACTTCCTGGACACACCATGGAGCTTGCGGATTCTCTGAACAAAGTTCTTTCCGAAAAATGGAAGAACCTTCGTGGAATTGAGATTGTTTCGTTCGGTGTCTCATCTGTTACGGCAAATGAAGAGGACGAAAAGAAAATCAAGCAGATGCAGGAACAGGCTGCATACATGGACCCGGCTATGCTTGCTGCCCGCATTGGAAGCGCACAGGCAAATGCAATGGAAGCTGCCGCGAGCAATACAAATGGAGCGATGAATGCTTTCATGGGCATGGGAATGGCTGGAATGGCAGGCGGAATGAACGCACAGGGACTTTTCGGCATGGCACAACAGCAACAGGCACAGCAACAGGCGGCCCCTCAGCAGTCTGCACCACAGGGAGGAGCGGATTCTTGGAAGTGTTCATGCGGTGCAAATGCAAGTGGAAAATTCTGCCCCGAATGTGGAAAACCAAAGCCAGCAGCCGGTGGATTCTGGACCTGCTCATGCGGAACACAGAACAAGGGAAAATTCTGCTCCAACTGCGGAAGCAAAAAACCAGCGGGCGCACCACAGTACAAGTGCGACAAATGTGGATGGGAACCAGCGGACCCAACCAAGCCACCAAAGTTCTGCCCTGAATGTGGAGACCCCTTCGGTGACGAGGACATCGTAAACTGATTCTGTAAATTGATTTTGTAAATCATTTTTGCAAACGAAAAACTGGTCGGTAAAAAAATTGCCGGCCAGTTTTTTTTTCTGGAAAAATGTGATTTTTCATCCAAATTTATATGGAAAAATGTGATTTTCACCCTAAAAAACAATGGAATTTTGTGATTTTTTTTGCTTGGTACAAGATTTAGCGTGCAACCCTGCGCATAATCAAAAATTCCGCATGTTCTAACCTTGCGCATAATCAAAAATCGGGGTATACTGTGCGCATAATCAAAGAATGGCATGTATGGAACTGTGCGCATAATCAAAGGTGAGTATGATATTAAAACGAAAAATATACGACAGGCTGCTTGCGTGGAAAAAAGAATGCAAGGGTTCAAAGGCTTTGCTCATTGAAGGTGCAAGACGGATAGGAAAATCTACTGTCTGCGAAGAATTTGCAAAAAACGAATATCAAAGCTACATCATCATCGATTTTGCAAAAAAAGATGCAACGGTGGAAAAATATTTTACGGAGCATCTGAATGACCTTGACACTTTTTTTATGCTCCTTTCAGCCTATTATAAAAAGGAACTCGTAAAAAGAAATTCGTTGATTGTCTTTGATGAAATTCAAATGTTTCCTCAGGCACGTGCGGCCTTGAAATATCTTGTCGCCGATGGCCGTTATGATTATATAGAAACCGGTTCCTTGATTTCCGTAAAAGAGAATGTTCAGAACATTGTAATTCCGTCCGAAGAAAGAAGCATCTTGATGTACCCCTTGGACTTTGAAGAGTTTGCATGGGCATTCGGGGAAAATCTTTTGATTGATTACATAAAGGAATGTTTTAACAAACGTGAGCCGCTCGAACGTGGAATGCACGACAAGGCAATGCTTTTGTTCAAGCAATATCTGCTCGTGGGGGGGATGCCAAAACCCGTAGTCCTTTTTGTTGAATCCAGGAAAAATTTTTCTGCCGTGGATGCTGAAAAGCGTGACATACTTAAGCTTTATCGAAATGACATTATGAAAATAAAATCGCAATATCGAAGCAAGGTCATTGCTGTTTTTGACCAGATACCTGGTTTGCTTTCTCAGCATGAAAAACGCGTTGTGTTCAAGGACATTCAGGAAGGCTCGTTCGCAGATCAATACGAGGACACTTTTTTCTGGCTTTCCGATTCGATGATTTCAAACGAATGTTTTATGTGCAGCGACCCGAATGTGGGGCTTTCAATAAATGAAGTCCGTTCCTACATAAAATGCTACCTTGGTGATACAGGATTATTGGTAAGCCATGCCTTTGACGAAAACGAACTTTTGGAAGCTGATGTATATAATCAGATTTTAAATGACAAACTGTCCCTCAATAAAGGAATGCTTTTTGAAAATGCAATTGCCCAGATGCTTACGGCGAATGGACACAAATTATATTTTTACACACATTATTCAGAAGAAAAACACCGCAACGACATTGAAACTGATTTCTTGATTTCCAATAACAGCAAACTAAAATACAGGCTTTTCCCGATCGAAGTGAAATCAAGCAAAAATTATACGACGACATCCTTGCTCAGATTCAAGGAAAAATTCAAGCCGCGGATAGGAGAATGTTATATCATCCATCCCAAAAATCTGACAATAAAAGATGACGTTCTGTGCATCCCGCCTTACATGACGATTTGTTTATAAACATGCATGAAAAAAAACGATTGTTGAGCAAAGTCGAAATGTGGTCATTGAGCAAAGTCGAAATGTGGTCATTGAGCAAAGTCGAAATGTGGTCATTGAGCAAAGTCGAAATGTGGTCATTGAGCAAAGTCGAAATGTGGTCATTGAGCAAAGTCGAAATGTGGTCATTGAGTGAAGTAGAAATGCGGTCATTGAGCGTAGTCGAAATGGCCTACTTGTGTTAGTTTGGGCTATATACTTTGTGATTGGAGAGATTCTTCGGTTTCGGGGGTAATATTTTCTTCTGGGGTTGTTATGATGATTGGTTCGTATATGACTTGAAAACCTGTGTATGTTGTGAGAAAGCCAATGCGGTCGGCACATCCCAGGGTGTCATAGATTTTGTTCAGTCTGTTTCTGATGGAACCTTCCTTTTGGTTAAAATCTATTGCAATCATTTTGTACTGCTGGTTGTCCAATACCCGCCTAAGCATGTCCGCGTCGGACTCTTTCAGCCCCTCGTATTCCGCAACGTTTAGGATTTTTTCTGTCGGCTTGACGTTTCTGACGGCAAATACATGAGTAAAGAAAATCCCCGATAAAAATACAAGTGAATAGCCGATGTCATCTATAAGGCCGGTGATAAAAAATTCAATTCCAAAACGTAGGCGTATGCATTGCATGGCAAAAAGAGCAAGTGAAAGCAGGATGATTTTTATTTTTGCATTCTTTATGAAAAAGCCGCGCACATTCAAAATGAGAATGCCCAGACCGAACATCAAAATGCCCATTGGATTTATTGTTTTATCCATAATACCGGCTATTGCATAATAAAGACATGCTGTTGCTACAAGCCCAAATTTATGCGGATAGATTATGACAAAAACAAATATTCCTGCGACTAAAAAATTTGCAATAATCAATTTAATGGTTTCAAAATCAAATTTATCTTCATTAGAATTAAGAAAACCAAGAAGTTTTAAAACATTTACGGAAATCAAAAGCACTATGGCAATACCTGCCAATATCCGCATCATTAATTCCATTTTTTTAGAGTACAAAAATTTTTTCATATATTAACGCCATTCCATAACAGGGGTAAATAAGCTGTCCAAATCTGGACAGGAAATTTTGTTCAGCTTTAATTCCAAATCCTTTTTTATTGCTTCGTAATCCCATGCTCCGGAAACAAAGGGATTGTAAACCTTGTTTGCCCTGTCAAAGTATTCGGAGCGTTTGTAGCCTTCTATCATTACCAAAGCAAGAAGACACATTCCGTGTTCAATGACATCAATATTTCCGCCTTCAAAATCCGCAATGCAGCCAAGACGCGAGAAAACATCCCTGTCATCAGATGGAAGGTGTGCCGCATATTTCTGGAAGCCTCGAATTTCAGAAATATATATAGCAAGATGTGCTACGGCGGTTCTTTCCGGTTCCAAACATCCGGCTGCAAATGGTATTGTCGCTATAATGCGGGCGGTTCCGCTGTTTTTAAACTGTTGTTTTTCTTCATCGGTCATTCTGAATACCTGTGAAATTTCGTCCACAATATAATTCCAGTCCAACGCTCTAGTCTCATCAATTTTTGATTCAGCAGAAATCATCTCTTTCCATCCAAAAAATCTGTATACAATATTCTATAACCACTTTTAAAAATTTTCCAATACTTTTTTAGGAAAAATGTATTTGTTTTTTAGTAAAAAACATGGTTTGATAGGATGGAAATCTCCAAAATCTCAAAATTACGTATGTAATATTGCTATTACATACGTAATTTTGCCCTATTACATACGTAATAATCGGGCTTTTTGACCTTGTGCTTGTGGAATTTGCGTGGTAGATTCGGATAAGTAGACTTGCAAGTAACTTACAAAGAGGTTTGTTTGCTGAAAAGCGACAAAGTATTCAAGCAGAGAATAACTTGCTGATTGCGAGTTTATTCCATAAAAAACAAGAGGTATTTTATGAAAAGAAAACTGTTTACTCTACTGATGTCTTGTATTGTGTCGGGAATGCTTTTTTGGGGGTGTTCAAATGGTATTGAGGAGAAAGATGTTTTTGAAGGTCGCTCTTCAATGTCGAAAACTTATGTTTCTATGATTAATCTACAAAAAAATGCGGCAGAAGCTGGGGTGGAAGTTGTTTCTAAGTATACAGATATAAAACTCGATTCTTGTCGTGCGGCCAATGGATTTGTTGATTTCAATGATATTGGTTCATATTTGCCAAATGATCTTTCTTCTTTAAAAAGGACTGTTGATACTGGAACACGTAATGGAGCAAAAGAAGAGGTTACTTTGGAAGAAGAACTTGCAGAAATTGCAGAAAATTTTACGTCAGACTTTGAAGCCCTTTTACCAGACCCATCAAAAGCTCTCACACTTCCATTTGTATCTGAATCCGAAGATGGGCTTGTGATAGGAGGAGATGCCGTAATTCCATACAAATCTATAGGTGGTGCTGTAGCCGTAGAACTTCTCAATGCTATTGCAAATGGTGAAGATGTAGAGAAATTGCTCGCAGAGTTTGAGGAGGATATTTCAAATATCTTTGACAAAGATAACTCCAGAAGTCTGTGGCATGTAAATACTGTAACTTGGGTAAATGGTGTTATTAATTATAGATGGGGAGAAATCTCCGAGGCTCACAAGGATGCTCTAAGAGTTGCTATGAATAAATGGAGTAATAGGACTTTTGGAGAGGTTTCTTTCTGCGAACTTGAAGATAATGGATGGAATAATTTTCAGCTTGCAATTCATGCCATTGGATGTGTGACTCTGCAGGATGCTGATTTAGGAGAAAATGTTCGTGGTAATTCAACTGTAGGCTATTTAAGCGGAAATCAATGTAGATTGAATTTGAATAGGGGACTTACTGGATTGGATTTGGAAAGAGGAGCTGTGCATGAACTTGGACATGTATTAGGACTTCAGCATGAGCATCAGCGTTTTGACAGGGATGATTATATAAATATACCGGATTATTGTTTGTCAGATACGACTAATTATGGTATAATTCCAAGAGAAATAAGTAATTTTAGGTGGGGTGTACAAAGTTTGAGAATTGGATGGTGGACTATAAATATATACTATCCAATTTGGTGGAATTCAACAAACTCTTATGTTGAAGGAACTTTTGATTTTAAATCGGTTATGCTTTATGATTGGTTTACTGTAAAAACTGATAAGGCATACTTGAATGGTGGAAAAACGAAGATAGATACAAATGTCATACCATCTGATAGTGATGTGCGAATGATAATCAATAGGTATTGATTTTTTTTGATGATTTTACCGCAGGACCGGTTTGCAAAGTTCTGCGGATTTTTGCATTGAAAAGTTTTAAGGAGGAAATCAAAATGAACAAAAAGTTTGGACTTTTTATTTTCGGGGCGGCTCTGGTTTTGGGCTTCGTTGGATGCAAAGAACCTCAGCTTGCGGTTGACGGAATTGATTTTGCGTACAACAATTACCAGACAATCCATGTGACAAACAACAGCAGCTCTGCACTTTCGGTTGAAGGTTCCGCCATGTTTGCAAACAGGCATGGTGATGGTGGATATGGTCTTTGCTATGATGAAAAAAAATCTGTGCTTTCTCTGGAGCCGGGAGAGTCCGGGACAATTGGATTCAGACGGACTATTGGACTTGGAATACCGGATGTAAGTTTTGAGACAACATTCAAGTATGGAAACAAAAATCTTACATACGCCGGATGGAGCGAGGATTTCAAATCTGGCAACGACAATACCGCCCGCTCAGGCTATGGACTTTTGTGGATGCACCCGGAGCGCAGTACAGATGGTTCCCAGTTAATCGTTTACAAATCCACGTTGCAAAACCAGCTTCCGGACAACAAAAAATACAGGCTTAACGCAACAGTCACTGATACAGGTGTGAACTTTGAGCTTGTTGAAAACAATGCGGAGTATGACGCGAAAAAAGAATGTTGGTGTGCCAAATAGACATGCCAAAGAGTAAATCCATTTTTCCCCATTTTGGATTTTGCAATTGAAACTGCATTTTCCAAAATGGGGATTTTTTTTAGATGCCCTTTTACATTGCAGTATAACCGCCGTCAACCGGGAGGATTACGCCTGTCACATAGCTTGATGCGGGGCTTGAAAGGAAGATTGCCGCAGTGTCAAGTTCGCCTTCATTTCCGTAGCGGCTCAATGGAATCATGGTCTGGGCGTTGGACTGGAAAAAGTCTGAGTCCAGGGTTTCCTTTGTGAGCGGTGAATAGAAATATCCCGGGCAGATTGCGTTCACGGTGATTCCATATTTTCCCCATTCAGCTGCAAGTCCGCGTGTCATGTTTACGACGCCACCCTTTGCCGCATGGTATGGAGAGCACGGGGCAACCTTGTTTCCGACCAGACCGTACATGCTCGCGATGTTGATTATGCGTCCGTATTTTGCAGGAATCATCGCCTTTTTTGCAACCGCGCGTGCCACACGGAAAGAACCGAACAAATCGATGTTGACCTCATTGTAGAACTGATCATCCGTTATGTCTTCAGCCGGAGCGACCGCACCAGTACCAGCGTTGTTGATTACAATGTCGATGCGCCCGAACTTTGCAAGAACTTCGTCAACTGCGGAATCAACCTTTGCCGTGTCGGTAATGTCGCACTGGATTGCAAGAGTTTCGACACCAAACTCCTTTTTGATTTCATCCGCGACCGCATCTATTTTTTCCTTGCGGCGCGCAATGGCAACAATCTTTGCACCCTGGTTTGCAAGCGCCTTTGCCATCTGTACGCCAAGACCCGTTGAACAACCTGTGACGACAGCAACCTGTCCCTTCAAATCAAAATAAGATTTCATAAAAATGCTCCTTTATGTGATATATAATAGAAGAAAGTTTGTATTTTTTGGCATATTATAGCATATAAAACGAAACATGTGTAGTTAGTGTTGAGTAACAAATTTTCGGAAATGAAATTTTTATAGATTCCATTCTGTTTTTTTATCCTTGATTTTTGCGGTGTTACAATTTAAAATCTTCTATTATGGAAAACAAATTTTTTTCGGCGGATTCTTCAAATGTGAAACTTTTGGGAAGGACGCTTGATGACAATGGAACAAGATGGCTCATTCTTTCTGCAAGCGGAATTGAGTTTGAGATTGAGGCAAAAAGTCTTTCGTTCGATTTGCTTGGCGACGAGTGTGCGCATCCATCGACAAAGGACGACGGCAGTCCGGAGATGAACTGGGCAAGGTATGAAATTTTTGTTGATGAAAAATCTGTCGCGATTGGCAGTATGGATGAAAAATCAAAACGTGTGACTGTTTTTGATGGTGACAAAATCAAAAAGGCGAGAGTCAGATTCATCAAACTTTCGGAAGGAACCCAGTCCTATCTTGGAATAAAAAATATTGTGGTGGATTCGGACGCAAAACTTTCTCCGACACCGCAGAAAAAATTGAAGATAGAATTTATTGGCGACAGCATCACCTGTGGATATGGTGTTGAGGGCAAATGCGCGGAGGAACTTTTTTCAACCCAGACCGAAAATGCGACCAAGGCCTACGCTTATATGACGGCAAAAAATCTGGATGCGGACTATCTTCTTACAAGTTTCAGCGGATTTGGAATTGTCTCGGGGTGGACTAACGATGGCAACAAAAATACAATCCAGCTGGTCCCGCCACACTACGAAAAATTTTGCTTCAACTGGAATTCAAAAATGTTCGAGGACCGCAAATGGAACTTTGCTGATTTTAAAAGCGATTTGATTGTCGTGAATCTTGGAACAAACGACGACAGCTACACCGGAGAAAATAAGGACCGGCAGAATGAATATGCAAGTGAGTATGTGAAATTTTTGAAGGACATCCGTTCCAAAAATCCAGATGCGTATTTTGTTTTGACAATGGGAATCATGCTTGGTGGAAACCGTCTGTTCGGGAAAATCGAAAAGGCTGCCGCGGAGTACACAGGTGAGACCGGCGACGACCGGATTTCGCTTCTGCATTTTGTTCCGCAGACCCCGGAGGAAGGATTTGGCTGCGACTATCATCCGTCCGAGGCGACACAGCTCAGGTGCTCAAATGTTCTGACAGATTTTATCAAAAAACTGATTGACGGAGGAAAAATATGGACGAAAAAATCTTGATTGAAAAAGCTCTTTCCATGCTGAAATACTCGTATGCGCCTTACTCAAAATATTTTGTCGGGGCTGCGCTTTTGACCGAGGATGGAAAAATCTACACGGGATGCAATGTCGAGAACGTGGCTTTTGGACCGAGCAACTGTGCGGAGCGTACTGCTTTTTTTAAGGCGGTCAGCGAGGGTGAAAAAAAATTTTCCGCAATAGCAATAGTCGGTGGACCAAACGGAAAGACGGAATCCTTCTGTGCGCCGTGCGGTGTGTGCCGTCAGGTCATGGCCGAATTCTGTGGACGTGATTTTAAAATCATCATGGCGAAAAATCCGGATGAATACAAAATAAAAACTCTGGAGGAACTTTTGCCCGAAAGTTTTAATCCGCAGGACGAAATTGGAAACTAGAACCTGACGTACTCGGCATCGGAGAGAACAATTTTGTCGGGGGCAATAAATTTTAGTGGACGCTGGACTTCCTGTGCCGGAATCAGGGAGCCGTCGTTCTTTTCCCATGTTTCGCCAAAATCAAAAGAAAGCTGTTCCACCACTGTTGTCAGAGAATTTTTTGTGCATCGGTAGCTTCCCTTTGCCATCACCGCCGAATTCAAGACGGATGTGTTCAAAACAAAAGTCTTTCCGGAAAAATCATAGATTGCGCCGGTCTGTACGCTTGCCCATCTGCCTTTGATTTTGGTGGACGGATTTTGGCATGACATGCAGACCAGAATCAGAAATATACTTGCGCAGAGACAAAAAACTTTTTTCATTTTTTTGCTTTTGTGTAAACCATGTTGGAGATTGAGATTGTTCCGTCCGAATTGAATGTGAGTGGCAGAATCTGCTCGTCGGTTGAAAAAATCTCTCCGTTGTTTTTGGTCCAGGTCTTTCCGTCGTCAAAAGAAATTTTTTCGGCGGTGACAAAAAGCGAGTCCCCATCAATCCTGTATGGTCCCGAAATTTTTGCGACCGCGAAAAGGATGTTGACCTTCATCGTGTATGTGGATTTTGTAAACTCATAAGACACTGCTGTTGAACTTTCCCACACGCCCTCCAGCTTTGGACCGTTCGAGCATGAGGAAAAAATCCCGATGCCTATGCAGCTGAGACAGAAAAACAGAAGTGTCAATTTAAAACTTTTTTTCAAAATCAACCCCGGTTTATTCCTGTTCCTTTCCTTCCGCGGCAGCCATTTCAGCTTCCATTTTTGCTTCAAGCTCGGCTTCACTTGGGTAGGCGTACAGGAGATTTACAAAAACAGTCGTGCAGTCCGGAACATGGATTGCCCACTCCACCGTAATCTGTTTTATGTTCAGGTCGGGCTGGACTGGATCCAGATGGTCCTTCATTCCACGGCAGATTTCCTTTGCGATACTGTCGGTCGGTTCACCCTTCACCCATTCAGAATCGGCGAGAACGGACAGATGCTGGAAAACAAAGCTCGCGTTCAGTGGGGAGTTCCTGTTGATTTCGGACTTGCGGAGCTGGAAACGGATTTTCAAATCCCAGTCCTCAGTTTTTCCAAAACGCTCCACCGGGTAGCTGTAGTGTACGTTTATGTCTGAGTAGTCAAGTTCCTTGTTGAAAAAATTGGCAAGCACAACTCCATTTTTGTATGAGCTTGTGACATTCTTTTTTTCACCGTTGATAAAGTTTTCTGAATCCTGAAGGCTTCTTTCATATTTTTCTTTTAGCGTCATAAAAATCTCCAAATAGCCCTTGCCGGGAATGTGGTTTATCTTCTATTATACATGACTTTTTGAGATTTGTGAACCTCTGAAAATCAATCTTAAATCAGCTTATTGTTTTAATGCGACCGATGTTCCGTTGATTTTTGCCGGGTAGATTTCGGTGTAGACAGTTTTTCCGTTGACCACCCCGAGCCGCACAATCTCCGTGTCCAATGCGCCGTAGGATGCAAAGTCCTGCATTTCGTTGAAAATGAAGTTTCCGAGTGAGTAGACTATGACTTTCCCATTGTACCATTCGGTTGGCTGGAGAACATGCGGGTGGCTTCCAAAAACAACGTCGGCTCCCGAGTCTATGAATCTTTCGTAAAGTTCTCGCTGGGATTTGCTGGGGCTTCGGCTGTATTCGGTTCCTGCATGTGCGTTTACTATCACAAAATTGCCTGCCGCCTTTTCTTTTTTGATTTCCTCAAAAAGTTCTTCGTTCTGCCATAGGATTCCGGCGCGGGTGTCGGTTGCGGTTGCGGTTTTTTCTCCATTGAATCCGGTCCTCTCCACGGGGAAGGCTCCGCAGCTGATTATTGCGAACTTCATTCCGTTGACTGTCGTGTTGTAGAATTTTTTTGCCTCATCGTAGGTGTAGCCGGAACCAGATGTCGGTATGCCATATTCCTCCAATGCGGCAAGGCTGTCCCTGAATCCTTCCTCTCCGTAGTCGTAGCAGTGGTTGTTCGTCTGCATGAGATAGTTGAATCCAGCTTTTTTTAGCTCGGGAAGAACTTCCTTGTGGAATTTGAATGTGAATGATTTGTAGGACTTTGCTGTTGATTCGGTGACGGCCCCCTCAAGATTTCCAATCGTTATGTCGTTGTTCTGCAAAATCGGAAGCGTTGTGCCAAAAACTTTTTCCAGCCCATCCTTGTCTTCAATCAGAATGTCCTGCACCCCGCGCTCAACCATTATGTCGCCGACCGCCGCAACAAAACCCACGTTGTCCGAACTCGGCTCTTTGCCCTGGAAAAATCCGTCAAAAAAATCAAGGACGCTTTTTGAAAAACTTGGGACCAAAACGCTGCATCTTGCGGAAGTCTTTTTTTCAAGGGCGTAACCCTCGTCCCCCGCATATTTTGAGTCCACCGTGAGTGCCATGTTTCCTTCTGGCAGACTTTCGGTATCGCTCAGTGAAAGCGTAAAATTGGGCATATTAATAGAGGAAAGTTGATTAAAATCTGTTGGTGCGGATGGAAAATAGTATTTTGATTTTAGAGCGTAGCTTTTTGTCAGGGCATTTTCGGATTTGGAATCAAAAAAAGCCATGGACTCATCTTTTGTGACAAACGCAACGGCACATGCGTATGGTCCTTTTTGGGATTTACCGTTGTTCAAATCAAGGGCGGAAAAATCCGAGGCGGAAATCAACGCAAAATCTGCGGGAAGGATGCTCTGGTCTGTGGTTCTAAAGTATTCGTCAAAAATGCTGTCATCGATTACGGCATAATATTTTTCGGTGCATGATGAAAGTTTTTTGTGTTCAATCAAAAAAAGTGTGACAAAAGCCGCTAGTGCCAAAATCAGAACGCCAGATACGGCGGAGAGTATTATATTCAATTTGGAAGCTGTTTTCATTCTATCATTTTAGCTGAAATTTTTCCGAAATTCCTTAAAAAGTGTTAACAATTTTATGAAAATCTTGTTATATTAAAGCGAGTATTGGGCATTATAAAAAAATGAAGTTTTTAGGGGGTCCCTATTTATGAAGGATTATATGAGAAAATTGTTTCTTGCTGTAATGGTGCCGCTTTGTGGGTTGCTCTTTTTTTCCTGCACAAATGGAACCAGAACTTCCGTTGATGTCAACAGCGGATGGAAGCTGGCCCTGCGTGACAATATGGAGTTTGCTCGCCCGGATTATGATGACTCGTCGTGGGATAAGACTGAGAGTTCCGGTCCAATTGTTTTTGGGACCGTCGGCGACAATTATTGCTGGATAAGAAAGACTGTGGAAATCCCAAGGTCGCTTTCAAATGACGATGTTTATCTTGGTTTTGGAAAAGGAAACTATGCGGTCGCGGTCTATGCTGACGGGGTCTACGTTGGTTCGCGTGGAAATCTTCCGCCCGACTATAATATGCGTATAGAACATACCTGCGACATTTTGATTCCAAAATCCTGCATACACAATGGCACTGTGGTCCTTGCGCTGAGAATCTACACTATGGAGACCGATGTGGATGATTTGAAGCTGACACTGGACAATTCGGCGCAGGCATATTTCCAGAACAAAATCCACAATGTTTTCAACCAGCGAATCTTTTTGCTGATGGCGGTCGTCTGTCTTTTCATGGCGGTCTACAGTCTGGCGCAGTACATTTCATCCAGGGACATCGCCTACCTGATGTACTCAATCTGCGTTATCTTTGTCATGTACTATTTCTATGACATGGGCTGCGAGATTCCGCTCATCAAGTACACTGTGCACCGCGCCCTGACAAGGGCCTCGCTCACAATCAGCATGGGATTTTTGGCACTGTATCTGGCGGCGTTCTTCAAGAGAAATTATTTCAAGAAAATGCTCCCGGCGGTCCTGGTTTTTGATGTCGTTGTGCTGATTCTGTATCTGGTCAATGTTGGAAAGAATTCGCTTGTCAACAATCTGTTCACAATCCTTCTGATTCCGACGTTCGTAGTTATAATCTATGGGTATGTGATCATAATCCGCGCGGCAAAGAAAAAAATGTTCGGCTCCACCCAGCTGATTGTTGGATTTATCGGTGGTTCCATTTTTGCCATCAATGATATTGTCTCGCAGGTCAGGGGCGTCACTCCATTCATGTGGACCCAGGGCATTGCGTTCTTTGCTATAGACATGGCGATATTTGTTGCCCTGCTTAACCGCGATGGTAAAAATCAGAAGAGAGTCGAGAAGCTTGCAAAAAAGACCACGGACCAGAAGGACAAGCTTTCAAATGTTTTCCAGAATGCAATGACCGTTGCGGGGGAGACTGCGGAGATTTCACGTTCGCTTGCAGATTCTGTCAACACTGTGAATGTCGCGGTGGATTCCACACAGGACAAGGTTGAGGAAATCAAGAAGGCACTGGACATTCAGGGTGAGTCGCAGCAGGAGACGGCAAAGGCTGTTACAAATCTGACCAGCTTCCTTGGTTCCATGAGACAGCAGTTTGAAAAACAGAGCCTCTTGATTGAGTCCACGGCCAACAGAATAAACGATGTGATTCATGGAATTCAGAGTGTCGGTGATGGCGTTAGTTCCGCTGCTGAATTTTCAAGGGGACTTTCTGGAATCACAAGCGGAAGTTCCGGTGACATGAAAAAACTTTTGGACGAGATGGAGAAGGTTCAGGATTCTTCACAGGAGATTCTTGGTGTCGTCACCACTCTGGATAATTTTGCGCAGCAGACCAACCTTCTTGCCATGAACGCTTCGATTGAGGCGGCGCACTCGGGTGAGTCGGGAAAGGGATTTGCGGTAATCGCACGTGAAATCAAGGACCTTGCTTCACAGACTTCACAGTGGTCGGCGAAGATTGGTGAGATAATCACCGTGGTCATTTCGCAGATTCAGCACAGCGTGGAACTTTGCATGAAGGTCAACGAATCTCTCTCAAAAATCAACACGGATTCGCAGGAGAGCGCGAAAAAAGTTGGTGCGGCTTCCCAGAGCGTAATGGAGCAGCAGAGGGAGGGTGAGATTATTGCAAAAGAGTCCGCCGATTTGGCTGCAATTGCAAAAAAAATGCAGAACGCACTTGCCGAGCAGGAAGAGTTTGCGGAGCAGGTGAACAAAAACATGGAAGCCCTTTTCAATGCGTCCAAGGATGTTGACAACGCGAGCCACGAAATCTACAACGAGGCAAAGTCGCTTTCGGATGAGTCAAGGAATCTGATAAACCTTGCCAAGCGTACACGTGAGTCGTCCGAATCGCTCAACACAATCATGACGCAGCACGAGAAGAGCCAAAACCAAAACTAGATTTTTAGTCCGAAGCTGAGAGACGGGACTATCTGGAAGGGTGTGTCCAAATTGATTCCCCCAAGGTGGTCCCGAATCTGCGGACTGAATGGACCGTCGTTGAATCCACCGATGTGGAAATCGAATGTTCCTGCAACAAAAAACTGGACATAGTTTCGGGGCTTGAACGAGAGACTGCACCTGAGCGACGGAACAAAATTCCATCCATGGCCTTTCACATCGGGGAACACGTAGATGAGCCTTGTGTAGATTTCGGAATCCAGCATGATGTTTGCGAAAACCGCGTTCTGGTGTCCGACTCCCGGCGACAGCTCAAGCACGCTCCCAAAATTGTTCAGCGGCTGGACCGTCAAAAGGCTAAGGTAGATGTTCGGGTTGCCGACATGGATTCCAAGCCCCATCTGCCTGTCCAAATCGAAGAAGAGCTCCGGGTAGACGAAAAATTTTTCCTGCTGCTCAAGTCCGCCAGATTCGATGTATTGTCCAAGTTCCTTGCCGTGGATTTTTTCCATGCAGATTTTCGGGTCCGAATCAAAAACTTTTCCGCCACAGAATTCAAGACCCATCCCGATGTGCGCAAAGACGTTGGTTTTTTCCTCGGTGGACACAAGCACACCGTTCGAGTCGTAACGTTCCAGCTGCAGCGAGATGACTGTTGGCGCAAGACTCTGTTTGTGGATTACGATTTTGAAATCCTCGTTGGCGGGCAGACCCACCGCAAGTTTTTTTCCGACAATTGGCGATACCGCGACCGGAAGTTTTATTTTTTCATACTGGATTGCGCCGTCAAGAATCTGGGCGACAAGGTTTTCGTTCTCATCAAAAACAGCGCACTCGTAGAATCCGTCCATCACAATCTGGTAGCTTCCAAGCTCCGAAAAGACTTCCTTTTCATCAAGCGCGAGCATCCATGCGAGATACATTTCGCAGGCGTGCATGTCGGTCAGCGATAGGGAAATGCTTTCGATTGAGTGGTCCGTAATGTTGTTCAAAAAATCAAGAAACCAGTTTTCGCCCTCGACATATTTTCCGGGATGTGTCTCCTTGCCCTTTGGAAAAATGGATTTGACCATGTTCTTTGTAATCTGCGGGATGTTGAAAATATTTTTGTAATAATCTTCTATTGTATTGAACGAATCCGTGACGATTCTGGAAAACTGTGTCTGTACGAAGGGACCGTTTTTGAATGGTCTGTATTCCCTGCCCAAAAACTTTTTGTAGTATGCGTTCATCTTTGGAATGTAGACCTGGTCGTACAGATTTTTGTCCACGTTCCAGCGGTTGACTATTGTTTTGCTGCGTCCGAATTTTTGGAAGTGCCAGTTGCCCCTGCATGGGGGTAGGGATGGGACCGCATCTTCCGCGTTGATTATGTTCCAGATGAATCCGTATTTGTCGGGGTCCAGCTTTTCTTCCTGCTGCAAAAAATTTGGACAGGCGAATGTGTAGACAAAAATGTTTTCCGGCCTGAACACTCCCTCGGAAATCAGTTTGTCGCCCATGAGACTTGATGCCGCCGCCCCACGGCTGTGTCCAGTTATAAAAAATGTGGTCCTCTCCGGGTCGATTCTGTGTTTGAGCAGATAGTAAATCAGCGAGCCGTGAATCTGTTCGACGCATTTTGAAAATCCATCGTGGATGTAGGACTGGCTGAGGTTTCCGTCCATCACGTCGAGATTTGAAATCCATTCGCTTGCCTCGTAGGGTGTTCCGCGTATCACAAGAAAGACGAGGGTTCTCTTTCCTCCGGGACCGTTGATTTCTTTGGACGCAATGCTGAACGCCGTCTGGTTGATTCCATATACCGGGAGGGAGTAGTCGATGTCGTAATGGAATTCCATGTCGGAGTCTTTCACGCCGAGACTTCTGTATGTGGATTTGAGTATGTTTCCGTCGGGATTTCCGTTGACATCAATGTAGGAGATTTCGGAAAAGATGGCGGCAATCCTTGCAAGTCCGTGGTTGTACTTGAACGGGGATTCAAAAAACCATGAGTCCTGCCATTCCGCCCTGACTTTTACGGCTTCATCGGATACGGTCAGGAGTCCCGCGATTGGGAAGTCCATTTCCATTGAAAAAATCTGGCCGCAGAAGACATGGGTGAAAATCAGGAGTAGCGCGAAAAACTTTTTCATCAAGACCATTTTAATAGAAAAGATTTTTAAGTTCAACAAGAATATAGTACTTCGGCATGAGAACTGATAATAGATAAGTGCAACACATGAGCGGGTCCCAGTTGACGCGTCCCCCTCCTGTGTTGCACCAGTCCATTGTTCTTGTCATGCCGACGCCCTGACATTTTTGAGAAAAAGTTACTAAATGCCTATTTTTCTGGGGAAATAATGCAAAAAACTACCCATAGAGGTAGTGTAAATATATTAAAATGATTTACAATATGCGTGGTTTGAAAATGGGGGATTCCTGTTTCCCCTTTTTTCACAGAATGGAATTGGGGAAAAGGTTCCGTTTGGCATCAATGGAAGTACCGAAGACCACGGGTTTTCCTGTGGATTGGAGATTTTGGAAATAATTCCGATACTTTTATGGTGGACTGTTGTTAATAAAGTGAATTTAGGAAGAAAAAAATGTGGGGCTTGATACGAAAAGTGGCGGAAAAAAGACGGACTCGGTATGTCCTGGGACTTGTCCTGGGTCTGGGGCTGTTCTTTACTTTTCCAGCCTCGGCGTATGAGATTTCATTCAAACTTACCCCCGGCGCAATGCTTCCAATCCTTTCCGCTGAAGACTATTATGCTCCGCTCGGTTTCAACGCTTTTCTGGAGACCGGAGTAAACGTAAATAAATTTATGAACCTTGGACTTGCCCTCGGTGGATTTGTCATGCCGAAGAAAAATTTTGACAGGCTGGAGGAAGGTGTCAGCCCGGTTATGATGTTTTTCCCGCTTGGAGCAAGGATTGAGTTCTTTGGTTATCCGGGTTCACGAATGGAGCTGGCCGGTGGACTGGAATTCGGTGCAGCGATGGGCATAAACCCTGTGGGCGATGCTGTCAACACTATGTATGCCCCTTGGTACAGGGTGTATTTTGACACTCTGTTTAGAATCAATCCGAGTTTTTCTCTGGGACTCAATGTGTCATGGTTTGATTTCCAGTCGCACTCATGGTTCGGGGAGCCTGGCCTTGCGGGAATTACAGCCGGAATCAGCGCAAAAATCAAGATTGAGACTGAGGAGATGGTCCACCGCGTGAATGTGACGGTCGAGCAGGACGACAGAATTTTCCCGTTGATTTCATCAATATACAAGGAATATCAGTTCGGTACTCTCTATATAGAAAACCGCGAGTCAGCCGAAATCAAGAATGTGCGTGTGAGCTTCAGGGCGCAGGACTATACGGCATCGGACTTTTTGTGCGGCACTATAGACAAGCTCTACAAAAAGCAGACCGCGGAGCTGCCTCTACTTGCTGACTTCAACTCCAGAATCCTGCAGTTCAGTGAGTCCGGGGACATTCCGTGTGAAATTGTGATTGAGTACGAGCTTCTGGGCAAAAAGATAAAGACCGTTGAGCCTGTTATTGTTTCGGTGTACAATAGAAACCAGGTCCGGTGGATGGACCCATCAATTCTTGCTGCTTACATTTCTACAAAATCGCAGCCGGTTCTGGAACTTTCAAAGTATCTGGTGGGTGTGGCGAGAAACTCTCTTCGCTCCGGACTCAACAGGAATCTTCAGTTCGCCATGTATCTTTTTGAGGGCATAAAGCTTAATGGAATAGAGTGCAAGCCGGACAACTCAACTCCCTATTCCGAATACCATCTTGACGGAGACATGCTGGACTATATCCAGTATCCTTTCCAGACCATGCTCTACAAGTCGGGCGACGTGGACGACATCGGTGTTCTGTTCATGGCCATGCTTGAGGCGGTCGGTATTGAGGCTGGCTACATTCCTCTCGCGGATGATTTTATTGTCCTGATTGATGTAAAGCAGGCTGAGTCCAAGGTTGGCTCCATGCTCGACGGAACGGACAGGGCGATTATAATAGATGAAAGCGTGTGGATTCCCGTGTCCATGTCCACATTGAAGGAAGGATTTGTCAACAGCTGGTACAACGCGGTCACGGAAATCATGGACGCCTATGAAAATGACGAGGACGTTTCCTTCTACACTGTGCAGGATGGATGGACGTTCTATCCGGCGGTGTCCTTCTCCAGTGGCTCCGGTTCAACGGAAAGACCGCTTGAGACGCTCCTGACTGCTGCCGTGGAAATCGACATGTCCAGATACATCACTACGGAATTTGGTCCGCAGATTGCCGCACTGCAGTACCAGATTAAAGAAAAGGGTATGACGGTGGACCTTTTGAACAAGCTGGGTCTTCTGTATGTCCGCGCTGGCATATATTCAAGCGCAATACCTGTGTACGAGAAGGCGGCTGGCATGGGTTCCGTGGCGGCCATGAACAATCTGGGCAACATCGCCGTGGTCCAGAGCAGGTATGCGGATGCGAAGATGTGGTATGAAAGAGCTTTGGCAGTGGAGCCGAACAATTCTACCGCGCTTAAGGGTCTGAACAGGGCCTTGGGACAGCTGGAGGAGTGACGGTGAAAAGATCATCAAAGAAGTATCGAAATCAGAAGAAGAAGGATCAGAAAAAGAAACTCCTCGCCACTGGAATGATGGTCTGCCTGGGAACTTTCCCTGTATGGAGCAACGACAATGTTCTTTTGACCATAATCCCGAGCATGTCCAAATCTTTCGGCTCAAATCTTGGAATTGATTACGACTATGGTGTTGGAGCGAAACTTACATACAGAAAGGGCGACAACCTTGATTTCTTTCTGGAAGCTGACTACAAGAGACTTTCGCTCCCGAACGTGACTCCAATCGATTTGGTAAATGTGAACGCAGGTGCGGGCTACCATTTTAATTTCAACGAACGCTTTGGTCTTAACGTAAGTGCGCAGGCAGGAGCGTACATGGGTTCAAAATCCGGTGGAATGGTGACAGGTCCATCGGGTGGAATCAGTGTGTCGTTTACATACAGGATAAATCCGGTCGTGTCGGTTGAGGCCGGTGCGAACGTGAGCCATTATGCCGCCACACCTACACCGCTTATGACCGATGTTGGTGGAACGGCAGCCGTTACATTGAATCTGACGGAGGCGACGACAAATGTTTCGCGGGTCAAGATGGAGACCACCGAGATGCTTCCGGTCTTCCCGGTCCTTTATTCGTGGTACAAGAACAACGCTTTTGCGACTGTCGGAATCACGAACCAGGAGGATGCCGCGATTGAGGATGTGACTGTCTCGTTCTATCAGAGCCAGTACATGAATCAGCCGAACGTCTGCAAAAAGATTCCAAAACTTGGGAAGGGTGAAACAATTGATGCCGAGCTGACGGCCTTCTTCAACGAGCGTATGCTTGATTTGACGGAAAAGACCGACACAGAGGCTACAGTTATAATAGAATACTCCTATCTGGGACGCAAAAAGAAAAAGGAAATCGGCATGGTGGTTCCGGTTTATGGACGCAACTCCATGAGCTGGGACGACGACCGAAGAGCCGCTGTTTTTGTTTCCTCAAAGGACCCCGCCGCACTTTGGTTTTCAAAGTACATCAGTTCAATCGTCCGCGACAATGCCCGCCCGGAGAGTCTTGGCAACAACTATCCAGGTGTTTCCCAGAACATCCAGTATGCCATGGGCATTTTTGAGACTCTGGACCAGTTTGGACTTAACTATGTAATCGACCCGTCATCCGCTTATTCGGACAATACCGGCGGTGCTTCGATAGACTTCCTGCAGTTCCCCTACCAGACTTTGACATACCGTGGTGGAGACTGCGATGACCTTTCGATTTTGGTCTGCTCGCTTTTTGAGGCGGTTGGAATCAAGACCGGATTTATTACAATTCCGGGGCATATCTTTATTGCTTTTGATTCTGGCATGACCATGCAGGAAGCTGGACAGTCCATGATGAATACATCCACCCTTTTTGATATGAAGGGCGACGGTGAGGCATGGATTCCGCTTGAAATCACTCTTACGGACGAGGGATTCAGCCGCGCGTGGAAAGTTGGTGCAAGGGAATGGAGTACAACAGCCGAGGACGAGAGAATGTTCTACGCCATGGAGGACAGCTGGGAACTCTACGAACCTGTCAGCGTTCCGGGTGCGACAGCCAATTTTACTTTACCGGACAAAAATGTGGTGACCCGCCTTTTCCAGCACAGCATGGACAACTGGATTGCGAAGGAGATTTCACCAATCGTGGCGCAGTACAACGCACGTCTTGCCATGAACGACACTGTGGAGCTTCGCAACGAGCTTGGAATCCTCTACGGTCAGTACGGTCTTTTTGTTGAGGCGGATGACCAGTTCAAGCGTGCCAGACGAAAGGGCTATGTTCCGTCGCTTTTGAACACGGCGAACATCTATTTTGCCCGAAAGCAGTTCCAGATTGCACTTGAATGGTACAGGCAGGTTCTGGAGAAGGAGCCTGAGAACAATCTTGCAATCCTTGGTGTGGCCCGCTGTCAATATGAGCTTGAAAATTTTGACGAGTGTGATGTTGCATACGACTGGCTTCGCAACAAAAATCCGGAGCTTGCAAATGAATACAGGTATCTTGGTGCGTTCGAGCAGACCGTGGGAAGAAGTTATTCCCTTGCGGATAGGCTTTCGCTTACAAAATGGGACCGCGGGGAATATTCGTCCGGCATTGTGAACGACGGTTCCTACGAGGAGATTGCGGAAGCGAACAATCGTGAGGATGAAAATGGTTTTGTGACTTCGGATGAGACATCGTCAAATGCTGTGGATTCAGAGACGGAGCAGCTCTTTACCCAGGTGACAGATATGACCAATCCTGATTCGGTCCTGCGTCCTGATGCTGCAATCGTTGATACAAAGAGCTATGACCGTGTGCCGACTGACAGATATGCTTCCCTTGATGACCCGGCGGCTCTGGTCCAGGAACTGCCCGGACTTATTGCACAGCTGCGTCTACCTGAAACAAAATTTGACAACACCGATCCTGTTATGATTAGCGACTACCAGCTGATTGCATCCACAAACACAGGCGGAAACCCTGTTACAGACACATCTTCAAGCATAATTGTTGAGGAAAGACAGTCCACCGCACAGACGACCACCACGCCAAAGACTGATTCTGTCCCGCATGTTACCGAGACCAAGAGCGACACATTGCCGTTCGTTACAACTACAGTTCCGGAGACCAAGCCAGAAGAAAAACCGGCTGTGGACACAAGCAAGCTTGGAAGAAAAGAAGTTGTGGCCGTAGTGTCAAAGACCACCGAGACCCCGATAGCCGAGCAGAAACCATCGACAACAGCGGCAACCACCACAACCACCGAGACCACCGGCGCAACAAAAGTTGAGCCAACAAGCACCGTTGAGACCCCAGTAGAGCTCGCCCAGACACATGTCGAGGAAAGCACCCCGATTGTCGAGCAGAAGCCATCGTCAAC
>JAEEGL017260956.1_pt1 | contig 23465 bp, 19 predicted proteins | sample 9134231 | NCBI WGS metagenome assembly JAEEGL01 (sample SAMN16246548, study PRJNA631951) | gut metagenome | biome: gut microbiome; feature: rumen; material: fiber-attached | host: Bos | place: Iran: Karaj | collected 2018-10
ACAATGGAAACCATCCTTTGTTGCTTGCCGCCAAAAAGCGGATCGCTCCGCCTATCCGGATCAAACCGAGCTGCTGACCGGCAGCGATGCGGCGCAAAGGCTTGCTGCGATTCCGTGCGATATCGTTGTACTGGCGATTTCTGGCTTTGCGGCACTGAAACCGCTGCTTGCCGCGATTCCGAACGGAAAGCGAATCGCGATCGCGAACAAGGAAAGCCTCGTTTGCGGCGGAGAATTGGTACAGGAAGCGCTGAATCGATCCGGCGCCGAGCTGGTTCCGATCGACAGTGAGCAGAGCGCTCTGTTTCAATGCCTGCAGAACGGACGAAAAAGCGAGGTTCGGCGGCTGATTCTGACAGCTTCCGGGGGACCGTTTTTCCGAAAGACGCGGGAAGAATGCAAAGACGTTTCCATGGATCAGGTCTTAAAGCATCCGACCTGGAGCATGGGGCGCAAAATCACGCTGGATTCCGCAACGCTGTTCAATAAAGGCCTTGAGGTGATTGAGGCGTCCCGGCTGTTCGGCTTCGGTCCGGACGCGATCGACGTTTTGATTCATCCGCAGTCCATTGTCCATTCGATGGTGGAATACTGCGACGGGTCGATCATAGCGAATCTTGCCGTTCCCGATATGCGGCTGCCGATTCAGTATGCGCTGACGTATCCGGAGCGGATCGCATCGCCGGCAAACGCGCTCAACCTTGCTGCGGCGCACGATCTGACGTTTTATGCGGCCGATCGGGAACGCTTCGTTGCGTTGCAACTGGCTTACGACGCGCTTTCTTCGGAGGGCGGCTGTCCGATCGTTTACAACGGAGCGAATGAACAGGCGGCAGCGTTTTACTTTGAACAGGCAATCGGATTTTTGGATATCGAGGCTTGCGTGCAGGAAGCACTCGTGGCCTACGCCCCGCATCCGATTCAATCGATAGAGGAGATTTTTTCGGTCGACGCGCAGGCACGCGCTTCGGTTCGACACTTTGTGGAAAGGATGAAACGATGAGTTCCGTTTTATACATCATTCTTGCAATTCTGATTCTGTCTGTGCTGATTGTTCTGCATGAGCTCGGCCATTACTTGATGGGCAAGTGGCTCGGATTCGGAATTGTGGAATTCTCAATCGGCATGGGACCGGTCCTGCTTCGGAAGAAGGGCAAAGAAACCGATCTGACGCTGCGAGCGTTTTTGATCGGAGGATCCTGTCAGTTTTACGGGGAGGATCAGAGCGTGCCCGAGGAACAGGAGCCCAACGGGGCGCAGCCCGAATCGCCGCGCTTTCCGCCGGAAAAGAGCTTCAATGCGCAGAAGGTTTGGAAGCGGTTCTTGGTGGTCGTTGCCGGTCCTTTGATGAACGTATTGACGGCGCTCGTTTTGGCCTTTGTTCTGCTGCTCGCGTTTGGAACGACGGTTCAGCGCGGAACCGAACAGCTGATTCAGGTCACGGAGGTGGAAGCCGATTCCGCGGCCGAACGCGCCGGCATTGAGGCGGGCGACCTTCTTGTCGCGATCAACGGATCGGAGTTTACCGATTACGATGCGTTTTCTGCGACCTTCTCCGCCGTTCGGGACAATGAAACGGACGTCGTCGTGCTGCGCGGGGCGGAACTGAAGGAAACCGCACAACCCGAAGGCGATGGTACGGTCTATACCGTGAGCGCGGAAGGCGGCGAACGCATCACGCTCCATGCGACAGAGATTCGGGATCTGCATACCGGCAACAACCGGCTCGGCGTGAGTCTGATTCTGGTGACCCGGGATCGTGTTGAAACAAAGTACAACGTTCTGACCGCAGCGGCTGCGTCGTTTCCGTATTGTTGGAACATGATCCGGCAGGTATACGGCGCGCTGTTCGATCTGATTACCGGAAAGGCCTGCATCAGCGAAATGTCCGGCGTGATCGGTACGGTTTCGATCATGTCCGATACGATGCAGACGGCAAGCGCTTACGGGATCGCGGATGTGATCTATGTGATTCTTGCGCTTGGCGCGTTGATCTCCGTAAACTTTGCGGTTGTGAATCTGCTGCCGTTCCCGGCGTTGGATGGGGGACGATTGATCTTCATCCTCATTGAAATGGTGCGCGGTAAGCCGGTTCCGCCGGAAAAAGAAGGTATGGTGCATTTCATCGGAATGATTTTGCTATTGGTTTTGATTGCAGTGCTGATGGTGAGCGATCTCATCAACTGCTTCCGAGGTTGATATGACAAAACAGGTTTGGGCAGGAACTACGCCGATCGGCGGAGGCGCACCGGTCGCGGTGCAATCGATGTGCAATACCGATACGCGTGATGTAGAGAAGACCGTGGCGCAGATCCATCGGCTGGAGCAAGCCGGATGCGAACTGATCCGCGTTGCCGTCTTTGATATGCAGGCAGCGGAAGCGATCCGCCAAATTCGCGATCGGATTCATATTCCGCTTGTGGCCGACGTGCATTTTGACTATCGGCTTGCGATGAAAGCGGTTGAGAACGGCGTCGATAAGCTGCGGATCAATCCGGGGAACATCGGCAGCAAGGAGCGTGTGCGGATGGTTGCGGATTGCTGCAAAGCGCACCATGTTCCGATCCGCATCGGCGTAAACGGCGGCTCGCTGGAAAAAAATCTGCTTTCGCTCTATGCAACCGATCCCGCTGCGGCGATGCTAAAAAGCGCGCTCGGGCATGTCAAGATTTTGGAGGACTGCAACTTTTCCGATATCGTGCTGTCGCTCAAATGCACGACCGTTGCCGCCACCGTTGCGGCATACCGGCTTGCGCATGAAAGAACTTCGTATCCGCTGCATGTCGGTATTACGGAAACGGGACCGGTGGAGACCGGAATCATAAAATCGGCTGCAGGCATCGGCTCGCTGCTGATGGACGGTATCGGGGATACGATTCGCGTCTCTTTAACCTGCGATCCGGTTCGCGAGGTGGAAACAGGCCTTGCAATTTTGCGTGCGGTCGGCGTCCGTAAGGATGATGTGGAGATTGTCTCTTGCCCGACCTGCGGACGCACCAGATGCAACGTGGAGGAAGCGGTTGCATACGTGGATGCGCATGTGAAGCATCGCGCTGGATATCTGAAGATTGCGGTGATGGGATGCGCAGTCAACGGACCGGGCGAAGCGCGCGCGGCGGATCTCGGCGTTGCGTTCGGGGACGGAAAGGGCGTGCTGTTCCAAAAGGGTGAGATTACGGAAAGCGGCAGCTATGAGACGATGCTGAAGCGCGTGGTGGAAGTGGCAAACGGGATGCTCGACGCATAACCGATTGAGGGAGTACGTGATGAAGGAAGAATTGCGGGAAGTATACGATCAGGCAGGGATAGCGGAATCGCACCTACGGATTACCCGCGTACAGGTGCAGCGCGGCCGCAATGTGATGCGGATCGACTGCGAACGAAAAAAAGGATTGATTGAGGACGACCGCCTGCTCCGCTGGGAAGCGTTGATGAACGCGCTCCTTTGCGAGTGGGAGGTTTCGTATGCGTATACGACGGTCGGCGCGGACCCGATTGCGGTTGTTGTGTCGAAGCAAAAGAAGAACGATGTGGAGGCACCGATTCCCGAGGACGGCGTGCTCTACGGAAAACCGATCAAGAAGAATGAGACGACGGCAATCTGCGCGGTTGAGGAGAACGAAGCCGATACGGTGCTCATCGGGAGGATCGTTTCCGCCGAGCTTCGGGATGAATGGACGCGCGAGGGAAAGAAACCGAACTGTCGCGTACAGCTGAACCTGACCGATTTTACCGATTCCATATACTGTTTCGTGAGCCTTCAAGAGGAGTGGCAGGCAATACGGCTGCAAAACTGGTTGGCAGCGGCGGACAAGGGCGGCAAGGATCTGAAGGTGAAGGGCGTTTGCAAATCGAAGCGCAAGACCGGCGAACGTGTCTTCTATACCGATGCGATCGAGCTTGCCGAGCGGCAGCTTCGCATGGATACGGCCGAAGAAAAGCGCGTGGAGCTGCATTTGCATTCGCGCATGAGTACGATGGACGGGATCACGAACCTGACCGATGCGTTCAAAACAGCCAAAAGGTGGGGGCACAAGGCGATTGCGATCACGGATCACGGCGTCGTGCAGGCGTTCCCGGAGGCGGCAAAGGCCGCAAAAGCAACGGGCGTGAAGGCGCTGTTCGGCGTGGAAGGCTATTTGATTCCCGATACCGATCTGGAGCCGTTTGAACATACGGTGTTCACGGTATTCGATATCGAAACGACCGGCCTGAAAGCGGAGAAGAACGAGATCATCGAAATCGGTGCCGTTCGTGTGGAAAACGGAATCGTAACCGATCGGTTCCAATCGTTTGTGAACGACGGTGAGACGATACCCAAAAACATTACCGAGCTGACCGGAATTACCGAAGCGATGATTGCGGATGCTCCCCCGACACGCGAGGTCCTCGAACGGTTTCACGCATTTGCGGAGGGGACGACGCTTGTTGCACACAACGCTTCGTTCGACGTCGGATTCATCACACACCATGGCGCACGGTTCGGAATCACCTTCCCGATGCCGTATGCGGACACGCTGATGCTTTCCAGATATCTTCTGCACGACGAGCTGCCGAATCATAAACTCGATACGATCTGTGACTGGCTGAAAATCGATATGGGCAGCCATCACCGCGCGGACGATGATGCAAACAGCTGCGCGATGATCCTGCTGGCGTTCTTAGACCTTTTGAAACAGCGGGACGTGCATTCGCTTCCGGTGATTCCGGACGCGGATGCGGCGTATCGACATCAGTTGACTGCGAAGGAAAAGCATCGTTCGAATCATATCATTCTGCTTGCCAAGACGCAGGCCGGCATGAAGAACCTGTATCGGCTGATCAGCTATTCCCATCTGGATCACTTGCACGGCAAGCCGATGATTCCGCGAAGCATGCTGACCGTGTTCCGAAAGGATCTGATATTAGGTTCCGCCTGCGAAGCGGGCGAGCTGTTCCGCGCAGTTCTGAACGGAGAACCGGAGGAGCAGATTGAGCACATTGCCCGGTTCTATGACTTTTTGGAAATTCAGCCGATCGGGAACAATGCGTTCCTGGTTCGCGAAGGCAAGGTAAAGGACGACGAAGGACTGCGGGATCTGAACCGAAAGATCGTCGCGCTCGGCGAGAAGCTCGGGCTGCCCGTCGCAGCGACCGGAGATGTGCATTTCCTCGAACCGGAGGATGCGATTTACCGCGCGATTCTGATGAGCAAGCTTGGCTTCGAGGATGCGGAGCAGCAGGCGCCGCTGTATTTCAAACCGACGAACGAAATGCTGGAGGAATTCGCTTATCTCGGTGAGGCAAAAGCAAAGGAAGTCGTAATTGACGTTCCCAACCGCATTGCCGATTGGTGTGATGTTCTGAAACCCTTCCCGGACGGGACGCACGCGCCGAAGATTCCGAACGCTGCCGAGGAGCTGCGTTCCATGGCGGTGAACAAAGCACATGAGGTGTACGGCGATCCGCTGCCGGACATCGTGCAGGCGCGTTTGGATAAAGAGTTGAAATCGATCATCGGAAACGATTTCTCCTCGTTGTACCTGATGGCGCAGCGATTGGTGCAGAAATCGCTTTCGGACGGATATCTGGTCGGTTCGCGTGGATCGGTCGGCTCATCGTTCGTTGCAACGATGGCGGGGATCACCGAGGTGAACGCGCTGCCGGCGCATTATGTCTGTCCCAAATGCAAGTTCTCCGATTTTAACGTCGACCATACCGTATATACGATCGGAGCGGACTTGCCGAACCGGGCGTGTCCGGTCTGCGGGACGAATCTCAAAAAGGACGGATTCGAGATTCCGTTTGAGGTCTTCCTCGGCTTTCACGGCGATAAGACGCCGGATATCGATCTGAACTTCTCCGGCGAGTATCAACCGGTTGCGCACAAATACGTGGAGGAAATGTTCGGAAAAGGACACGCGTTCCGCGCAGGGACAATCTCCGGCATTGCGGAGAAAAAAGGGTACGAGTGCGTTTACTCGTTCCAGGAGGCGACGGGGCGCACCTACGGGAATGCAGAGATTGAACGGCTGTGCAAAGGCTGCCTCAACGTCAAGGTAACGACCGGACAGCATCCGGGCGGAATCGTTATCGTTCCGAAGGACAACGATGAGTTCGTTGAGATCTATGATTATACGCCGGTGCAATATCCCGCGGACAAGGTTGATAAGAACACGATCACGACGCATTTTGACTTCCACGCGATGGACGACCGCCTTGTCAAGCTCGATATTCTCGGACACGACGATCCGACGGCGCTGCGCATGCTTGAGGATATCACGGGGCTGAACCCGCGATCGATTCCGCTTGACGATCCCGATACGCGCGAGCTGTTTTGGTCGACCGATTCGCTGCATATCAACCTGAAGGAGATCGACTGTTCGCTGGGGACGCTCGGCGTGCCGGAATTCGGGACGGGGTTTGTCCGGCAGGTACTGGAGAACACCCGCCCTACGACGATTGAGGAGCTCGTTCGCATCGCCGGGCTGACGCATGGCACGGATGTTTGGCTGAACAACGCGGAACCGCTTGTGATGGGCGGCATCGCGAAGCTCAACGAGGTGCTTTGTACGCGTGACGATATCATGAACTACCTGATCGCGCACGGCATGGAGGCATCGCTCTCGTTCAAGATCATGGAACGCGTACGAAAGGGAAGAGGTCTCACCGACGAGATGGAGCAGGCAATGATCGCGGGAAGTATTCCCGACTGGTTTATCAGCTCCTGCAAGAAGATCAAATATATGTTCCCCCGCGGGCATGCCGCAGCGTACACGATGATGTCGTTCCGCGTGGCCTACTACAAGGTGCATTACCCGAAGGAATTCTATGCGGTGTACTACACGGTCCGTGCCGATGCGTTCGATATCACAAAATCGGTCGGCGGAGCGGAGGCCGTTTTGCATCAGATCCGACTCTTGGAGGAAGGCGCCTCCCAGAAGACGGACAGTGAACGCAAGAAGGACAAGGAACTGCAGACGATTTTGGAACTCGTCTATGAGATGAATCTTCGCGGCATACCGATGCTGAATGTCGACATCTATAAGAGCGCAGCGACCCGGTTTTTGATCGAAGGCGATGCGATCCGTCCGCCGTTCAACGCGATCCCGGGCGTCGGCGCGGGTGCTGCGGAAGATATCGTGGCACGGCGCAAGCCGGGCGCGGTGTATCCGACCGTGGAGGACTTTGCGCAGGAAACGGGCGCAAACAGCGGGATCATTTCGTCGCTCGAACAGCTCGGCTGTTTTGACGGAATGCCGAAGAAAAAGCAGATGTCGCTTTTTGATTTCTGATACACAGAAAATTCATAAAATGGCTTGCGGATTTCCAAATGAGCGCTTGACTTTCAAGCGCTCATTCGTTAAAATGTAGATGAGTAATCCTGCACCGCCTTGTGCGTTTATTGATAAATTCCGATTCGGTTGAGGTTGAGCCGCTTTTTCGGCTTCTGATAAATCCGATTTGTTTTGACGTAGATAAATAACCGGGCAGGTATGCTCGGTTATATTATTATACAGAATGGAGAATGCGATGGAATTATGGCAAATTCTTCTGATGATCGGATGCGTCGTGGTCGGCGCGGTCATCGGAATCCTGATCGGATATAAGTACCGCAGGGATGTGGCGGAAGCCAAAGTGGAAAAAGCGGAAGACACCGTAAAGCGCCTGTACGACGAAGCAGAGAAGAAAGCCGAGGAGATCCGCAAGGAAAAGCTGCTCGAGGCGAAGGAAGAAACGATTCGAATCCGGTCTGAGGCGGATAAGGAAATCCGCGATCGCAGAGCGGAGGTGCAGCGTACGGAGCGCCGTCTGTTCCAGCGGGAGGAATCGCTCGATAAAAAGCTGGAAGGCGTCGAAGCACGCGAGCAAGCGATGAACAAGCGCCTTGCCGAAATCGATAAGGTCGAAGACGAAATCAAAGAGATGCAGCGCAAGCAGGCGGAGGAACTGGAGCGCGTCTCCGGAATGACTGCGGAAGAAGCGAAAACGATTCTGATTAGCAGCGTCGAACAGGAAGCCCGGCACGAAGCTGCGATTCTGCTTCGCGATATCGAACAGAAGACCAAAGAGGAAGCCGACAAACGCGCGCGCAACATCGTTTCGCTTGCGATTCAGCGCTGTGCAGCCGATCAGGTTACGGATGCAACCGTTTCGGTGGTCGCGCTGCCGAACGATGAGATGAAGGGTCGCATCATTGGCCGTGAAGGACGCAACATCCGCGCGCTCGAAACTGCGACCGGCGTGGACCTGATTATTGACGATACGCCCGAAGCCGTGATCCTTTCCTCGTTTGATCCGGTTCGCCGTGAGATCGCCCGCATCAGCCTCGAGAAGCTGATTATGGACGGACGCATCCATCCCGCTCGCGTCGAGGAGATGGTCGAGAAGGCGAAGAAGGAAGTCGATACGCAAATCCGTGAAGCCGGAGAAGCGGCGGTTCTGGAAGTCGGCGTACATGGGATTCATCATGAGCTTGTCCGTTACCTCGGCCGCATGAAGTATCGCACGAGCTACGGTCAGAACGTTTTGCGGCATTCGATCGAAGTCGCACACCTCGCAGGCATCATGGCCGCGGAGCTCGGTGCGAACGTAACGCTTGCAAAGCGCGCAGGCCTGCTGCATGATATCGGCAAATCGATCGACCATGAGGTTGAGGGCAGTCACGTTCAGATCGGCGCGGATCTTGCCAAGAAGTATCGCGAGAACGCGCAGGTCATTCACTGCATCATGGCGCATCATGGCGATGTGGAAGCGAACTCGATCGAGGCCGTTTTGGTTCAGGCGGCGGATGCGATTTCGGCAGCCCGTCCCGGCGCGCGCAGAGAGACGTTGGAGACATACATCAAGCGTCTTGAGAAGCTCGAAGAGATTGCCAATTCGTATGACGGCGTGGAATCCTCGTACGCCATTCAGGCGGGCCGTGAGATTCGCATCATCGTGAAACCCGAGAAGATCTCCGATACCGACACGGTCATCGTTGCGCGCGACATCGCAAAGCGCATCGAGAACGAACTCGAGTATCCCGGTCAGATCAAGGTAAACGTGATCCGCGAGACTAGGACAACTGATTACGCAAAATAAATAGTTTCAGGGGCATATCGAAGTCGGTATGCCCCTTTGTCCATAAACCCGAGACGATTGATCCATACGGAGGAATGAACATGATCTATCCGATTGCGGATGCGCATTGCGACTATCTGTACGGCGCAATGGAGTATGGTTGGAACATACAGAAGGGGAAGCGGGATCAGACGATGACGCTTCCGAATTTTCGTGAGGGGAACGTACGCCTGCAGTTTTTTGCGGCGTGGACGGATACGACGCTTCAGGTTCCGCCGCTCGAACAGGTGCTTCTGATGATCGATCGCTATTACGATATGCTCGAAACAGAACCTTCGATTGTGAAACTGACAAAGGACTATGTTCCGACCGGCGAAACAATAGCGTCGGTTTTGGCGATCGAGGGCGCGGAGTGCGTCGAAGCGTCCACGTCGATTCTGCGGGATCTGTATCGGCTCGGCGTTCGCGCAATGACGTTCACATGGAACAGCAACAACGAGCTGGCAGGAGCGGCGCAGGGAAGGCGGCCGAAGGGCCTGACAAAAGATGGGAAGGCGATTCTGCAGGAGATGAACCGTCTTGGTATGGCGTTCGATGTTTCGCATCTTTCCGATGCCGGGATCGACGATGCACTGCGTTGGAGCGAAGCGCCGATCTTTGCTTCGCATTCCAACTGCCGCGCGTTGAAAAACGTTCCACGCTGCCTGAAGGATGAACATATTCGCGAGATTGCGAAGCGAGGCGGCGTTGTGGGCATCAATTATTACGGCCCGCAGCTGACGGAGAGCGGCAAGGCAACAATTTCCGATATCGTGCATCATATCCGGCACGTTGCAGAGATTGCCGGCGTGAATGCCGTCTGTCTCGGATCGGACTTTGACGGGATGACGCGTTATCCGGAGGATCTTCCGAACCCCTCCAGACTGCAGGACCTTTGTGCTGCGCTGGAACGGGCGGGCTTTAGCGAGCAGGAAGTCGATCGGATTGCTTACCGCAATCTGCATGACTATATTGTTTCATTCCTTTGATCGGAAATGGGGGCAGGCATGGAAGGATCGATTCTGAAAACCGAGAAAAAGGTCGAGTATCTTGAACTGATATACGATTTGATCTTTGTTTATATCATTGGGCGGAACAACTCGCTGCTGCACAACATTGAGGGCGGATTTATCAGCGGGCCGGTCTTTCTTGCATACGTTCTCTCCAGCCTTGCAATCATTCAAATTTGGAACTATACAACCTTTTATACCAACCTGTATGGAAAAAACGGCGTCCGCGATCATATCTTTATGTTCGTCAATATGTACCTGCTGTATTACATCGGGGAAGGGACGCGACTGCATTGGGAGAGCTTTCAGACCCAGTACCACATCGCATGGGCATTGATTCTGATCAACATCGGCATTCAATATCTGATGCAATGGAACGGGAATCAAAATGATCCGGAGCACAAAGCAACGATACGCGGTATGATGATCGCGCTTTTCGGGGAGGCGGCAATCGTTATCGCTGCGATTCCGGTTTATCACTTGACCGGTGTTCCGCTTGCGGGGGTTGCGATTCTGTACGGAATCGTTGCTACACGCGTTTTTGCCGACCGGTCCAAAACAACGTTCATCGATTTTACCCACCTGAGCGAGAGTGCGATGCTGTACGTTGTCTTCACGTTCGGCGAGATGATTATTGCGATCGCGTCGTATTTTGAGGGCGATTTGACACGGAATTCGATTTACTTCTCCGCAATGAGCTTTCTGATTGTGGTGGGCCTGTTCCTTTGCTATGAACAGCTCTACGATCATCTAATTGACCGGGAGCGGCAAACGTCCGGCATGAACTATATGATGATTCATCTCTTTTTGATCTTTGCAATGAATCTGATTACGACTTCGCTCGAATTTATGCGGAATGAAGCCGTCGCGATGTGGCCAAAGCTGTTGCTTTTGATCGGAGCATTCCTGCTGTATTTCCTGTGCTTGTATGCTTTGCTGATCTATGCCAAGGCAGAGATGAAACAGCGGAAAATGCTGCTCCTGTGGGCGGGGCTGCTTTCCCTTGTGTTTGTGGGGCTGATGCTACTGTTCCGAAACGATATGAGGCTGAACATTCTTGTATCCGTCCTGTTTGTTGCGGCACAGTTCGTTCTGCTGAAGGTTCGAAAGCACCTCGCGCCGAACCTTTCCGGCAAGGCGTAGGAACCATCAGGCTTGGTTCAAGCGGTCGAGCCGCTGCATTTCCCGCCCGATGGACGCCGTGTTCTCGGCATCAAACAGCTTGTGCCGGATGCGCTCCGCCAAAGTAAACAGAAACGCAGAATTTGAGGGCGTCGGTTTATCGCCGCGCGTCGTGTAGCCGAAGAACGATTCGATTTCATTCAGATCGGCGCGCAGCCATCCGGTTTCAATTGCGTGCCGCATCGAGTGCTCCACCATGGAAACGGTCCGCCCGGTCTGCGCCGCGATCGCAGGGTACAGCTCGCTCATCATTTGTACGTCTTCATATTCGGGCTTTGCAAGCAAGTATAGCAGTGCAAGACGCAGCATCCGAAATCCTTTCAGATGCGGGGAGATGCCAAGGCGCAAAAGCACCTCGGAACAGTAGCGGTCAACGAGCCGGTTCGAAGCGCCGTGCTGCGTGGGAACCGATTGAAACGACGCAATGCGCTCGGCAAGAGCTTCTTCCGTGATGGGACGATAGAAGCAGTACAGCACAAAGTCCGGAAGATCGAACGGAAGCGGACGATTGAGGACCAGATAAACGCGCGGCATCGGATCGATCGGAAGCGTGCTCAACCGGTGCAGCATCCGAAGCGCAGCATCATCCCGATCCGGAAGATCGACGATCAGATCGCTTGCTCCTTCCCGGTAAATGCGTTCCAGTATTTCCTCCGCGTTCGATTCGTTCATGATCCAAGGAGCGTTCGCTTCCGGCTTGCTCAAAGTTACAGTACTCATTTTTCGGTTCCTCCATTGCTTTTTCCCCATTTTGAATCGAAAAATCACATGAAACAATGAACAAAGTGTTATCGTGAATCGAGAAAAACCAAACATTCTATGAACAGAAAAACCCTCGCCCGATTGGACGAGGGTTCGGTTATTTTGGATCAGATCAAACGGTATACACCGTCGGTATCGCATTGAATCGAGGAAGCATAGAACGCTTTGCAGGCATCGATCAGAAATGCCGTATCGCTTGTCCCGGCGGTTTCGTAGGCGGAATGCATGGCAAGCTGCGCAAGCCCGATGTCGACGGCATTCATCGAAACGCGGGCAGACGCTATGCTTCCGAGCGTCGAGCCGCCGGGTAGATCGCTGCGGTTCGCGTAGTGCTGGACCGGAACATTGGCTCGCGCGCAGATCTCCAAAAACAGCGCTTCGGAAACGGCATCGGTCGTGTATCTCTGGTTCGCGTTGTGCTTGACTACAACACCGCCGTTCATGTGCGGAGCGTTCAACGCATCGGACAACTCGGGATGATTCGGATGCATGGCGTGCGCATTGTCCGCCGAAAGCATCAGAGAAGCGGGGAGGAGAGAGGAGAGCGAAACATCGTAAACGTTCGCAATGGCATCCAACGTGTCCCGCAAGAGATCGCTTGCCGCCCCTTGCTTGGTCGAACTGCCGACCTCCTCGTTATCGAATACGGCAAGTACGGGGACGCTGCTGCTTTCTTCGCTCTCGAGGAATGCTTTGAAAGCTGCAAAGGCACATTGTTGATCATCGATTCGAGGCGCTGCAAAAAACGCTTTATCCGTGCCGAACACGGTTCCGCGCATCCGATTGTACACGTACAGGTCGGAAGAGACGAGAGCCTCCTTCGGGACGGAAACCGCGTCCGCAATCCGTTGTTCCAGGATCGGCTGATCGGTCCAGCCGGAGAGCAGAGGGAGCGTATCGACTACGGGGTTGTATTTGTATCCGGAATTGATCTCGCGGTTGAAGTGGATGCAGGTGTTCGGAATCACACATAGATCCTCATCCAACTTCACGGGAACCGTTTTCAACGTATCGTTTTCCCGCACAATCACACGTCCTGCGATCGAAAGCGGCCGATCGAACCAACTGGAATAGATTCCGCCTCCGTAGACCTCGGTGTCCAGCTTCAGATACCGATCACAGGCTTTTACGGCATAATGCGTTTTGAGCTTGAACAACGGTGAATCGCTGTGTGCTGCGCATACCATCAATCCGTTCGGCTGCTGCTTTGGAAGCCGGAACGCCAAGAGCGAGGAACCGTTGCGCGTTAAATAATAGTTTCCTCCACGTTCCAAGTCGGCATGCTGCAGATCCAATCGCCGATATCCGTCTGCTTCAAGCCGTTTTGCAAGATGAGAGACCACCCAATAGGAAACGGGACTGTCGGCAATAAAGTCGATCAGTTCCGTTGTCAATTGCAATGCGCGTTCGTTTTGCGACACGGCCTATTCCCCCAGAATCGCCTTCGAGGAGCTCGCTCCGATGCGCGTCGCACCTGCTGCGAGCATCGCTTCGGCAGCTTCGCGCGTGCGAATTCCGCCGCTTGCCTTAACGCCCATTTCGGGGCCGACGGTTGCCCGCATCAGGCGGATGTCCTCAACCGTTGCGCCGCCGGTCGAGAACCCGGTGCTGGTTTTCACATAATCCGCTCCGGCATTCTTTGCGGCAAGACATGCCTTCACTTTTTCGTCGCCATTCAGAAGGCAGGTTTCGATGATGACCTTCAAGAGCGCCTTGTCTTTACAAACCGCCTTGACCGCTTCGATATCCTTCTGAACATACTCCCAGTCGCCATCCTTGGCCTTGCCGATGTTGATGACCATATCGACTTCCTCTGCACCGGCTTCAATCGCGAATGCCGCTTCCGCGGCTTTGGCGGCGGGCAGCATTGCGCCGAGCGGGAACCCGACAACACAGCAGGTCTTTACATCGGTCCCCTGCAAAAGCTCCGAAACAAGCCGCACACGGGCGGTATTGACGCATACGCTTGCCGTGTTGTAGGCCTTTGCTTCTTCACACACCTTCCGGATGGCTTCTTCCGTTGCGTCCGGCTTCAAGAGCGTGTGGTCAATGGTTTTTGCCAATGTTTTGCGATCCATCCTTATGCCTCCTTCGTTGTTTCGGGGTAGCGAATCACGCTGCCGTCTTCTTCCCAAAGTCGCTCCATATTGTAGTACGCGCGCTCCTCGGGATGGAACAGATGCACGAGCACAAAGCCGAAATCAAGAACGATCCAACGTCCCTGCTCGTACCCTTCCTTGCGCTTTACGAGCATCCCGGCTTCCGCCGCGCGATCCTCGATCTCATCACAGAGCGCTTTCACGTGCGGAACATTGCGCCCGCTTGCGATCAAAAACCAGTCTGCGACGATCGTGCGATCTCCGACGTGGATCGCCACGATGTCATCCGCTTTCTTGTCGTACAGGATTTCACACAGTTTCCGGATTTCCGTTTCTCCGAATCGTTCACTCATGGACAGTACCTCCTAAATCTTTAATGGCGCGAAGTGTTGCGGGATGAACCGCAAATCCGCGTTCGGTAATATGTTGCAGACTTCGATGCAGCGCAAGCAGCGTTGCGCGATCGAGATTCGTTTCCTTTCGCAGCTCGTCCACACCGGGATAATCGCGCGAAGGCTCAATCATATCGGCAAGGTACACGACCTTGTCGAGCGGGGTCATGTTCGCATCCCCGGTTGTGTGCAGACGGATCGCCTGCAGGATCTCCGGATCGGAGATGCCGAACTGCTCCGAAGCAATACAGGCGCCGACTTCGGCGTGCAGCACCGGAAGAATCGGGTTCGGATCGGTGCTGCGAGAAAGGAGCTCCTCGCGCGGCAGATACTTTGCGCAGTCGTGCAGAAGAGCGGCAACCTGCGCTTTTTTAGGATCAACGCCGTTCTGCTCGGCAAGCGACAGGGTGGTGAGAAGCACGCCCGCAGTATGGCGCATGCGCTTCTCGGTCAGCATCGGACGGAGCTTATCGTACAGCGCGCGGATCGGCTCCGGCTGATACAGCCCGCGTTCATAGATCGCAAGCGCGACCGCAAGCGGAACGATGGAATCGATCGGTTTTGCATCCGCAATCCGATTGCGCACTTCGGTAGAGGACAGATCCGAGACGCTGTCCAACAACAGTACGCGCGCATCGAACTCTGCTTTGAGCACAGCAGCCGTTTCTTCTTCCTGACCGCTCTGCCCGTCTCGTTCGGTGCAGACAAGCGTTGCAAGACGGCTGATGCCATCCGGACGGTACCAGGTGGAGAAGGAACGGAGCATATCACTTCCCATCAGGAAGAACAGCTCCGCGCCCGGAATGCGCTGTTTCAGCTCGGTCAGCGTATCGAACGTATAACTCTTTCCTTCGCGGGAAAGCTCCATCGTTTCGGGGATAAGACCTTCCCGATCGGACAGGGCAAGCTCCAATAAGTGCAGCCGATCCTCCGTGGATGCGCCCGCGTCGAGCTCCTTGTGCGGCGGAATGCGATCGATCACAAACAGCACACGGTCCAAAGAGAGCGTCTCTTTTGCATGCGCGGCAAGCAACAGATGCCCGTTGTGAATCGGGTTGAAACTGCCGCCTAAGATTCCGATTCGTTCCTGTTTCATATTCGATATTATAGTATAAGCGGGGGGATTTAGGCAATACTTTTTTTGATGAATCCCTATGAACGATCCGAGATTTTCGGAAGAAGAACGCGGCTGGCAATCGCCTGCGACGCAATTCTATACGGCGCGATCCTTTGGACGGCAATCGCATTTCTGACGCGGAACACAGGCTTTTCCGTTGCTGTTGCAACGCTCTGGACAGCGGCAGCGGAAATTGTGCTGCTCTGTTGGCTCAAGCAGAGAGCAAAACGCGAGCGGGAGAAGCTGTTTGAGCGGGTCCGTACCGAACTGGTCCTCGAACGCTTGCTGCTGATGCCTTGGTCGCAAGCGGAGAACCTGCTCTATCCGGATGGACTGCTGCAAAAGACCGTCGTACGAAGCGACGATCTGATTGCCGAGCTCCAGAACGGGGTGACGACGGTCTGGATCTGCGGGGATATGGAGGCGGCGGCCGAATCCTTTTTGAAACGCCATCCCGATAAGATGACGGTACATCGGAAGGAAGAAACGGCAAAGCGCTTTTTTCTGACCGTATCGGACGACGAGGTGCGGCGGGAACTCGATGCTCGAAGCCGACGAAAAAGAAAACTCCCGCAGCTGCACGAGCTTGTGCGGCAATGGAAACCGAACCGTTTTACGCTGCTCGGAACGCTGCTGATGGGACTGTCGTTCTTGACGCGCTATCAAATCTATTTCCGGATTCTCGCATCCGGATGTTACCTGGTCGGAAGCGTTCTGTATACGCGTTCCGTTGCGCAGCGGGCGGGGCAGAATCAAAGCAGATAGATCGCTTTTTCGCGCTGCTCGGTGATCACGCCGATGCGCTGCGCCGCGGGAACCTTTCCCTGCAGCACTTCCCAAACTGCATCTGCATCCGCCGGATCGACGGCGCAAAGCAGTCCTCCGGAGGTTTGCGGGTCGAACAGCAAATCGCATACCGCAAGTTCAACGGGTCCGGCGTCTACACTCGCTTCGGCAAACGTCCGATTCCGGTACATCCCCTCCGGAAGGATGCCGATACGCGCATAATCCAGCGCACCGGGTAAAAAGGTGATTGCGTCGGTCTGCACCTTAGCAGAAACGCCTGAACCGGAACACATCTCCAAAAGATGTCCCATCAGGGAGAACCCGGTTACGTCCGTACAGGCATGCACGCGATAGCTCCGGAAGACGTCGCGCGCCGAACGGTTCAGCGTGCGCATCAGATCCAGGATCATAGAAGTTGCCTCCCGATCCAGCAAATCCGCTTTTTGCGCTGTCGTTAAGACGCCGACCCCGAGCGGCTTGGTCAGAAACAAAACGTCGCCGGGCTTAGCTCCGATATTCCGCCACAGTTGATCGGGATGTACAAACCCCGTAACGGCAAGGCCGTATTTCGGTTCGTCGTCAAAGATGCTGTGGCCTCCGCAGATGATCGCACCGGCTTCGGCACATTTTTCATACCCTCCCCGCAGGATAGCATGAACAGCCTCCTTCGACATCGATTCGGGAACGCACATGACATTCAGCGCAAGCTTCGGCTCGCCGCCCATGGCATAGACGTCGGAGAGCGCATTGGCAGCGGCAATCTGACCGAACAGATAGGGGTCGTCGGCAATCGGCGGGAAGAAATCGATTGTCTGTACGATCGCCTGCTCATCGCTGACGCGGTAGACCGCAGCGTCATCGCATTTATCGAATCCGACCAGCAGATTTTCATCCGAAAGCACCGGCAGATCCGAGAGCAGCTTCGAAAGCACGCCCGCACTGACTTTCGCGCCGCAGCCGGCGCATTTGGAAAGCTTGGTCAGCTTGATATCTTCCATAACGATCACTCCTTCACCATCTGAATCAAAACTTCCACGGTCCCGCCACAGATCATACCGTCCTTTGCGGCGTCGTCATTGGTCATCCTGCAGGTATAGTGTTTCGCGCCGCCGCCTGTTTTCAGCATTGCAAGCGCATACTGCGCAGCTTCGAATTCCCCGTATCCGCCGCCGATCGAGGAGAGAATCGTCCCGTCCTTCCGGACGATCATACGCGCGCCGGTGGAACGCGGCGCAGAGCCGGATTTGGAGATCAGCGTAACCATCGCGTACGGTTCGGTTGCGGAGACGATTCCGCTTGAGAGCGCCTCATCCCATGCCACGCCGACGGCCCCCGCGTTTTTGACCGAGATCATCTCGCCGACGATGCTGACGGCAATCTCTTCCGGAGTAACTGCACCGATGGAAAGCCCGATCGGCGCATGAACGCGCGCAAGCAGGGTTTGATCGACTCCGTTTTGCAGCAGATGGTCGAAGACAAGTCCGACCTTCGTTCTACTGCCGATCATTCCGCAATACGCAAACGGTTTTTTCAGAATCCGTTCCAGACACATGCGGTCGTCCTTATGCCCACGGGTCACGATTACATAGTAAGCATTGGGAGTATCCGGACCGGAAAGCGCTTCCGAAAAGGGCCTGCAGAGAATTCGATCCGCGTCGGGGAATCGGTCCGGGTTTGCAAACTCCGGCCGATCATCCACCACCGTAACCCGAAAGCCGCAGAGCTTTGCAATCTTTGCCGTTTGTACGGAAACATGTCCGCCGCCAAGCAAAAACAGGTCGGGCGCGGCAACGATTCGCTCAATCAGCACCCCGTTTTCAAGGCGCGGCAGCTTCCCTGCGCTGAGCGGAAACGTCGGAATCAGGGATGTGTTTCCGTAGATCGTTCCATCGTCATACAGCGCCGTCTGTCCGATCTGTTCACCCTCCACGCAGGTGAGCAGAATCGGAGATCGCCCCGCACGGAGGGATTCAACCGTTTTCCGAAACATGATTCGCCTCCCTGAGCATCAGAATGGCTTCCAGTACGCCGCCGCCGACAGCACGCGCCTTATCGGAAACCGTGTAACAATTGTCCATACAGCAGCGCGGATCGACGTCGCCGCTTTTCATGCCGGAACAGACGATGGTTCCGGTCGGCAACAAACCGCGGATCGTTCCGCGAATCTGCGCCTGAATCGGCTGTCCCTCTACCGTGGCTACGATTTCTCCTTTTTCAACGGTATCCCCGATATGATGCACCTCGGTAAAAATACCGTCACAGGGAGCGCGTAAGATGCGTTCCGTTGTAAACCCGCTGATGTTGCCCGGGATACCGGAGTTCGGCGCGGCGCTCCCGGTTGTAATGACACGGCCGAGATTGTGCCCGCGCTGCGTCTCCACGACGGCATGGCAATCCGCCCCCGCGGTAAACCCGGGTCCGACGCCGATCACGATTGGCGCATCATCGATGCGCGTCCCAAGGTTCCTCTTGGCAAGGATTGCGTCCACAACGGCATCCGGAAGAAGCTCCGACACGCAATTCGCTTCCGGATCCACCAGAACGGCAACTTCTTTGCGCGCAAGAATCGCCGGGATCTCGCGTAAAGAGGCAGCGAGGGTACCGGTTACATCCTCTACCCGATAGGATCCGTTCCGAATCGCCTCGGAGAAGCAAACCGTGCGCCGGATCGAAGTCGGTTTATCAAGATCGGTCATCACGATCTGAAATCCGCAATGCGCGAGCCGAACCGCGATTCCGCTTGCAAGATCGCCCGCGCCTTTTATGACAACCAACATGTGCCGTTCCTCCATAGTTCAAAAAATGGGTCATTCGCCTTCAGGGAAGCGATTACAACGGGGAAGGGGAGCTGCTTTGCCGCCTCCCGCGCAAGGATTCTCTGCTTTTCGGTATCCGCTTGGTTCAGAACGACGCCCGTCACGCGCGGATAGGTTCTTACCACCGCAGCGGCATGGCTCGGCGTTACAATCGTGTCCTCCTCAACGCCGAGCAGTTTCGCATAGAGGGCGGGGCGGTGCGCTGTATCCCGAATCGGTTTTCCGATTCCGGTCATTCCGACGACCGCAATCACACAACCGCAGGCTTTGGGAATCACCGGTTCATAGCCTGCGTGCGCTTTCAAAGGGAGTCCCCGCGCGCCGTCTGCTTCGATTAAGAGATAATCCGAAAAAGCCTCAAGGATGTCAAATTCTTGCTTCGGCGCAGTGAGCTTTTGCGACTCGGTCATCGTTCCGACGGCAACGCATTCACCTGTTTTGAGCGGCGCCTCGATCGACGTTCTCAGCGGAATACCGTTTGGCGGGAAGATGTGCGTGCTCGTTGCAACCAGAACCGATCCGTAGGCGCGCAAGCGGTTTGCAAGCGTCATAAGCAGCGTCGTTTTTCCGCCGCCGCCGATGATTGCCACCGCACCTTTTTCGATGCCGAGATGCGATCGGACCTGTTCAAACTCCACCATGTTCTGCTCCCCGTGATTCTGAAATGAGAATAACACATCCCCTTCCAAAAGTCAAAGAAAAAGCCCTCATAAGAGGGCTTGAAATCAGGGATGCGTTATTTGCCTGCAACAACCTTTTTGAGCTTTGCAAAGCGGGGCAGACCGAATTCCTTTTCGGGCTGAACTTCGCCCTTCAGGAGCGGCAGCAGATAATCGACGTACGGCTTCTCGAGACCGTTGCCTGCCGCATTGATCCACTCGCGCGGGACCTTCTTTTCTGTATTCGCGCAGAGCGTGAGGTCCACGAGCTTCAGGTTGCAGACGTAATTGCCTTCCGCGTCATAGGAACGTTCGAACGCAACCATCTTATCCGTTACACCGTTGACGGCGTTTTCAACTGCAGCTTTACCGGCGGCGAAGGACTCGTCGACATCGGTCTGAGAGGCGCAGTGCGCAGCGCAGCGTTGCAACAGAGAGAGCTCGATACCGCGCGTCTTCACATCGGGCAGCCGATTCTTGATCATATCGACCAGCGTTGCCGCGAGGCCGCCGAGCTGCTTGTGACCGAAGGAATCGACCTTCGCGTTTTCTGCGCCGTACTCGGCAATCAGCTTGCCGTTCGCATCATGAATGCCTTCGGAAACCGCAACGAATACCTTGCCGGTCTCTTTGTAAAGACGCTCAACGTCCGCAAGGAACTGTTCAACGTCAAAATCCGTCTCGGGAAGATAGATGAGATCGGGACCGCAGCCGAGATACGTTGCGGCGGCAGCGCTGCCGGCGAGCCAACCTGCGTGGCGACCCATGATTTCCACAACGCAGACCATCGGCGTATCATAAACACGCGCATCCTGGTAGATCTCCATGCAGGACGTTGCAACGTACTTTGCCGCAGAAGCGAAGCCGGGGCAATGATCGGTTCCGAACAGGTCGTTATCGATCGTCTTCGGAACGCCCATAACGCGGCATTCATAACCGACGCGCTGCATATACTTGGAAATCTTGTTGCAGGTATCCATCGAGTCGTTTCCGCCGTTATAGAAGAAATACCGCACGTTGTATTTTTGGAAGATCTCAAGAATGCGCTTGTAATCGGTATCGTCCACATCGGGATCTTTCAACTTATAGCGGCAGGAACCGAGCGCGGAGGAGGGGGTATGCAGCAGGAGAGAGAGCTCAAACGCATCCTCTTCGCCCATGTCATAAAGAACGTCGTCAAGAACGCCGCGAATGCCGTGTGCCGCACCGTAAACCTTGGTGATGCACGGATTGTCCAGCGCGGTGCGGATGACGCCGTATGCGCTTGCGTTAATTACAGAGGTGGGACCGCCGGACTGACCGATGATCGCAGAACCAACTAATTGTTTCATCGTGTTATGCTCCAATCTAAAAATTGCACATCTATTATACAGACTATTTGCCCTGTTTTCAAGTGGATTCCCTTAATTCTTACATGTCGGATTTGTTCTTCGGTTCGCTGCCGAGCAGGTGCGGGAACCGAATCAGAACGGATTGTAGGATCGTTCCGAGAACCCCGCAGCAAATGAGTTCGCCGAGGAAGACCGAAAGCGCAAGCAGCCAGGCGGCATCGGGGAGCTGATAAGCGATTTTCAGCACGAATGGGATAATCACCGTATTGGCAAGGATCGGGGGAACGGAAGCAGCAAACCGGTATTTGCGCAACAGATAGGTGCCGACGGCTCCGATCAGGGTCGCAAGCGTTCCGAACAGGACGTCCCAGATGGCTGCGCCGGTGATGATGTTTGCAATCAGGCAGCCGAGCGTCAAGCCCGGGATGGCTGCACTTGTGAAATAGGGAAGGACGGTCAATGCTTCAGAGAGGCGAAGCTGAACAGAGAGCTGTCCGGACAGATTCATCGTATAGGCGACATAGGTCAGGACAACATAGAGAGCGGCGATGATGCCGCCGCGTGCCAGATAGAGCACGCGCGAATGGGTGGGTGCTTTCATAAAATTGTTCTCCTTAGTTTTGTTTTGCGTGAGGATGGTTTCGAACTCACGTGTTCAAAGAGTCTTCGAACTGTCTTATCTTACGGGAAGGGAGCCCTCTTGTCAAGAGTATTACAAGTTCTTTTCAAAAACGAAGGATTCAATTTGAAAAAAACACTTGCATTTTTGGACAAGGTATTGTAAACTAACAAAGCGCGAGCAGAGATGGCTGAGCTGGTCTAAGGCGCACGACTGGAAATCGTGTATACGAGGAATCGTATCGAGGGTTCGAATCCCTCTCTCTGCGCCAAGCCCCAAAGTGCCTAAAAGTCTCACTTTTAGATGCTTTGGGGCTTTCTACATTCAATGTAGAAAAAAAGTCTCTAAGCTAGATTTGAGAGTGAATCGTGTATCTGCTTTTCTGAAATCGTTTCTTGCTAATCGTGTATCTAGTGTAGTATAATTTATTAAGGGGGCATACTATGGCTAGAAGAAAACTTACTGCAATTAAAGACGAACAGCGGAAAAATGCCTTGAAACGAGGCATAGAAACAAACTTAACTAAGGAAGAGTTAAGTTCACTTTCTATTGACTATGCGGAAAATAGGTTTATCCTTAATCAAAAGGACAAAGGAAACAGCGTTCAAACAATAGAGTTTTATAAAAGGTTTTTCAAAAAGTTTCACAAGTTTCTTGAATCAATTAACCTTGACGCTAAAGCCGCCTCTGTCTCTTTCCTAACATTGGAAACCACTAAACAGGCATTTGTTGAAAGTCTAGGAGATGTTAACCAACAGACAATAAATGCTTATCTGAGAGCCTATAGAGCCTTTGGCAATTTCTGTGAGGAATCAGGGCTTATAGATGGGTTTTACTGCTACATTAAAGAGGTTGAGCCGCCAGTAAAGAATGTTTATACCGAAGCAGAGTTAAAAAAGTTATTAGTGAAGCCGCCAGTAGAGGACTTTAACAGCTTTCGGAACTATACAATGATTGTATTGATGCTAGCGACAGCCGCACGCGCTAATACAATTATAAACCTGAGAATTGAAGATGTAGACTTAGAAGAGGGTTATATTAACTTTAACACGACAAAGACTAGTAAGGTTGCTAGAATCCCCTTATCTAGAAAAGCAAAAAGCACTTTAGCGGAATACATTGGCTATTGGCGTAAAGTTGGAGATGGTGATATTGTTGGTAAGGATTATTTGTTTTCCAACATTTATGGAGAACAGCTTACAAGAGGCGGTTTAAGTAAAGCAATAGAACGATATAACAAGGAACACGGCGTATATAAGACAGGTATTCATTTATTCAGGCATACATACGCTAAGAATTGGCTTACAAGTGGCGGTGATATAATCAGCTTAGCTAGTGTTCTAACGCATACAGAATTAGCAATGGTTAAGAGATACGCCAATCTTTACGGACAAGATATTAAAGATAAAGTTGAGGAACATTCTGTATTGTCTAACATTAGGACAAACAGCGGCGAGACAATAGGAACAAAAAAGAATAAGGACAAGGAATAGAAGATAAGCATAAGGGGCAAGAATTATTCTTGCCCCTATTGTTTGTTTATAGGTCTAAAATCATATCTATAAATGATTGATTTTTCTTCTTCTCTAGGAGATTAGGATAAAACCTCTC
>JAEEGL014176403.1_pt1 | contig 23464 bp, 10 predicted proteins | sample 9134231 | NCBI WGS metagenome assembly JAEEGL01 (sample SAMN16246548, study PRJNA631951) | gut metagenome | biome: gut microbiome; feature: rumen; material: fiber-attached | host: Bos | place: Iran: Karaj | collected 2018-10
AGTTGAAAAATTAATGCAAGATCAAGAATTTTCAAATGAAAGAATGAAGTATTTTTCACCTTGTTTAAATCATTTAATTTGTTGGGAAATGGGAGTTATTGAATTTCATAGAGTTATTAGAAATTATTCTTTAAGTTATTATGATTTTAGTATTTTAGATAATGAAGAAATTATTTTTTGTCAACAAATGGATAATATTGTTTTAATTTATTATAAATTATTAAGATATGCTAATAAATATTGTAAAGCTTATGAGAAATATGCATTGGAATTAATGAAAAGTATGAATATTCCAATTGATGATGAAAATGAAAATGATGTTGAAAATAATAATGATTATAATGATAATGAAAATGTTGTTGATAATAATAATTATAATCAAAATGATGAAATTAATGAAAATAATGACACTCATGATAATGTAGAAGAACATTATGATAATAATGAAAATAATAATAATGAAGAAGGAATTGATGATAATAATGAAGAGAATAAAAATGATTTAGAATAATCTTATTTAAATATTATTTTTTTATTTTATAAAACTAAAATTGAATTTTAATTTTTTAACATTTAATTATTTAAAACAATATTAATAATATTAAAAATAATATTTTAAGTTTTTATTTATTTCAATACTTAAAAAATTAATAATGAGTCTTGAAAAACAAAATGATAATATAAATGAATCATTTTTATCAAATATTTCCGAATTAACTGAGGAAGTTAAAGAAAAAAAAAATGAGTTAGAAGTATTTAAAAATCAAATTAAATTGTTAAAACAAGAATATCAAAAACAATTATCAGTCTATTTTTCAATGAATAAAAATGTTATTCAAATAGAAAATAATATTGAAAATATATTAAAAGAAAAAACAAAATTATATAAAAAAAATACTTTAATAATTTTAGATTTCAATGTTGAAAAAATAAAAAGAATAAATGATATTTCAAATAGACCAAATGATAAAAATGTTGAAGATTTAATTTTAGAATTTTTTGATTATGATAATTCTTCATTTGAAGAATTAATAGTCTATAATAAAAATGAAAATGAATGGAAATTATTTTTAAATTATACATTAAATAAAAAATATTCTCCAGAAACAATAAAAAAACTTAAGTTAATTTTAGATAAAATAAATAAAGATATAAATTATCCATATCATTTAATTATAGATTTTATAAAAGGAATAATAAGATTAAATGAAATAGAAAAAGAATTAATATCATTAAATGAAAAATTAATAAATGAAAACAAATCAAAAAATGAAATATTTCTTCAATTAAAAGCAATAGAAACAGATATAATAAGAAATGATTATTTATATAAAAAAATGATAAAATATATAAAAAGTATATATTCTATATTAGAAACATATTCAAAAATTAAATCAAGAAATGATAAAATATCATCAGAAGAATATAGAGTATTAAATAAAAACATAAAAGATTTTCAAAAAATAGATTTTAAAAATTTAATAATTCCAACTGATAATTTATCATCTTTAAGTGTAAGAACAAATATTTCTGATACTGAATCACTTCATTCTTTAAGTACTTTAAATAATTTAGAAGAACAAAAAGATTTTTCTTCAAGCTTAATTAATTCAGATAATGTAAATAATAATAATACAAAAAATAATAAAATTAATAAAATAAAAAATGTAGAAAATTTTCCTTTAAAAAATGGAAATACAAATAATAATTCTTTACATCAAATGATAATTAAAAATACAAATACAAATACTAAAATAATAACAAATAAATCAATATGTAAGCCTCAAAAAAAAATAAAAAATGAAGATAGTGATGATGATAATTATTCTGATAATGAAAATGATTTAATTGAAAAAAATGGTTCAATTAAAATGGAAAATTTAAACTTTGTAAATATACATAATGATATAAATTTAACATTAGAAAATATTGAAGGTGGAATCACTTTTGTTTCACCTATGAATTTTTTTACTAGTTTACCTTCAAAATTATATGAAGATCAAAAAATATTTCAAAAAAAAATTGAAGAAAATAAATTTGGAATTTTAAGAAATGGAAGAGAAAAAGATATGATACTTCAAAGAGAAGATGACGGAAGTGGTTATTGTAGTTCTATTGGTTGTTGTAATTTTGGGTCTATATTTGGTTAAATAAATATAATTTATATAATATAATTATATTTTTAATTTCATTTTATCTTTTTTTATTGATACTTTTTTTTTTGAAATAGAATAAAATAAAAATTAATTAAAAAATAAAGAATAATATATATAATTATATTATGTAACAATATTATTATAAAATAATTAATATATTATATAAGATGATTATTTTGATTTTATTCATTGCTTTTAAAAATTATTAATATATGAGATTCAATTGAAGATAAGATTAAATAACTCTTTTTCAGAATTTAATAATCTTGATTGTTTTAAATCATTAATGAATTTTGTTTTATTTTTTCCAGATGATTCTATTGCATATTTAATAACTTTTGAAATATTTTTCAAAGTCATTTTATCACTTCCAATAAAAATATTTAAATCACTTACAAAACATAATTTTTCATTAATAGAATTATATAATAAATTTCCTAAAATTTCAAACATAAATAAATTATCTACAACTAAATTATTAACTTCACTAAATAAAATCATTATTTTTTTATTAAAATCATTAATTTCTTCTTTAGATAAATATTTACTATAAAATTCAATAACAGAATTAATATATTGATTAGCTTTAAATATATCTTCTTTTTTATTAATTAAATCAATTGAAACTTCAAGATAACATCTTATAATTTCAACTAATTCAACTTTTTCATCACTTATTAATTTATCAATATTTTCCCATTCATATTCATTTAAAATTTCTTCTTCTAATTTTGAAGGAGTTATTATATCATTTTCATTTAGAAAATTAATCCATTTTGTTAAATCTTCTTTTATTGCATCTTCATCTTCAAAATCTATTTTTTTATAATTATAATCATCTTCTTCATTTATTAATTTTATTTTTTCTTTTCCTTTTGGAATTATTGATTTTTCAAATAAAGTATCTTCCCAATTATTTTTCTCTTTTTCAAGTAAATTTATTATTTTATATTTTAAAAAATTTGGAATTTCTTTATTATCTTTTAAAACTTGGATTTTTTGAGTAATAAAATTTTTTAATTTTTTATGATTATCTTTTTTATTTCTCTTAATTACAATTTTACCAAATTTAGAAAGAAAAGAAATTAATGATTCTAAATTAATAAATTTCATACTTTTTTCATGATTAATATTTGATTTTGAAAATCTTTCATATAAAGAATTAATACAATAAAAACCAATTTTTTGAGAAAGAATTTTTACATCAATTAAATCAGCAATTAAGTTTATATTTCCTAAAATTTTTTTCTTTTGATAATAATATTGTTCATCATTTAAAATAATTTTAAAATCAATTTCATTTTCTGCTCTATCAAAAGAACTTTTACAAGCTTCAATTAATTTAGATTTTAAATAAGAATCATTTTTACTTTCAAAAAAATTAATTAATTCTTTACATAATTGAGCATATAAAATAACATATCCATTTTCTATTATACATTTTTCTAAAATAACTTCAATTAATTTATCTTTATTATCATTATTCCCATTTAATATATCAATTAATTTATTTTTTACATCATTAAAATTATCAACAGTTATAGTATTTAAAATTGAAGTTATATCATGTTTAATGGTATTTTTTTTCATATTTAAATTTAATTCTTTAATATAATTTTCAGCAATTTGAATTTCTTTTGTCATATCTTTTCTTGCCCATTGATTCATATTATTATTATAATTTTGAGCTGCTTTAATTAATCCTTCATATAATTTATTTTCTTTATATTCAGTATTTTCTCTTTCTATAAATTTATTTTCATTTTTATTTGTTTTTGAAATTGGAATTAAACTCTTTTTTTTTTCTGTTGTTTTTAAAATATTTAAAGATGGAAAAAGATATGTTGGTTTTTTTAAATTATTACAATGTTGAATTACTTTATTTGGTAATTGATAAGTATCTAATGAATGAGGATAATTTTTTAATGATAATATAAATTGTAAATCAATAGTATTTATTGAATTTGATTTTGTAATATTTTTTTCTTTTTTTTGTCTTCTTGATGATAATTTATTTCTATCTGAAGTTTTAAATAATTTTTTTATTTTTGGTTTAATTGGAGTATTTTGTTTAATTTCAGTATTTATTATAATATTATTAATTTCATTTGTATTTTGACTAAAATCTAATTTATTATCTAAAATTTTTTCTAAACTTTTTAATTTATTCATTTTATCTTCTTGTTCTAAAATATGTAAATAACGATTATTTTTTCTAATATTAATTTCAGATGATCTTTTTTTTCTTTTACCAATAATTTCTTCTAATTTATTAGTTCCAATTTCAATTTTTGATTCAAAAATATTTTTTTTATTATCAACACTTTTACCTAATAAAACTTCATTTAATTTTTGAGTTGCTTTTCTAATTTTTATATATTCAGAATCTTTAATTTTTCTATTTTCTCTTTTTCTTCTATTTAACTCATTTTTTAAATCTACTAACATATTTTTATCAAATTTAAATTTTGGAATTTTCATAGAAAGATTTGGAATAATATGTTTATTATTTTTTTTTAAAGAATCCATTTGTTGACTTTTAGACATATTTTCTTTATTATTTGATTTTCTATTAGAATCATTATTACTTTTACTTAAAGATAAATTTATTTTTTGAGGCGATTGTTCAGTAAAAATATAATTATAATTTGTATAATTATCATATTTTTTTTCAGAATCATTATTTATATTTTTATTTATTGAATTTATTTTTGAATTATTTATTTCTTTAATCATACCAAAATCATCAAATTGAATTTCAATTTCTTTTTCAATTTCTCTTCTTTGTCTTAAATTTGCTTCTAATTTAGGATTTTTTCTACTTGATTTTTTTTCAATTTCATTAAAATCTGATGATATATCATCATTTTGTAAACTACCAAAATTTGATATATTTTTTTCTGAATTTCTTGATATTTTTGATATTTGAGAATTTACTGAATTATTTATTTTATCTTTATTTAAATTGTTGAAATCATAACATTCTTTATTTTCTTTTGTTGGTGTATTTTTTATATCTTCTTTTATTGAATTTAATATTATTTTTCCTTCATCTGGCATCAAATTATCAATAAATGATAATGATGATAAATTTGACATATGTTTTTCTCTTATATTTTTATTAAATTTTGTTACTTGACATTCTTTTATATGTGGTTTTTTAATTGGTAAAATTCCCTTATTTATTGTCTTTGTTATAAAGGATTGTTTTATTATTGGTTTTTTATACCCTGTTATTCTAAATCTTTTACTTATATAACATTGCTTTATTAATGGAATTTTTTGAGTTTGATTAATATAATTCTTAGAAACAAAACCTAATGTTATTAATGGCTTTTTATATATTTTTATTTGAATCTTTGATATATAACATTTATTAATTATTGGTTTTTTAATAGTTGAAATTATTTCCTTTGTTATATTACAATTATTAGAAATAGGTTTTTTAATATAATATAATTTCTCTTTTGAAAAATAACAATTATTTAATAAAGGTTTCTTGAAGTTTTCAATTAATTCTTTTGATAAATAAATAGAAATTGGTATTTGTTTTTGATTTATTTCATTTAAATATCTATTTTTTGAAATATAATTTAAAGACAAAATTGGTTTTTGAATACATTCAATTCTTTGTTTTGAAATATATAAACAATTTTTTTGAGGTGATTTAAATATAATTTCTTTTTTATTTTCTTTTGAAATAAAAGAATTATCAATTAAAGGAAGAATTAAACAATTTGAAATATTTTTTGAAATAAAAGATAAAGGTAATAATGGTATATTTTTAGCAATATAAATTTTTTTACTTATAAATGATATTTCATTAATTGGTATTTTTCTTAATTGAAATTTAAATGATTTCAAAGAAATAACTTTTTTTGTTTTATCTTCACTTAAATTTCTTTTTCTATTTGATGTTGATAAATTACTTAAATTAGGTTTAATAATATTTTTTGTTATAAACATATTATCTAAAATAGGCAATTGTTTTAATTTACATATTTTTTTACTAATAAAACAATTATCATTAATAGGTAAAACTTTACTAGAAATTAATAATTTTGAAATAAAAGAAATATCAAGAGTAGGTAAAATAATAGGTTGAATAATTTCTTTTGAAATAAAACAATTATCATTGATTGGTAAAAACTTTAATTGAATATTTTTTTTAGATATAAAACATAAAGGTAATTGAATAATAATATTTTTAGTATCATTTATATTACTTTTTAAATCTTCTTTTAAATTTTTTTCTCTTTTATAAGTAGAAACTCTATTTTTTGCAATAGTACTATCAAAAGATTTATTATCTCTAGAACTTGATTTAGAAGACCAATATTTTCTTCTTCTTCTATATGCATTTCCATAATATTTATTTATTTCATAATTTTCATCATCAATAGTTTTATCATTTGATTTTTTATTTTCATTTTTATTTATGTCATCAATTGAATTAATATCAATACCACTTGATTTTTTGATATAATTTTTTAAAGCATCATATGTTGTATTTAAATCAGTTTTAAATTTAGCATTCCTACTTTTTTCTTTTTCTCTTTCTTCTTCTTGACTTTGATTAGTTAATTTCATTGTATCATTAAGATATATTTTTTCATTCATATTTTCATATCTTTTATTTTGATTATGAAAAAATGATTTATTTTCAATTTTTTTATTTCTGTTTCTTATAAATGTTGGAATATATGGTCTATGAGTTTTACATTTTGAAGGATCATTTTCTATTTTTTCATTTTGAATTGTTTTTGTTTTGTTTTCAATTAATTTTGTTTTGAGTTCATCTCTTTCTGATAAAATGAGGAGCTTTTCTTTTTTTTTATTTATTTGTGAATCAATTGACATTACTCTTTGAACATATTGCCTCATTTTTTTTCTTTTGTTTAATATTTTTTTATTTTTGAATAATAACCAAAATTTAAAATATGATAATTATTTATTTTTATAATATTTTTTCAAATAAAATAATATTTTCTAATAAATCATATAGCATATAAAAAAATATATTAAAATTTAAATTATTGATTAAATATAAAAAAATTATTTTTTAGCATTTTTTATACTACAAAATAAGCACCACCAATTAAAGCTAAAACTCTAATAGTATTAACTTTAACTTGTTCATCTCTAAAATAATAAATATTATGAATTAAACAAAAATCAATTAATAAACCACACATAATAAAATGAATTGAAACTGAATATCCACACATACAAAATATTCCTCCAATTATTAATAAATAAGACATTAATAAGCAAATATTATTTGAAGATTGATTTAATTTTTCAATATTTTTATCATAATTTAATGTATTATTTGCTAATACATTGTATATTGTTGTATTTTTTAAATTATTAAATGTTCTCTCTATAAATGTTTTATTTATTGTTCTATAATGTGGATCTATCATATTTATTCCATACCATATTAAGAATAAACCATATAATATTCTTGAAAAATTATATGCAACGTTTGCTTTCATTATTTTATCAATAAATTTTTTTTAAATATTTATTTATCAAATATTATTAAAAAAATGAAAAATATATATATAAAAGGACATTAATTTAATAATTTCTTAATAATGGGTATTTTTTAAATATAATATATAATTGTTTTTTAAAAACTAGATAATAAATATTTTTTATTCATTATAATAATAATATAACTAATTTTACATTTTTTAAATATCTAAATTCCAATAAAATATTTTTGAATATGTTCTAAAAATCTTTTTCTATATTCTTTAGGTTCTATAATAGTTGGATCAGTCCCATTTAAAACTTTTTTACTAATGTGTTCTAATTTTTTATCCCATGTATATTTTCTAATATAATCTATAATTCCAAATTTAATTACTTTATTTTCATTTGTATTATTTATTAAAAGGAATAATGAATAATCAATTATATTTAAATTACTTAAAAATAAAGTATCATTATGTAAAGCATGTTTAAATAATTTATCAATATTTCTATGTAATATAATTAATTCTGAATTAAAATCTTCAATAAAATTTGTATCTAATAAAACTTGATTAACTTTATCACTATCTTTTTGAACATATCTTCTAATTTTTGAACCTTTTAAATCATAACATTTAAAATTTTTTTTGTCAAAATAAATATCTTCATAATTAAAAAAATTCTCATTTTTATTTTTTATAAGTGTATTATTATTTTTTTTAAAATTAACAGTCAAAGTGTTTTTAATTATATTTTCCTCATCATTATTTTCGATTATACCATAATAAATATTTTCCATAAGAACAACATAATAAGTTTCTAGCTTTAAATTATATTGTTCATTAAATTCTATTTTATAAATTCCTAAAATTTTTGCAAGTATACTAGGCCTTTTTTCAAATAAATAGTTTTGAATATGATTAAAATATTCAGTAGCACTTTTAATAAACATACCAAACTCAACTTTACTAATACATTTAAAAATATATTTGTCATCAATAGATTTATAAAAACTTGCTTTTGATTTTCCTCCAGAAACATCAGACCATACCTTATTTTTTGATATAGACAAAATAAATTCAGAATATGTATCACAATATAAAGCTCTTAATGCTTCAAATTGTTTTGGGAAATATACAATAATATTTATTATTGGATTTTTCTGATTATTTAATTGTGATTCAATATATGGTTTTTTTATTGAAAATTTTTGGTCAAATAAAGATTTTTCAATATTATTTGATTTTAAATAACTTAATATAATATTATTGATTAATTCTTTTTTTTCGTTTATTATTTTATTAAATGATTCTAATTCTTCTGAATATTTTAAAAAATTTTCATTTACAAATGTTAATTCTTTAATTTCTTTTTTCTCATTATATGAATCATTTAAATTAATTAATTTTTGTAAATTATCTTCCATTGAATATTCAAATGGTTCACTTCCTTCATCAGTTAATAAAATATTTTTTTTTAATTCTTCTAAAATTTTCAAATTATCTTTTTTTTCTTGATTATTATTATAATAAAATTCTTGTTTTGATTGATCAAAAAGTAATAGAGAATCACAAAATAATTCTTTACTTAATTTTATATCATTTTTATTTAAATCAGTATTAATTTGATTTCCATCTAAAAACTCATATATACTTTTATGTAAGTTATTTTTTTTGCATTCAGTTATTTTAAAATCTCCTTGATTTATAAATTCAATATAATTATCTGAAGTTAAAGAATAAGCAATTATACTAGATAAATCATCTATATTTATTTCACTTGAATAAGTTTTATGGAAATTATCATAATAAGAAATATAATTTAACATTTTGAAATATTTTTTATCTGAATCAATATCTAATTTTAATTCATCATTTTCAAATAATTCTTCTATTTTTTTATCTGAAGAATCATTTTTCATTTGATTTAATAATTGCATCTTTAATATTATTGAATGAATTTTATTTAATATCATTTTGAATTTTCCTAATTGAATATATATTTCTTTTATATATACATTTAAAATTACATAAGAATCAATTTTTTCATTTTGATTATTTAAATATTCTTCAATCAAATCTTTTTTTATTATATCAAATATAGAATAATTTTTTTTTAATATTTCAAGAATATTATCAATAAAATTATTGATTTCTTCAATTGTATTTATCTCTTTTAACACAACACTTAATTGAATTTCTTTATCATAACTTTTTTTAATTTCTTTAAAAAGATAATTTGCTAATTTATAAGAAATTTTTTTATATGAAATGAATATTGTATTTTTTAGTGCATTATCATCAGTATAAAAATTTAAATTCATTGGTAAAATATTATAAATCTCAATATCATTTATTTCAAATTCCCAATAAAAAAAATTATCAATAAAAAACCTTTTTATATCTATTGAATTGTGAGTACAATTTAAATTTGTAATATTTTTAGAATTAAATTCACTTCTTTTATTAAAATTTTTAGAATTACATAACATTAATCTTTCAAAAAATTTGTTTGATGAATAATTATATAAATCATTTGTCAATTTATTAATTGGAGTAACAATATCATTACATTTTCTACAAAAGCCAAATATATAAATTTCATTTTTTATTTTTGTATTTTCATTATTTATTATAAAATAATCATTATAATTATCTATATTTTGTTTTGGTATTAAATTTATTATTTTTTCATATTGTTTTAAATTATCTTTATTAAGTAAAGATATTTTTAATCTTTTTTTATTTTTAAACATATAATAAAAATGTTCATTAAATTTTAAATGACATTGATTACAAGTTATATTTGAAATTGTTGATAAATCAAAAAGAGTTTGTCCTAAAGATTTATCATATTGTTCATTTTTATCATAATATTTTAAAAGTATATTTATTAATTCTGTACAAATTTTAGGATAAGATTTTTGAATAAATTTTTCAATATCAATTGCAGAATTTAAATTATTTGATTCAATATTTTTTGAAGAAACTGACATTGTCATTTTATATATTGAAGTTTTATTAAAATTATCTTTTTTTTCTATTATTGAAGTTTCAAATCCTTCTATATATGGATTATAATTTTTTAATTGAGATTTATTTATTTTATTCTTTTTAATTAAAGAAGGTTGAATAAATAAATTTGAAAAATTTGCTATATTTTCTTTATAATTATTTCTATATTTTGGAATATTTTCATTATTAATTTCATAATTAAAAGTATATATTAAACATTTTTGTAAATATAAATCCCAAGCAGTTGGTAAAATTATATTTTTTAATAATTGTTTAATTGCTTTTAATTCATTTTTATTCCCTTTTGATAAGATTATAGAAGAAAATAATTTTTCATTATTTTCAAAAATCAATAATTCTTTTATTGTATTGTTGTTTGAATCTTTTATTTTTTCTTTATAGAATGTTTTACATTTTCCAAAAAAACTATGAGTTGAACCAATTAAATAAAATGAAGGTAAAATAAATGCATTTATACATCTTGAAATATTTTCTAAATTTTTAGATTTTATATTACTTATTAATTGAATTTTATTTTTAATTAAATCATTAAGGTAACTTGGTAAATGTCCTTTTAAAAGAATTAAATTACAATTCATATTTTCAATTTTATTTTGAATAATTTTAAATGATTCAAATTGTAAAGGAATTTTTTTTTCTTTATTTTTAACATTATTTAAATCAACAAAATCATTTTGTTCAACAATTAAAATATTTGCTTTATCAATTTTATCAGGTAATATTTCATTAGTATCTACATTTTTCATAATAATACCTTTTATTATTCTACTTTCATAAATATCACTTTCAACTGTTTTTATTTTTATATAATCCATAATTTCTAAACTATCATTTAAATATTTAGATGATGGTTTAATATATTCAATAATTTTTAAAACTATATTTTGTAAAATATTAATCCATTTATTTGTTAATTTTTCACTTATATTTCTATGAAGAACATTAAATATCATAATTTTAACTAATTCAATATAATTGTTATTTAAATTATATATGATATCTTTTTCTTGTTCAAAATCATTAAATTTTGAAAATTGATAATTATTATATTCAATATTTAATATATTTTCAATATAATAAGAGCTTTTATTAATATATTGATTATCAAATATTAAAAAATTTTTATTTATACTTTGAATAAATGTATTATAATTATTGTAGCATTTTTCACAAACTTTTATCAAATTATTATTATCTAAACCTTTTATTTCTATTATTTTATTAATACAATCAATACAAAATATCATTCCACAAATTCTACAATGATGCCTTCTTTGTAAAAGTGTAAAATTTTTAGAACAAAAAGAACAAATTTTAACATTATCATCAGTAATCCAAAATTCATTTTTTTTTTTTGCATCGGTTTCTATAATTTTAAATAAGCTTAACCAATTCTTATTTTTAAATTCGGAATTATTCATTTATTTTAATTTTTAATTATAAAATTTTATATATTAATTATATAAAATTAGAAATAAAAATTTTAAAAAATGTTATTTATTTCAAATAAGGATGATTTTTCAAAGCATGAAATGTAATTAAATTTTTATCATTTGATATAAAATCTAAATATTCTTTTAAATTATTTGAATATGAAACTTCATTATATGACTTTTCACATTCTTGAATTATTTCATTAAAAGTTTTTCCAATACTTTGAATATCAAAATTACAAGTTAAATTAAAGAAATTATTTTTTTGAAAATTTCTTTGATTTTTTATTTTACTAAAATCAGTAATTTTAATTAACCCATCAGAGTCAATTAATATATGATTTAAAGAAAGATTCCCATAATAATAACCTTGTGAATAAATAAATTCAAAAACAGATATAATTTGTTTAATATATTTTTTAATCATATTTTCTTTAATTCCTCCAAATTTGGAAATAAAATTTTTAATATTATCACCTGAGATATAATCTAAATAAATATAATGTTTGTTTTTAAAAACTTCACCACCTAAAAAATTAACAATATTAGAATGTCTTAATAATTTTAATATTTTAACTTCTTGAAAAAAATTTTTTTTATTAGTTGAATTCTCATTTACTTTATATTCTTTAACAATAAAAATATTTCCAATAGAAATATTAAAAGCTTTATAAATAATAGAATTTTCTCCATTATGAATTATTTCTCCTTTTTTCCAATTTTTATGCAAATATAAATTTTGTATCATATAATCATCATCAAATTCTTCATTTGATTTTTTATTTAAATTATTTTTAATTTCTGTATTATAAGAAATAATATTTGGTAAAGGTAATTGAATAGGAATTAATTTAGTAGAGATTTTTTCATCAGAGGAATTTGGTTTTGTTGTTATTGTTAGAGATGTAATTAAATCTTCAATTTTATCTAAATTTCCTTTTCCTTCTTTTTTCTTTTCTCTATATAGCCATAATATTGGATTTGTATTTTTTATATTTTTTTGTATTTCTGTAATAGTTTCTGTATGAAGATTAAATTTTTTTGAATTTGTTTTTGGACTTTTTAATATTAACTCTTCTTTTAGATTATTTCCTTTTAATTTTACTGTTGGCTATTAAAAATATTAAATTAAATTTTAATATTTTTACTTTTATTTTTTTTATAAATATTTTATATGGATTATTATTATTAGTTTCATTTATATTTTCCATATTTGCAGAATTAATACTTTGATGAGATGGATTAAATGGATAATTTGTTTTTTCATTTTTCTTTTTTAATAAATCTAAATTATCTTTTTTTATTTGTAATTTTTTTAATTTTAATTTTTCCTGAACTAATTTCTTTCTTGGACTTACTTCATTTTTTTCTAAATTATGTATAATAGACTTTTTTAAATTATTATTTGTTGGTGAAACTCTGTCATTTATGATAGGAGGAATTATTTCATCATTTGAATTTACTTTTTTTTCCATATTTTTTTATTAATCATAATCTTTTTAAATATTTATATTTCATTATTTTTTAAAATCTAGATATATCTTTTTAAATATATAAAATTTATAAAATTGTTAAATATTTAGATGATAAATATATCAATTTAAAAAATAGTAAAAATTAAATAATTAGAAGTATAAAAAAAGGAATATTAATTTTTTCTTATAAATATAATGTATAATTTTCATAATCAGTCACAATATTTATTAATAAAATAATGCTTATTAATAATTTAATATTTATTCATTTATAATAAAATTGAATAATATTGAATTTATATTAAATTAAGATATTTATTATAATTATAAATTTATATTTTATTATTTATATAAATGAAATTAATTAATTGATACATTTTTGAATAATATTTCTTTTTTTGATTAAAACGACTTTATTATAATTTTTTTATAAAATTAAAATTTGGAAAAAAAAGTAAAAAATAATAAATATAATATATTTATATAGTTTTTCTTCTTATAATTTTCAAAAATACATTATTTAAATAATTACATAAAAATTTACAAATATATTTTTAGATAATATTATAATTCTTTGATATTTTTTAAATAAAAAAAAATAATTTATAAAATATTTTTTATAAGAAAAAATGGAAGAAGAAAAAGATGTAGATAATAATAAGAATACTGATAACAATAATTTTCCTCAAGAATTAAATACAGAAAATAGTAATTTAAACAATCAAACAAATAAAGAAAAAAAAATTGATGGAAAAATAGCATTAAATAATTTAATGGAAAGAAATAAAGGTTATTTACAAATATATAATTTATTATATGGAATTAAAAATAAAAATGAAGAAAAAAGTAATAATACAACTCAAAAAAAACAAACTAAACAAAAAAATAATAGACCAGAATATAACCCAATTGTATCAAATATGGAAGCTTTAAGGAAATCTCAAAAATCAAAATTATATGATTATAAAATATCAATGTTGTATGGAAGAATTCAATCTCTTCAAAAAGAATCTAATAGAAGAGCAAAAAGTATTTATAAATATCCTAATAAAAATAATGATAAAAAAAATTCTCTTTTAAACACTGCTTATAATAATAATGATGATATTTATAAAAGTACACCTTTTCAAAAATATAAATTTGAAACAAAAAATAATATTGAAATTCAACCATTAAAATTATATAAGACTTTTTTTAATAAAAATAATAATTTTTATCAAAATAATAATAATAATAATAATAATTTATTGAGTTATAAATATACTTTTACATCTCCTAATTTATTAAATCCTTTAGATAGTATTGATAATTGGATAAATAGAGAAAAATTATATCAAAAAAATAGTTTTTATAATGAAAAAACTAATGAAATTAATAATTTAGTAAATAATACTAGAAATTCAAATGAAAATCAAAGATATTTTAAATTTCCAATATATAATTCTTATGATAATTTAAATTTTAATAATTATTCTGGAGATTATTTTAAAAAAGAATTGAATAGATTCTCCTCTTTATTAAGAAGTACAGACAACAATAGAAGAATTTTAAAAAAAATTTAATTGTATAAATCTTTTTTTTAAAAAACAAATTTTTTAAGCAAAATTTTTTAATTTAGACTAGATTTAATAATTATATAATTAATAATTAATATTAGATAAATTATTTTATTTAAATAATAATATTTATAGGATAATGTAAAAAAGAAAAAAATTAATCATAGAAAATTTTTCATAAAAAGAAAGTAAAAATAAAGATGAAAAAAAGAAATTATAAAATATTCTTCAATTAAGAATTCATTTACTTAAATTAAATTATATTTTTGTAGTAGAATAAAACAATTTCAAAAATCTCATTAAAAGATATAAAAAGATATTTTTTTTCATGTCAATATGAATTTAGAAAAGATGATTATTATAATATATTAAAAAAAAAGCAAATATTTTTCAATCTCATCATTTATTCATATATTTTTTTTAATTAAATTGTTATTTTTTGTAAGTTGTTTTAGCATAAATTTTAAGAATCAGGTAAAATAAAAAAAAATAAATTAATTTAATTTAAAAAAATATAATTAATAAATAAAAAAAATTTAAAATTCAAAAATGTTTAATCAATTATACAAATTATATTATTCATAAATTGATAATTTATTATAAAGTTTATAATTTTATATTCATGAGTTTAAAATTTTATTATATGATATAATCATTATTCAATTATTTTTTAAATAATTATCAATGATATTTATTTATAATTTTTTTATATTTTATCTAATTCATTTTCAAAAAAATACCTAAAATTGATAAATAAGTGAATTTTTAATTTTAAATTAAATATGGACAAAATGTCTAATTTAGTATCTCCATCATATATAGCATCAACATTTAAAAATATTTCAATAAACTCAGATTTAACATTAGATAAAATCAAAGAATTACAATTAATTCTAGATGGAGCATCAAAATCAATAATAATACCAGTTTTGAAAATAGAAAAGAAATTAAAATATAAATTAGATTCCTATTGTCAAAATTATAAAGAAATAAAAGATAAAGTATCAAATGCTTTAAATGAAATAAATCTAAATGAAAATGATAAAACTGATACAATGAATATTACTGATTTACAATTAAATCATAGAAATGCTGAACAACATGAAGAGTTAATTAATTTATATAATGAAATATCAAATAAAATTGAATTATATACTCAATTATTCAAATCTGAACATTATAATAAATTAATAAAAGAATTTGATTCTTTAATTAATGATGATGAAATATTTGAAAAAAATGAAATGAAAGAAATTGAGTTAATAGAAAATGAAAATTTAAAAATGAAAAAGAAAAAAAATCCAAAGAGAAATAATAATAATTCTAAAAATAAAAATAAAAAAAGATTAATATTATCAAAAGATAAAAAAATAACTTCAAATAATAAAAAGAAAAAAGTAGATAAAGATTTATTAGAAATTTTACAAGAACAATTTCCAACATCAAATTATGTTCAAAAGATATCAAAAACTTTTTTAAGAAGACGTTTACATAAAAAAATAATTTATAAACATGAATTTAAATACAATGAAAATAATTATGAGGATGAAAGAATTAGAAGTTCAGGTGAAAGTACAGTTTATAAATATTGTAAATTGATTTTTAAATTTATAAATGATGATTTTTCAAAAAGTGAAAATTTAGAAAAATATATGATTAATTATTTAAAACAAGCTTTTATTAAAAATGATAATGAAAATAATAATTTAATTATTGGTGGAAAATTAAATATTAATTTAAGTAATTTTCTTGAAGAAGTATTTAAAAATAATAATTTAAGAAATGATTATAATATTGAAAAAGTTGAAATTGATTTTTTTGAATTTTATGAAGAATTAATATCTGAATTTAATCCTAAAGAAAGTAATGTTAAAATTATAAATTGTGATGATAAAATGTTAAAAAATTTATTTGATGATTGGAATATGTTACAAAAAGTTAGAATATTTGTTGAAAAGTGTAAGAAAGAAGGAATAAAATAAATTTATTATTTTTATTTAATTTTTTGATTATTTTAATTAATAAATAATTATTTTTTATTATTAATTATTTTAGAAAAAAATTAAACAATAAAAAATTAACAAAAATGATTTTTTTTAAAATAATAATTAAAGATTTTTCTATTTTTCTATATTATTATCATTCCAATTTTTTAATATTTAATTTATAAAAACTTTTTAAAAAAAATAAAAAAAGATTATGAATGAAGATTTCAATACTTTTTCACAAAATCTAAATAAAACAATAGGAAATAAAATAGAAACATTCTCAGAACACTATGAAACAGAAAAAGAATTTTTTCAAAACATAAATTATATAATGGAAGAAGACTTTCAATCAGAATCAATTGAATTAATTTTAGAAATGGAAAAATCAATTCAAATTGATATTGATTTTAGTACAAAAGATTCTTCTGATAATGAAACTGTTTCTGAAGTAATACAAATTTTAAATGAACCAATTAAAAAAAAATTATTTTGTAAAAGATGTCAAAAAAATTATTGTACTTGTATTAAGAAACCTAAACCATTAGTTAATTATGGTAAAAATGTATTTAAAGGATGTAAAAAATCTGTTTATATTGCTAGAAGAGTTCCAGTAAAGACAAATTTATAATTTATTTTTTTGTTTGTCTTATTTTATATATCGTTTTTTTATAGGTTTTTTTATTCAATTATTTGATGAAATGTTTATTTTTAAATAAGTATATATTTGATTATTTTTCTATTTTTATTTTATTAATCTTTTAATAATATAATTTATTATTGGATATGAAATTATTTATATGGTTTTTTTTTAAAATTGTTATTTTTTAGTTTTATGTATTATGATAAAATTTATATATATAATTTATTTTTTTAATATAATTTTTTAAATATTTATAGATATTTATTTATTTTCAATAAATTATTTCATTTTATTACTATTGTTTTGAACATTTTCTTATTTATAAATTAAAAACTTTTCAAATATTAATTTCATAATTTAATATCTTTCAATTATATTTTATTTATGATTTTATATAAAAATTAAAGAATATTTTAATTTCAATATTAAATTATTATACATATGAAAACCTTAGAAATAAAAATATCAAATTTATTATTATCATTTATAAATATTTCAAAAACTTTTTTATTTATATATTCATTTTAATTTATAAAAAAATATTAATTTGTGCACTTCAACATTATTAATAATTTATTCATATCTTTATTAATTTTCTCAATCTTATCAATAATTCTAATTTTAATAATTATAAAATAAATAATTTCTAAAATAATATTCCCTAATAAAAAAGCTAATAATATATAAAAATGGGAATTTGTTTTATTATCTAAATATAGAAAATAATGTTCACCTAAATAAATTTTCAAAGGACGATATAATTCAAGTGATTTAATAGTAACAGAATAAAGTTCAGAAGGATTATAATGAGGAATATAATCATCATTATTATAATTTATTAATAATAATTTCATCATAGAATAAGTTAAATCTTTTAATAATAAATCTTCATCTTCATATTGTAAAGAAGGAATAGTTTTACAATATTCTATTAAAATCTTTTCATAATCAACTTCAATATGTTCTTTAAAAATAATAGAAAATCTTTCATCATTAAGTTGTGAAAATAAAGTTGAACAATTTAAAGTAATTAAATTTTTTGTATAACCAATTTCTTTTTGTAATTCTTTTAAACTTTTTTCTTTTTGTATTATATCTTGATTTATATTTAATAAATCTACATATGCATTTTTATTTTCATTTGATGATTTATTTTTATATATTGCGTTTAATGTTTTATAAAGTGCATTTTCTGGAATTTTTACAAATTGATATAATTGAACTATTCCTAATTCTAAGAAATATTGTAAACAATTATATGAACTTATTTCAATTATTTTACAAATATAATTTAATGAATTAAAACTTTTATTTGATATTATAAAAAAGATTACACTATATATTATATATATTATTACTAAGTTTAATAATATGAAAATAAATGGATTTATTATAAAGGATAAATCATATATTTTATTTTTAATATTTTGAATTTCAAAATTACCTTCAATACTATTTATATTATTATTATTTACTTCTTTTTCTTTTTTATTTTGAAGCTTTATATTTTCATTTAATTTTTTTAATAATTCTATTGGATTTTGTCTATATAATCTAAACAATACTTTTATTATTTGTAATTTTTTATTAAATATTTCTATATTTGTATCATTTTTTAATAAAATCTCTACAGATTGTAATTTTTCATTAATAATTATTTTAAAATCTTTAAAAAAATAAAAACAAATTCCCATAACTAAAATATTAGAAGTGATTAATGCAATTATAAAAACAATTAAAGTATTTTTATTTTTTATTATTTGATTATTAGCTTTTTCTTCAATAATTTCTTGCATATCATAAAAATGATTTGAATAATCTAAATAAGAAGTCATTATTTCATAAACATAAATTTGAGTATTTCCTAATTCTGTTAAATTATTAATATTAACTAATTTAATAGGTTGAAAATTATCATTAACTATTACAGGATAAATTTCTGCAGTTTGAAAATCATCTGAATTAGTAGTTACAATTAATTTATTAATAAAACTTCCCATTAAATAATCAAAACTTTGTTCTGTTTCAATAATATATCTTAAAATATGATTTTCAAAAGATAAATGAATTTCATCTTTTTTTGAAGATAAATATTGTTTAATATCATCATCTTTTGATTTCTCTACTTCTTTTTTTAAATTTTTAAATGTTTCACTTAAATAAGAAACTTTTAATTCATGTTCATATTGATTAAATGTATATATTTCAGGAAATCCAATATCATTTAAATAAATTTTCATTTCATGAATGCATTTTTCTCCATCATTTTTAACATAACATAATAATGAATAATATCCAAACATAGTATTTAAAATTAAAGTATTGAAAGAATAAACTGCTTTATAAAAAGATATTTTATGTAATAATAAATTATTCAAATTATTTTCATAAATTAAAGCAAAAATTGCCACTAAAATAACTAAAAAATTAAAAATAAGAATAATCATTATATTTTTATTTTGATTTTTTTTTGAACCAACTTTTCTTTTATTTGTTAAATTATTTAAAATTAAAATATCTAATCCTCCTGAAACAGAAGAAATTGAATTTGATTCAAATGCATTTATGACTGAAGTTAAGTCATTTTGATTAGAAATAAATAGTGGATTATTAGTATTTATTAAATCTTCTTTATTATCCCATCTTCCTATTGATATTTGTTTTAATGAATATCTATCTTTTATTTGTTTTAAACTATAAAATCTATATTCTTTTTGGAATGCAAAATCATTATCAATTAATGAATATATATTTATTAATTGAAAGTTAATATCACTTAAATTTGAAATTTCTACATTTTTAATATCTTGAATTAATGAAGATAATGAATTTAATTCTTCTTTTCCACACATATTAATTAGTTTATCTAATAAACTTTTTAAATATTTTAAATAAGTAGTTAAATGGAAAAAATAATTTTCATGAATATGAACAAAAGAATTTAAATTAATATAACAACTAAAATTTTCTAACATATCAATTAATTTTTGATTAATATAAATATATTTTTGTAAAGATTTACTAGTTAAAATGATTTTTTCTTTTTTTGTTGTAAGATCCATTTCTGTAATTAATAAATTTTCATTTCCTAATTGATAAATTCCATCTAAATAAGCTATATCTTTTTTTATAATAGGATAAATTTTATAAATATAAATAAATTGTTTTAAATTTTTATCATTATCCCATATAAAAAATTTATACATTTGTCCTCCAAAATTTTTTTCTTGTGTTTCAAAATCATAATATAATTGTTTTTTTGCTATGTTTACAAATTGATATGGAAACATTGAATCAATACTTTTACTCCAAAAAAAATTTAATTCATTTCCAATTTTTATTATTTCAGTTCCCATATTTTTTAAATGAATTCTAATTTTTAAATGTTGATCAATTTGAAATTGTTTATCTAACATTTCTTCATATATAGTAAATTCTTCATTCATTAACATTGTAGAAGAACCTTTTATTATTCCTATATTTAATAAACTTTCTAAAACAATTCTTAATATTATTCTTTGATATTCATCTTTATATGAAGATGTTGATAATATATCATAATTGAATTTTACTTTTTCTTTAAATTCACTTAATTGTTTTGCTAAATTAATGTAATTTTTGGTAATTAAAAAATTTCTTTTTTGAATGAATAATTGACATTCTTTTAAAAAATATTTTACTGATTCAAATATTTTATAAAAAGCATCATTATATATTAAAAAATTTACATTATTTTGATATGCATATTCTTGACATAATAATTCGTAAAAAAATTTCAAATCATAATATAAAACTAAATTTGATTTTCTTAATCTTAATAATATTTTTCTAGTTTCAAATAATAAATAAAAATTATTTTGCTGGTTTGTCATTAATTCTAAATAAATTTTACAAATTATATAATAAAATAAATTTATATCTTTATCTAAATAAATATTTTCACTATCTTCTTTAAATTTTTCTGAAATAAAATTTAAGAAATGATGTAATAAAATATTATTATCTTTTAAACTTTTTATTCCTGATTTTATATTTTTTTGAACATTTGTTTTTTGAATTAAAGGAAGATCTTCATCTGAAGCTTTAATTTTCATAGCAAAACAAATTTGATTTAATAAATGATTAAAATTAGGATATTGATAATATTCACATAATAATTCAAATTTTTCTTGGGTTAATAAATTATTTTCAGGAATAATTTCTGCTCTAATTACTTTTAATATTTTACAATGTCTTAAATAAAATGTTATGACAATTGAACATAAAATTGATATTCCAAGATATATATAATATAATTTATAATTCTTTGTTATTCTTGGAAATATGAAATTTAATATATATATAAAATTAAATAATATAAAAAACATTCCTTTAATACAATTAAGAAAATTAAAACAATCTAAATATGTAAATTTAAAAACTGAAATTATTGCAATTACAAATTCAAATATAATAAAAAAACATACTATTGTATCATATTCAACATTATGAATAAAGCAAATTGAAATTTTAATTATTAGTGTTAAATAATCAGCATATAACATAAATTTTCCATCATAAACATATTTATAATCTAAATCATATTTAATATTTAATCTAAATATTCCAAAATATTCAATATTTAAATAAATTGTTATTGTAAACATTATAATTGTAATAATGATGATAATAAAATTTTTAGAAAAAATTAAATAAGTTATTATTACATCATATAAATAAAGTGCAGTTGTTCTAAAAACTATATGATCATATAAATTAACAAAAAATATTTTAAAAAATGTTACTAGAGAATTATTTCTCTGAATTCCTTTATCCCTATTATTTTTATCAACAATTGAAAAAACAATAAAAAAAATAATATAAGTTATTACAAGTAATAACATAGGTATTAAAATATAAAGAGGATATAATTTATCTTCATTTTTTAATTTCCTAAATAATTTATATAAGTTCATTTTTTTAATACCAATAAGTGGTTTATGATTAATATTATCATTTAAATATGAATTTTTTATATTATTAAAATAATTTTTTAAAATAAAAGGTGCTTCCATAAAATCAATTAAAATAGGATACATTTCTATTATTATTAATATAATTAATATAAAAGTATTTGTTATACTATATTTCGCTAAATTTGAATAATAGAAAAATCTTGCTTCTTCCATTTTTTAATTTATATTTTATATGTGTTTTATTAAAACATTTATAAATTTGCTTATATTAAATGTATAATTATGTTTTCAAAAAAAATATATTTTATTGTATATTTTATTAATAAATAATTTAATAGTTAATATTCAAATATAATAAAAAAAGAAAAATAAAAAAAATCATAAAATAAAAAAAAATAAAAATGAAAAAAATTAAAGTATTTAATTAAAATAAAATATTAAAAAAATTAAAAAACTTAAAAAAAAAATAAAATATAATACCTTTAAAAAATAAAAAATCATATAAAACAAAAGAAAAAAAAAAATGTCAAGTACAATAAAAGATATTTTAAACAATGAAAAGAAATTAAATGAAGTAGCAAAAGTAGCATTTGACAGTGTAGACACAGATAAATCAGGACAAATTGACGAAAGTGAATTAGAAAAAGTAATGGCTCAAATATCAAATGATATGGGAGCAGAACCACCTTCAAAAGAAGATGTTAAAGAAGTACTTGAACATTTAGATACTGATCATTCTGGAAAA
>JAEEGL014613170.1_pt1 | contig 23462 bp, 18 predicted proteins | sample 9134231 | NCBI WGS metagenome assembly JAEEGL01 (sample SAMN16246548, study PRJNA631951) | gut metagenome | biome: gut microbiome; feature: rumen; material: fiber-attached | host: Bos | place: Iran: Karaj | collected 2018-10
ATATTCTGTAATAGAAATAACGGAAATTATATATGGTAAACTGTTATGGGATTGTATAGGTCAGCTAGAAAAAAGGTCTCTTGATAGAGTATTTGGGGATATTCTAGATAATTGTGTTGAGTTAGAGCATAGGGGATACTATCACGGAGATTTACGAGCTTGGAATGTGGTATGTGACGATAATCGGAGCTTTTTGATTGATTTTGGAGACATAAAAAAAACAATCGACGATTCGGTGCTTTGTACATTAATTGGTGCAGAAAAAGATGAAGTGACTATTTTTGATGCGTATGTCTCTATGCTGTATGACGTGCTGACTGGTAATAAATATTCATCAATAAAGGAATATTGTGTATATATTCCATCGTTGTATTATGATTTGGATAAAATTCCATTGAGATATTCTAATTTTATCAAAGAGTATTTGATTATAGATAAAGGTGATATCAGTTTTGCGAAACTCAAAGAAATATATAATGATTGTGTTGTTTTAGAAAAACCGCAATTGTTTTCATTGGAAGAAGAAAATATAATATTGAGAAGACAAATGGGGGCATTGAAAAAGCAAATGACCAACCGAGTAGATAGTATTGTGGTAAATAACAAGATTAGCAATTTAGATTGTCTTTACAAACAAATTAATGAAGAAATTGGCAGCATTGAAGAAACAATGAAAAAAAATATAGATAGAGTAACAGAACTTTCGATGCAGTTAGAAAAAGTAAGTGAAGAGAATTTCGAGCAGTTAGAAACAGCTAGAGTGGAGAATGCAAGAATTTCAGAACGAGTGAATACGATAGAAAAGTGGAGCATTTATAGAGGGTACTTGAAAATTCGACGTATTTTAAGCAGGACGAAAATATAAAATAAAAGGAGTTGTTGAAACAATATATTAATAATATATTTAGAACTAGTTAGCTTTGAGGAAACATTAGGATGATGAAAAGCAAGAAATAGTAAGATATTTTAATAACTATTCTAATCGGTGTAATAGCTAAATGAAAAAATATTTAGGTGAGAGGATAGTACAAGTATGCAAGAATGTATAGTGGAAATTAATAATACTATTATAGAATCTCAAAGATTAATGGGGATATTGGAACAAAAGCTTGTTGAAAAAAAAGTTGATAAAAAATGGTATGGTGAACTTATTGAAACAGATAATGTGGTAAAAACTAAGCGGGAATTGTTGAATGAGTCATACGTATATCTGTTGAAGATGCGAGAGTATCAAATGATACAGGAAGTACCTGTGGTTTCATATAGACCAAAAATTGGCAGATTTATAACTCTTTATAAACGCATATTTAGGAAAATGACAAGTTGGATTTTTGCATATTACATTGAACAGCAAATTCAGTTTAATCAGGAGACAGTTGAGGCTATTGATTCAATTATTGAACTTAACAAGAAATTATTAGAGGAGATAAATAGTGGAGATTAATCAGTTCCATTCGGGCACAGCAGTCGGTGATGCAATTACCAATCAGATGATATTGATTAAGGATATTTTGGAAAAGAATGGCTATAAATCAAATATTTATGCTGAACATATTCCTGATGCTTTGAAAGGTATAATAAAAAATGTAAAAGAGTACAAAGGTAAGATGGATAATCTACTTATTATACATCATTCAATGGGGTTTGATTATTTTGATAATATTGTTTCACTTCCAGATAAAAAAATTCTTATATATCATAATATAACTCCTGAAAAATTTTTTGAGGATGAAGGTACAAAAAGATATATAAGAAAAGGGTTAAAACAGTTAAGTGATTATAGTGAATATGTTGATTACGCAATAGCGGACTCAAATTATAACAGAAAGCAGATGATAGAGGCTGGATTCACGTCAACAATAGATGTAATGCCGGTTAATATTTCATTGGACAGATTTGAAGCTATTGATGCAGATAATAATGTTATTGATGGTAAGGGCGACAATGTCGATATACTTTTTGTTGGTAGAATAGTATGGAATAAGCGACAGTTAGATATTATTAAAACTTTTTATGTTTATAACAAGTATTTTAACAACAATAGTCGATTACATTTGGTTGGAGATGATAGTATCCAGCCGTATGTACAGGAATTAAAGCGACTAATAAATGAATATGGCATTGCAGATAAGGTTGAGATTACCGGAAAGGTAGATGAAGCCAAACTAAAAGCTTATTATGAGATCGCTGATGTTTTTTTGTGTATGAGCGAGCATGAGGGATTTGGCGTACCATTATTAGAGGCAATGAAAATGAGAGTGCCTGTTATAGCGTGTGATTCTTCTGCACTAGCTGAAACTATGGGAAAAGCAGGTGTTCTCTTTGAAAAAAGAAGTTTTGCATACATAGCTGCACTAATTGATGAGATAATTATTAATAAAGATTTTAAAAATGGTATATTACAAGCACAAGATAAGAGGATTCAGGCAGAAGAGAACCTAAATACTGAAGAAATTCTTATAAATGCAATTAATCAAGCACTTAATGGTAATAGAAAAAAAACCGTTCAAATGCAAGGTCCATTTGAAACATCATATAGTTTAGCTATCGTTAATAGAAAGTTAATTGAGGTGTTAGATAAAGATATAGATGAAATTGATGCTTCAATTTATTGTACTGAGGGGCCAGGCGATTATGAACCACGTGAGAGTGATATGGCAGATAAGCCTAGAGCTAGGGCTCTGTGGGAAAAAGGAAAGAATGTTGTTTATCCAGATGTTACTATTCGAAATATGTATCCACCTAGAGTTAAGGATGTTAATGGCGGGCTGAATTTTCAGTCTTTTGGTTGGGAAGAAAGCTATATTCCAGAAGAGTATATTAAGGATTTTAATAAGTACTTAGATGGTGTTGGAACTATGTCTGAATATGTTACGGATATTCTTATTCAGAATGGTTTAACTATACCTGTTAAAACGATGGGAATTGGTGTTGAATTACCAAAGAATTACGATAAAATAAAGCCGTTTCCATTGAAAACCAAAAAGAAAACAGTGTTTTTGAATATTAGTTCAGCCTTTCCAAGAAAAGGTATAGACATACTATTGAAAGCTTACTTTGAGGAATTTACAGGTGATGAAGATGTGTGTCTGGTATTAAAAACTTTCCCTAATCCTCATAATAATGTCGAAGATATACTAAACGATTTAAAATTAAAATATAATAATCCACCAGAAGTTGAGTGGATTAATATGGATTTATCCGAAGAAAAATTATATGGATTATATAAGTCGGCGAGCTGTTATGTACATACAGCAAGAGGTGAGGGATTTGGATTACCTGTTGCGGAGGCAATGCTTGCAAAAGTACCAGTGATTGTAAGTGCAAATAGTGGAATGGCCGATTTCTGTAATGGAGAAACAGCACTTCTCGTTTCTTTTAAGCCTGAAGAGGCGAAAACGCATATTAATTCTACTGGTAATAATGAATCAATATGGTTTGAGCCTTGCAGGGAAGATTTGATGAATAAACTTCGTTTCTTCTATGATGAAAAAGATATAAATAATCGAATTCAAAGAGTAGATAACGCATATCAGTTGATAAGGGAAAAATTTTCTTGGACTGCTGTTGCAAATAGGTGGAAATGCTTTATTGATGAAGTAGAGTATAATAAGAAAAAAATAAATGTATCTATGGTAACAACATGGAATACAAAGTGTGGCATAGCTGAGTTTTCAAGAATGGAAGTAAATGCCACCTCAGAAAGAATAAACTACACTATTTATCCTAATAATGCCGGACCATTAATTAGAAAAGATGAAGAGTTTGTAAGCGAAAGACTTTGGATTAATCGTGATGATGTAAATCTAGATGCTTTAGTAAAAAGATTACTTGAAGATGCTTCTGAAATCGTAAATTTCCAGTTTAATATGGGATTTTTCAGTCTTAACAATTTAGGAAAAGCTATTGATCGGTTGGTGGAAGAAAAGAAGGTAATAGTGTCATTTCATTCTGTGAAGGATTTAAAAGAAGGATTGAGGACTACATCATTATCCTCCATAGCAGATAAATTAAATAAGTGTTATGCTTTGGTAGTTCATCAAGAGGAGGATAAGGAGGTATTGGTATCAAAGGGCATTGATGAGAACATTATTAAGATCATTCCACTAGGACAAATGAGGGTCATAGATGTTCCGTGTGATATAGCTAGAAGAAAAAAGAATATTAATTCGTCATTTGTCGTAGGAAGCTATGGATTTTTATTACCTCATAAAGGTATAAAAGAAGTAATAGAGTCGGTTGCAATTATAAAAAAAGATATTCCAGATATTCTTTATATAGCAGTATGCTCGTTGTATGATTGTGAAGAATCAAAGGAATATAAAAAAGAGTGCGAAAAAACTATACAGGAGTTAGAACTTCAAGATAATGTAATGCTGGTGACTGATTACTTGGAGGATGAGGAGTCACTTAAGTATTTGCATTGTTGTGACATGTTAGTGATGGCATATAAAAATACCCAGGAGTCAGCGAGTGGTGCCATGCGCTTTTGTATGGCTGCAATGAGACCTGTCATAACAACTGGTTTGCCGATATTTAATGAATTTAAGGAATGCTCGGATCGAATAAAAAGTCCTTCACCATCTGAGATAAGTGAAGCGGTATTGAAATTAAAAAATGATACTAAAAGGATGGAAGAACTAATTGAGCTAGATAAGGATTACATTAAAGAACATTCTTGGGAGATGGTGGCCAAGAAAGTATATGAATTAATACAATTATAGATCTAAGGAGATTAAAAAATGAAAAAAGCACTTATTACAGGTATTACAGGACAGGATGGAAGCTACTTAGCAGAGCTTCTCTTAGAAAAGGGATATGAAGTACACGGTATTACACGTCGTATTTCTATTTCTAACACACAGAGAATTGATCATCTCATTAGAGATAACAAGATTAAATTACATGATGGTGATTTATCAGATGGGAACAGTATCATTAGAATTATCAATGAAGTTCAGCCTGATGAAATCTATAATCTTGCAGCACAGTCACATGTAGGAAACAGTTTTGATGTTCCTATCTACACCGGTGACGTTGATGCCCTTGGCGTACTTCGTATTCTTGATGCTGTTCATCAGCTTGGTCTTGATAAGAAGACAAAAATCTATCAGGCATCTACTTCTGAGCTTTATGGACAGGTAGAGGAAGTGCCTCAGAATGAGAACACTCCATTCCATCCATTCAGCCCATATGCTGTAGCTAAGCAGTACGGTTTCTGGATGATGAAAGAGTATAGAGATGCATATGGTCAGTTTGCTGCCAATGGTATTCTCTTTAATCATGAGTCAGAGAGACGTGGGGAGACATTTGTTACTAGAAAGATTACTCTTGCAGCTGCTCGTATTTCGCAGGGATTACAGGAGTGCTTATATCTTGGGAACCTTGATTCAAAGCGCGACTGGGGTTATGCAAAGGATTACGTAGAGTGTATGTGGTTAATCCTCCAGCAGGAAGAACCAGATGACTATGTAATTGCTACAGGCGTACAGCACACAGTTCGAGAGTTTGCAACACTTGCGTTCAAGCATGTTGGTATTGATGTTGAGTGGCAGGGAACAGGTGTAGATGAAAAGGGTATTGACAAAGCTACAGGAAAGGTAGTAGTCGCTGTAAGTCCAGATTTCTATCGTCCTACAGACGTAGTAGATCTTTGGGGTGATCCTACTAAGGCAAAGACTAAGCTTGGCTGGAACCCACAGAAGACAAGCTACGAAGATTTGGTGCGTATAATGGCTGAACATGATTTAGAATTAGCTAAGCGTGAAAAGGCATTTCAGTAAAAAATCACAATAAATAAAGGGTATGCTCATAAGAGGATACCCTTTTTGAGGTTAAAGGAGAAATTATTCATGAAGTCACTTATTATTGGTGGTGCTGGTTTCGTAGGTGCATACTTAGTAAGACATTTAAAAAACGATCTGGGACAAGATGTTGTTGTGACAAAAATGGCACACGAGCAACTAAGTATAGATGGAGTCGATATGGATAATATTGAGGTTTTGAACCTTAATATTTTGAAAGAGGAAGATGTCGTAGAACTTTTTCAAAAAGTACATCCAGATTATATATTTCATTTAGCAGCACAGAGTTCAGTTTCTATATCTTGGAAGAAACCTGCATTAACTGTAGATGTTAATGTCAAAGGGGGGGTAAATGTTTTAGAGGCTCTAAGGAAGTTAGATTATAAGCCAAGGGTTTTATTAATTGGATCTGGCGAGGAGTATGGGCATATCCGAGAGGGAGAAACTCCTATTAATGAAGATAATAATACACGCCCAGGAAATATTTATGCTGCAACCAAAGCTTGTCAAAATATGTTAGGAAAGATATATGCTGACGCCTATGGTTTAAACGTAATGATGGTTAGGGCATTCAATCATATAGGACCCAACCAGACTCCTTTGTTTGTAGTGGCTGACTTTTGTAAACAGGTAGCAGAAATTGAAGCAGGTAAACAGGAGCCTGTAATTCGTGTAGGCAATCTTAGCGCAGCTAGAGATTTTACAGATGTTAGAGATGTTGTAAGAGCATATGCGATGTTGGTTGAAAAAGGAAAACCAGGAGAAACTTACAATGTTGGCAGTGGTAAAGCTGTTGTAATAGAAGATATCTTGAAGATGATACTTAGCCAATCGACCAAGGAAATAAGAATTGAAGTTGATGAAGCTAAACTTAGACCAGTGGATGTGCCAATTATAGAAGCAGATATTACTAAACTATATCAGACTGCGGGATGGATAAAAGAAATTGAATTACGACAAACAATTAGAGATACATTAGCTTATTGGAGAGAAATGGTATGAATATAGGTGAGTAATATGAATAAGGATAATTTAGTATATATAACTGATAGTGATTATATATTACCAACAAAGATCTCAGCTAAGTCAGCGATATTAAATTATGAAGGCGAACATCTTTGTATTTATATCATTGCATTTTAATATTAGTAAAAAAAAGAAAGTTGAGCTAACTGATTTACAAGATTTAAAAGATAACGTTGATGTTGTCATATTAGATAAGACGGATAAATATAAAGTAAGCGCTTAGTGTTACCCCGTAGGGTATAAATGAAGGCATCCTTTCGGATGCCAGACATTCAACATATGGAGCGTTTTACTCCATTTTATATAGCTCATGCTTCTCGAGTAGCTTTGCTCCATGGAGCTAACTGCTCTAATTCCTCGTCTGACAAATCAGCACTCGGACGACTCTCAAGAAGAATCCTTATAAAGTTACCGTTTTTTAGTATTCTTTCTGTTGACAGCTTTCACTCTATCTCTAATCAAAGCAACAATTAACACAGTGGCTGCCAAAAACCAGCCAACGCTATCATCGCTTAGGAAGGACAGTGATAACTTACTTTCTTCTTCATCTATGACTTTAGAACTAGTTTCCTGTTCTTCCGCGTTGAAAACAAGAGTATGAGTTGAGAGAGAATTGGTTTCAAAAGTAATCTTATTTGGCTTCATATCCAAATCTTCGTGCATTTTTACTTTACCGTCACTAATACTGAGAACATAATAATTATCTCCAATGTCTTCATAGTAGGATGGTATTCCCATCATCAGTTTTATTGGTGAGTTAAGTTCATAAATTTCTTTCCAATCGTCATGACCGGTTTTTATTTTTATTGATATGTCAACAAAATTCCTTTTTTTCAATTGTGGCATATCAGTTCTTAACTCAGAAATTGCGTCCTCAATATATGCTAAATCCGTTTTTGACACACCGCTTTCATATAACGGAACTACACGTAATACTATCTGAGTCTTTGTTCCGGCCATAACATTTTTCATTTCATCATCTGATAATATGGCTTCTGCAGCAGATAAAGCATCAATTATGCTCACTTTTGTCACATTTTTGTTTTCATTTTTTACTGTAAATGATATAGAACCATGATCAATTCTAATTGTTACAGGTTTTTCTTTTACTATAATGATATCGGTATCCGTAGAATTTTCAGCAGAAACAATCATGCTTGCGCTTATGAAAATAAACGCAAACATGATTCCAAATATGGCCGTTTTTTTAAGAATATTTTTTATCATAATCACAGCCCTCAAAACGTACCAATTACCATTAACACCTATATCTACAGCAAAGTTTTGTGATTGCGAGCCTTCTTTAAGTGTTCATACCTCTTGACCTTAATTTCATGGCGCTCTTTTAGGATTACAAGTAATAATGAAATGATTGCAGCAACCCAGCCTAATTTACCGTCAAGTAATCCTGCAAATTTTTCTTCCTGCATATTATCTCCAGAAATCTCGGCTTTTTCATAGAGGATGGTATAGGTTGAAAACTTGTTACTCTCGATGGTAAATGTTTCTTTATCCTGATCTAAATCCTCTAATAAGGTTGTTTCTCCATCGTGAACTCTAAGGATGTAACATGTATCGAATAATCCATTTTCATCATTTGGGAGCTTTACTGTAATTTCAATTGGCCTCCTCGTGCTGGTAATATAATCCCACTCATAGTGATCAAATTTCACCAATAATGCAATATCAATTGACGCAGACTGCACAATATTTGGCTTGGTTGCTTTCAAGTCCTCGATACTACTTTCAATAATATCCTTTTCATCCTCGATAATATTATAATCTAGGAGAGGAGTTGCCTTAACCTTAATCTTTACTTTGCTACCAGATTCAACCCTGGCTAGGAGCTCATCTGAAAGAATTGCTTCCACAGTTGCCTTCGCGTCAGAAAGACCTGCACTATATGCTTCTCCTTCGGTTGTATTGGTGTTATTAATCATTGCAATCTCTACAGAGCCATCTCCATACTTGAGCATCACAGATTTATTGCTTTCGACTGAAACAGGAGAATTATATGTAGCGGTGTCCACATACTGTGTATTATCATCGCTAAATATGCTTTCATCACTATCACTAAGTGAAGTGTCTATAATATTTTCCTGTGTATTTAGTGTGGTTTTTACATCTTCTACAGCCCCTATATCATCTGTATTTTCCGCCAGGGTAAGATCATCATTCATCTCTTTATCCATATCCTCATGTACATCATCTACAGCTTTTGTATCTGCTGCAGGAGTAGTTTTTTTATCCGGCTCTGGATTAGGTTCTGAATCAGAGGTTGATTCAGGCGTTGTAACGGAATCTGGAGCAGAATCTAGATCTGGATTTGGTGCAATAGTAACTGTTATATCCTTAACAGATGTGTCCTTATAATATACACTTTCACCTATTACTTTCCACCATATTGTGTAGGTCCCAGCATCTTTTTTTGTCGGAATTTTATCTGTAAATGTTCCGTCTGATGAGAACGAATACACAATCTGACCATGTTCAGCTGTACCTGGTTCAATAAGATACTTCTCTTCGCCTGAGTAGATAAGATTAGTTTTTGCTACTGGTTGTGAAGTGATTTCAGGCTCGTTAGCATACGTAACCCATCTAAGTACTGCTGGGGTCTTTTCAGATAGAAACCAATTATAATAAGTTGTTACGCCATTAAACGCCGTTTGATACACACATAAAACGATAGATTTACCGACATCTGTAGTGTTAATAGTATAACTTGAACCAGTTCCAATAGCCTTTTCTGACAATTCCGCAAACGTCATAGTGTCAGCCGAATTCACATCTTCTGCGTGTAACCATAGGCAGCCTTTATTTGATAAAAAGGTGGTAACAACCTTGCTAACAGTAAGCAAATCTCCTACACATGGTGATGAATCTGGGTTTTGATAATCAAAAATTGTGACCATGTGTTTTTTTAAACGAGTAAAGTCTTTGTAGAAATTTGCTACTAAAACAACATCTTCTGCAGGCATGGTATATTTGTAATAATAAGCATGTTCTTCTGCGTTCCATGCATCTCCAATATTAAAAATATAATCGCATCTTATGGAAGAATTGATACTAGTTATTTCATTATAATTGTTTGATACAAAACAATAAAAATCACCATTATTATTTGGGACAATCTTTATGATTACAGTATCTCCGGCATTATAATAATCTTTTTTGGTCTCGTTTGTTATTTCAACTGTTCCAGTGGAAAAAATATAAGGGTCGAGAGTATAATAAGGGTCTGCATAGACATCTAAAGTATAAGTTGTACCTTCTTTATAAGAAACAGACACGGTAACATCACTATCTGGTTGACAGAAACGGTACACATTACCAGATATCTTGAAAAAGACTACATCATTGTCATCTTTATCTTTAACCACTATTTTTTCAGTTTTATAACCGGATTGTGGAGTGAGTTTTATTGTAACTTGTTCGTGTGTCTTTGCTATATCACTTGGTGAGACTGAGTATGAAGCTCCACCAATTCCATTTATGACGTTTATTTTATGATATCCGGCCATGAGACGAATGGTAAATGTGCAGTCCAAGACCATAGGCGTACCGTTTGTTGGGGTAAATGTAAGCTCCGCAATATACCGACCAATCTCGGTAGGGGCAGCTCCTAGTTCCGTTTTGGAATTGTCATCTTCTACTTTATAATATTTATAAGTGTCAGATAATGCATAGGCGCCTAATTCTGGAACTGGAAAATCGCTATCTTTGTTAAGAGTTATTTCTACAGGTGCACCATCATAATCTTTGTCTGAAGCTGAAAGCCAACACTTTTGAGGTTCTATAGTACAGTGGCTGCAGTTTGCTATAATTATTTTATTTGCATTGATATCATAAGAACTAGTGTAAGTCCATACATGGTCATAATTTTGAAGGGTGATGTTAATAGCTACATCACCGGCATCATATTTAATAGTTAGCTCAAGTGTATCTCCAACAAGGTACCCAGGTGTAGGGGTAATAATACAATGGTCTTTCCCTTCACTATCGGTAGAGGAATTCAATGTAACCTTTCCTGTGTCGTTGACATCGTCAAGATGAACTCCTCCTGAGAAGGTTTGTCCCAATGCTATACCCATATTGTTTGCAATTTCAGCAATATCAAATGGTTCATGGTTGTAGATTGTCCACTCATATGCGCCACTTGAAAAAACTAGCATATACTTGGAGAAACCTGTAGTCTCAACTTTTAATGTCGATGTGTTTTCTTCTACAACATCTAACTCATCAACATTATTGTATTGATCAATATGGTATACTTCAGCATCAAGGTTGCTATCACGTAATTCCTCAGCTTGAAATGATACAGTTACCTTACCTGCATTGACATCAGGCTGGACTTCTTCACCAGCTGAATTAAGCATTTTTATATCGAACGTATATCTACTTTGTAGATTTTTTCTGTTGTTATTATCGGTTTTTACGTCTACAAGTTGTTCTGTCTGTAATTCTTCTTCTCCGGTAATCCTTTTGGCATCTAGTGTTGTACCTTCTGGAAAAACACCTTCATCAGCTGTAACTGTAATCTTTACGCCATCCACAACGACTGATTGGATTACTGCAGGTCTATTATTTTCTGCTGGAACAACCCGTATTTCGATAGTTGGAAGATCAGCATTCACAGTATATAACCATGAAATATCTGGAACTAAGAAATATGTTGATTCAACATCAAAATCAAACCTTCCATATGTACTTCGGGCAGAATCAATCTTCCATGAAAGGTCTTCAAAAACAACTGACTCTCTACTTGTAACTGTTTCTAGTTCTTCTGCTTGAGCAACGATGGCAGGAAACAGTAGACTAACTAGAAATGGCTCATCTTCGGTATCCTCTGGGTCTGTATCTTGGTCTGGCAGAACATCAGGCTCTACTGTAGAATTAGATTCTATAGGTTCTTCTAAATCTGGTGAAGTCTCAACTTCTGTAGCTTCTTCTGGATCAGATGTTGACTCAGGGATTATAGTTTCTTCTGAATCGGATGAAGATTCGGGGGTTATAGTTTCTTCTGATTCGGATGGAGATTCAGGGATTATATTTTCACCTGAATTGGATGGAGATTCAGGGGCTATAGGGGTATCCGTCACTGGAGACTTTTTTGTTGTCTTTATTTCTTTTTCAACTGTAGCTGTTAATGATGTTGGAAACACAATTTCATCGCTACTTGCACCAACTCTAAATTCTTGAATACAAATACTACTTGGCAGTTCTTCAAATGACACAATTGTACCAGACGAGCCTATAACCTCGTCAGCAATTGCATTTAAATTTAAGCCTGTGATAATAAGGAGCAAAACTGTCCCAAGTGCTACAATTTGCCTGAAATTGATCTTTTTCATATTATCGCCCTCCTTTCACAAAAAACATTTAAGAAGTGCTATAACATTACGTATGTAAATCCGAAAAAACAAAAAAGGACCCAGTATAGAACCAAGTCCTTCGCTATCATTATCTCCGAACTAATTATAGCACAATTATTGTTATTAAAGTAAATTTTCAGACATTATTCACATATTTTTGTAACTTTAATGCATTAGGGATTTGTTAATCGATTATTTAAGCTGTATAGACAATTGACGAATTGTTCAAGGGACAAAGTTGATATGTTATAACATCCGATATGTGATAGATATTTTGTGATTGAAAATATATGATGTACAACAGTGATTATACGGTACAGGATAAGAGTTAATTATGAATTTAGATTTTTACAAAGGAAAAAAGATTTTAATTACAGGCCACACTGGCCTTAAGGGCACTTGGATGTGCAAGGCTCTTATCAATGCAGGGGCAGATGTTACAGGCTATGCATTGAAGGCACCAACAGACCCTTCGCTGTTTGAGATGTGCAGGTTAGCTACAAAAATGAACTCTGTGGAGGGTGATATTCGCGACCTAAAGCATTTGCTCCAGGTGTTTGAGGAGGTTAAGCCTGAAATCGTAATACATATGGCGGCTCAACCTATTGTACGTGATTCTTATAAGGATCCAGTGAGGTCAATTTTACTTGACAATCAACAATGTACAACGGAAAGAAATATTATTATGACCATGAACTTGATAAGATTCTTTCAATAAAGTGAATAAGTTCAGTCTTTATGTTAGTAATGGTATGCATATTGGTTCGTTTATATTTTCTCGAAAGATGAAGCACTGGACAGAAATATGCTAGAGTAAACTTTTAGTCGGAAAGAATAGAATAAATATAAAAAGAACATCCGTAAGTCCTCAAACATGAGTACCATACATGAATAAAACCCGCATTTCTGCGGGCTTTAGATAAATAATGCATGCTCAATAACTCAGAAATTACCGTCTAAGCTTTGATTTTACTGAGTGTTCTCCCAATATATGGTATACTAAAGGCGCAGGAAAAATGCTCTAAATACAGTAAAAACCTTGCACTTGGGAGAATATCAAAGTACAAAAAAGTTCAATATCGACAGGTTAACATAACAGATTTTAATCAGCCATTTGGATTAAAAATGAATCCGGATAACAGATGGGTGAAGCTTGCTGAAATAATTCCATGGGAAGAAATTGAGGAAAAATATTCTAATCTCTTTCCTAGTAAAACAGGAATGCCAGCAAAACCTCTGCGAATGGCATTAGGATCCCTAATGATTCAAAAGAAGCATGGCTTTTCAGACCGAGAGTTGATTGAGGAAATTATAGAGAATTCGTATCTGCAGTACTTTATTAGACTTCCAGGATGTCAGAATAATGCGTCATTTGTTCCTTCGCTTCTGGTTGAATTTAGAAAACGCCTCCCAGATGAAGTGCTTGATGAAATCAATGAACTATCATAAAGCACAACAACAATGATAAAGGCTCAGGCGGTGAGTCAGGACAATCTGATTCATCTCCAGATGATGAAGATAACAAGTGAACTTTGATTTATGGTATGCAAAAGCCAAGGATGTATCGTGAAAATGCAAGAAGGCTTACTGTAATCGACCAGGTTTATGAACAGCAAAAGTACATGTATGACAACAATACTCACTCTATAAAAAGATAGAATTGTTAGCATAAGTCAAGCATACATCAGACCAATAGTGAGAGGAAAAGCAGCTGCTCCTGTTGAATTTGGAGCCAAGCTTGATCTCAGTGTCGATGAGAGTGGCATGTGTCGAATAGAAAAGCTTTCCTTCGATATTTACAATGAATCTGATGTCCTGATTGCAGCTGTAGATAATTACAAATCAAGGACGGGCAGTTATCCCGAAAGAGTTCTAGCAGATAAGATTTATAGGAATAGAAACAATCTAACCTACTGTAAACTCCATGGTATAAGAATGACAGGTCCATTGCTTGGTCGCCCTAGTAAAATAGCTAAGGTAAACAAGAAACAGGAATATATTGATAATGCAGATAGAATTGAGGTTGAGAGAAAATTTGCTCTCTGAAAACATAAATATGGCTTGGGTCTTGTAACAACAAAACTTGACGAAACCACAAGACACTCAATCGCATTATCAGTGTTAGTAATGAATGTAGACAGAATACTGGCTACATCTTTGCGCATGATTTCGATATTGAAATTTTCAAGGAACAAACTGCAAAAAATTTTACAGGAATTTATTAATAAATGGCTATGCTTAGAGGTGGCCACTCGTTGAGCAGACATTAAATAGCATAGCTGGCACTCAGTGTATAAACAGATGGGACGAAGGAAGTTGGGACACAATCCCCATAGACACGGAAGGTTCACCATCATAGCTAACAGAGGAAAAAACGCCTTCATAAAGAATAATCAGGATGCTTTATGAAGTGTACCTAAAATTAGCTATTCAGTACCAGATACAATGACTGTTCATGCAATTTTGCTCTTGATTTGAGGTTATAAAGGAATAAAAAACACCTATAATTCAAGCATCTGAGGCTTGAAACATCAGGAAGGGATTATCACACATGATTAAGAAATTAACTATACATGGACTGAGAGGATTTGGAGAAAAACAAACTATTGAATTTGCAGTTCCTAACAATAAGCCTGGAAGTGGATTGACCATTTTAGTAGGAGCAAATAATTCTGGAAAGACAACAATACTAGAAGCATTACGTTCTTTTAACTCTACGAGTGATAATCCTCCATCTTTTTCCGAAAGAAAGAGAAATAAAGGCTGTGAAGACGGAAGAATTCACATGTGTGTTCAAACTATTTATGATGAATTATACAAAATCGACACAGTTAGTCATGGCGGAAGCATGACTACTTTCAAAAAAGATGGTGAATATGAGGAGTACAATACTTGTCCTAAGGTGTTTGTTCTTCAATCTAGACGTTTTGTTGATTACGAATTTGGTCGTAGTTATATGGAACGCGATGATTATATTCGAAATCAACAGTCTGGTGTATTTAACAGAAGTTTTTCAATAAACGAATTCAATGCTCGTTTGTTCAAGATGCAAAATAATAAAAGGCGGTTTGATTTACTTTTAAAGCGAGTTCTTGGATATGACTTGAACTGGATGATAGAGCAGAATGACAACGGTTCGTATTATTTGAAACTGACTGTTAACGGCTGTGTACATAGTAGTGAAGGTCTAGGAGATGGGATTTGGGGTGTTTTTACAATTTGTGATGCTTTATATGATTCACAGCCTAATAGCGTAATAGCTATAGATGAGCCGGAACTATCGCTTCACCCTGCATTTCAGAAGAGAATAATGGAGTTATTTAAGGAGTTTTCGAAAGATCGTCAAATTATCATTAATACTCATTCGCCTTATTTTATTGATTTGTATTCACTAGTAGATGGAGCATGTTTATGTCGCACAGTAAAAAATGAAAATGGGAATGTAGAGATATTTATTCTTTCAAAAGAGGCAAAAAAAGAGTTACAAGGATTTCTAAATAATTTGAATCAACCACACACTTTTGGAATTGAGGCCAAGGAAATCTTTTTTTTAGAAGATAGGATTATACTTACTGAAGGACAAGAAGATGTTATTATGTACAATAATGCTAGCTATCAATTAAGAATGAATATAGATGGAACATTTTTTGGATGGGGCTCTGGAGGGGCTTCTAATATAGAAAAAATAGCACGGATTCTAAATAATCTTGGATACAAAAAAGTTGTGGCTATTTTTGATGGGGATAAGCCATCAGATTATGAACATTTTAAGGAGATATTTCCTGAATATGAGTGCTTTAAGATTTCTACAAATGATATACGTGATAAAAAGAAAGGGAATAATCAGGAAAAGATAGGAATGATGACACAAGGTGGGGAATTAAAAGAAGAGTACAAAGAAGAAATGTCAGAGCTATTTAATAAATTAAATATGTATTTTCAAAAATAACATAATTTTAATTCTAGATATTATATGTCTGGGAAGGTTAATGGATTCGATTATAGGAGAGAATGAAGGATTTTTTTGTTGTAAAGATAGTGAATTTGTACTATTTTGAAATATATTATTGATTGTTAATTTTAAGCAGAGACACTAGTGGAGCGTAGTAAACTTATGATGGTACTTATGGCTTATCTGCTACTAATTTAATATTTGCGTAATGATAATATGATATAATAAGAGCGGTTTAATATGCTGCTCTTATTTATATTCTGCTAAGATAATTGTGAAACATTATGTTTCAAGATATATAATAAAATTATCATTTTTATAAGGAGTGTAGTAAATAAAAATCTTGATTTATTGGTTAATGATTTAGACCATTCAATAGTCGTAACCGATTTTGATTTGCATAATTTAAAACCAGGAAGTCAAGCGTTGGAAAACTAGCTACGCACAATGCTATTATCTAATGCAGATTATTAGTTTGAAATAGTTGAAATGGAAGGGTATAGAATTGTAACTTGCCAGATAGGACGAGTTGTAAAGAAAGGTTAAAAATACTTAATGAAGTGTTTAGTTTTAGCAGGTGGCTCAGGGGATAGGCTTTGGCCATTATCGAGAAAAGATTTTCCAAAACAGTTTATTAAAAGTGAAGGTAGGCTTTCGCTTTTTCAGGAGACTATTACCAGAAATATTCCGTTTTGCGATGAATTTGTAATTGTTTCAAATGAGAAATATGAAAATATAATCACTGGTCAATTACAGCAGTTTCAGGGAATTAAGTACAGAATAGTTTTGGAGACTGTAGGAAATGGTACTGCAGGTGCGATTGCAATTGCAACAGAGTTGTTCCCTGAGAAGGAAGAAATACTTATTGTGCCATCGGATACTGTTATGGGGCAGGATGGATATTCTGATGCAATTTACAAGGCTAAGGATATCATTAGGGATGGAAGAATGTGTTTGTTCGGAACTACTGCCACTTCAGCATCTACTGAGTATGGTTACCTTCAGAGTGAAGGGCATAAAGTAATTAGATTTATTGAAAAACCATCTTTTGAATTGGCAGACAAGATATTTTGGCGAGAGAACACGTTGTGGAACTGTGGCATGGTTTTATGTACCAACAAGTTATTGAAAGATGAGCTTTCAAAGTATTGTGCCCCAGTTTTGAGAAATGTAGCTTTAGAGTACTCCAATTCTACTACCACAAAACATGGCAATTGCTTGTTAGCAGCGGTTGATAGCAACAGGGTAAGCTTTGAGCGAACCGTATTGGAGAAGAGTGAGCGACTTTCTTCAGTTAAGACCACCTGTGCATGGAATCGAGTTAGTGATTTTAAAGCCTATGAGGAAATGTATGGAGCAGATGGTAGAAATGCCATTTTGAATAAGTGTAATGATGTTTCTGTAATTAATAAATCTATTAATCAGCTTGTGGTTGTCAATGAACTTGACAATATTTTAGTAGTTAATACTCCAGATGCCTTATATATCTCAGACAAGGAAAAGGCTGATGACATAAAGGGCATCATAGATGTTGAGAGTGATGAGCGTGATTATTTTGTGCGAACACCTGTGATTTATCGCCCGTGGGGTACCAGAGAGTTGGTTCAGGAAGCTGAAGGCTACAGAGTTCGAAGGATAGAAATATACCCTGGAATGCAACTTTCTAGTCACATTCATGATAAGAGAAATGAAGATTATACAGTTGTAAAGGGTATACTTACAGTGGCTCTATCTGAAAGAACTACAGATGTGCATGAAGGAGACAGTATACAAATACCAGCAGGATGCGAGCATAGATTGCAGAATAATACTGATGACACAGTTATTCTAATTGAGGTAGATACTGGTCGAGAGATTAGTGAGAATGACATTATTCAAGGTGCCAACTCAGATGATAATATGATGGAGCTTCCATCTATTTACAAAATGCATCCAGCCTACAAGGATTATCTTTGGGGCGGTGATACCTTGGTTACAAAATATGGCAAAGATTCCACATATGACATTACGGCAGAATCATGGGAGCTTTCAGCTCATCCAGATGGACCAAGTCGAATTGTAGATGGACCATTTGACGGAATAGCATTTGACCATTTCATTAGAATGTATGGTGATACTGTTTGCGGATGGAAGAGCAAGACTTTTGATAGATTCCCAGTGCTTATTAAGTTTATTGATGCCAGAAATGCATTATCTGTTCAGATTCATCCGGATGATGATTATGCATTCCCTGTGGAAAATGAATTTGGTAAGAATGAAATGTGGTATGTAATGGATGCAGCACCAGATTCTTATTTGTATTGTGGTCTTTCAAAGGAATGCACTAAGGAAGAGATTGAAGAACGTATTGCCAATACAACTCTGACAGATGTGTTAAATAAGATTGAAGTCAAGGCTGGGGATGTTATTTTTGTTCCAGCAGGGACAATCCACGCTATTGGAGCGGGTATTCTTATTTGCGAGATTCAGCAGAATTCTAACTGCACATACAGAATGTATGATTATGGACGTAGAGATAAGAATGGCAATTTGAGAGAACTTCATGTAGCCAAAGCTATGGATGTGGTAAACATAGAGCCTTATATGCCAGAACTCACCGGATTTAGTGAGTCGGGTATCACAGCTTGTGGTTCTACTGAAAAAGTACTTAGCAGATGTAAGTATTTCCAGGTGACTGATTACAAGATTCCAGAGCATGAGATTATCCAAATAGATGATTCTTCGTTTAAATCTATTGTAGTGCTTTCTGGTGAATGTATTATTCGTTGCGGTGAGGAAGAATGCCAGGCTAAACCTGGTGACAGCTTCTTTATAAGTGCTGGAAGAAAACGTGTGCATGTTGAGGGTGAATGCGAGATTATTGTGACAAATATATAATCTGACATATGGACTTTTGGCAAAATGAGTATCCAATCAGTGTATGTAACATTAGTGCCTGACCCCATTACGAAAATGTTACAAATGGATAAAAGAGAAAAACTGTTGATTAACCGAGTGGTTAATTGGCAGCTATATTTTGTGATAAAATCAAGTGTCTGAACTAATTACAAGAAAGTGGTACTGAGGAGATGAAGAAGCGAGGGAAATAGAAGATACTCCTCAGAGTGATTTAAATGTGTTGATGAAATTCAGCGGTCTGGGGGGCTACGATTTTGTTATTTATGCAATGATATAGAATCTCTTTATAGTTACGTAAAAGATATGGTAGAGTATTAACATAAAAGCTAATCATTGTTTTAAGGGATATATATGTCTAAATACGAAAAAAACAGAACACTAGCCCTATAGAATTCTTATACAGATGATGATTATCATATAACATTGGTGCCAGACCCAATTATGAAGAGAGTATAATAAAAAACAGGGTGTCATTATGTCAGTTTTGTCTTGAATTATAACAAACATTTTAACTGGAATTAGATTATGAACAGAGAAGAACGCTTTAGAAAGTCGGGCAATAAAGGTGAATCCAAGGTAAAGCAATGGATAAGTGAAAACGGTTATGAAAATTGCTATTACTCTAATGCCATTTTGAGATATTTGGGATTTATCGAGAAAAATGCATCTACTGAAATAGATGGCTTACTCGTTTTGGAGAATGCTATTTTAGTGTTTGAAATTAAAAATTGGAATAAAATAAGTAGATATGATGCCATAAGAGACATATATCATGTACGAATCAATGTTTATGATAGAAAGCTTAAATCGCCTAAAGAACAGAATAGAAAACATATAGAAATAATAAACAAGTTGCTAAGAATACCCATTGAATACCTAGTGAATGTCTGTGTTATTATTACAGATGATGGTTCTGATAAAATATGGGTACATGTAGAAAATGATTATAATAATCATCAACATTTGATTAGGTTTGATCAAATAAAATCAGTAGTAGATTACTATAAAAGTAAAAAGAACAATTTGTTTGAGCGAGATGAGTATATAAAAAGAATAGAGATGGCTAATTGGGGCGGTATTCAGGAATATATTGATAATCACAAACAATATGCAATATATAGGGAAAAATGTAAGAAAGAGGGGGTGAAGGCATATGGGTTTTACAAATGTGATATTTGTGGAAATCAACTAGTTTTAGGAAAGAAAGATGGATTCTATGCGAAATGCACAGGATATCCGAAAGTTTGTAGCAAGAAGACAATACCAATTGCTAAAATAGAGGACTATGTAGTTAATAATGAAGAAGAAATTGCTGAAAGATTGATAAAAAATATGACTGAGATGGAGTATAAGAAAAGAATTGAAGAATATAATAACAGAATTTCAATATTTGAAGAACGTATAAAGAATTTAAATATATACATAGAGAGTAAGGAGAAAGAGCTATTCTTAATTGATGAGGAGTTGGAAAAGAAGCGATTTTTCGAAGAGCGCAGATTGCTTAAACAAGAAGTAGAAGAGATAAAGATTGAAGTATCCAAAATTCAGGAAGAAAATTCTGATAAAGATGAGATTATTCGTGACAAAGATAATATTATTAATAAACTGAATAATGAGATTAACCATCAAAAAGAATTATATCAAAAGACAATCGATTTTAAGATGAGAAAAATAGTTGCACGTTTGTTGAATAGATGATTAACAATTGTGATTGTGGTAAAGTTTTTAGCACTTCACTGCACTGATGCTGTTGCAATAAGAGTTGAATCTATGATTTATTTGTCAAATATTGATAATGGTGTATTTTTAGAGCCCGTTTATGAAGAAGAGGCGTTAGAAAAGATTTTCAGAGAATGGAGTTTCAAAGGCATAAATATGTATAATATTATTTATACGAATAACGGGAGGCGTCATGAAATTCAAGATACACCATTTGGTAGAATGATTTGGTGCTTAAAGAATGTATTGGATTTTGAAGATTATCTATGTATTCAAAGTCCAACAGTATCGAGTGAATTGATACAAACAAGTGAATTATTCTGGAAGCTGTGCAAAATGACATATTAGGTGGTTGTTTAGTTCACGATTGAATCTGAACCCATTACGGTTTTTACATCACATTCATCACATTGGTGTCTGAACCCATTACGAAAATGTTACAAATAGGCAAAGATAAAAAGTTGTTGATTAATAGAGTTAATAGTAAAATATTAGAAGTGATTAAATAGATAGAGATTTATTATGAATGAGACAGATGAGACTTTTTAATAATTCTAATAAAAGCTACGTTGCAGGGGTGTAGAAAGGAAACATATTATAATGATTTTTAGATTCAGTAATATTGGTAGATTTGTTGAAGAAACTGAAATCAATATTAACGGAATTACAGTTATAGCAGGAAAGAATGGAACTGGAAAGAGTACAATAAGTAAACTTTTATATTGTGTTTTTGATTCATTTCATAATATCGACGAAAATGTTGAGTATGAACGAAAACAAGCATTGCGAAATGTGATTCGAAGATACGACATATCTAGGTATGTTCATAGAAGTGACACATTAAATCAAACAGTTAATTCTATTATCTCTGAGTGGAATGACGATAGTACAGAAGAGACATTAAGAGAATTACTATTTGCTAATGGTATTGATGTCGAACGATATAGTGCTCAGGATATATCTGACATATATAAAGCTATCAATGAAGTACTAAATGTTTCAGATGATGATATTAAAGAGAATATTCTGGATAAGCATTTTTCAATAGAGTTTGCTAGTCAATTAAAGCACGTAAATTATAGTGAACAACCTGGTGAAATAGAGGCTTTAATACGAGATTCTATAATTAATATTGTTTTAGATGGTAAGATAGTTATTAATCAGTATATTCCATTGGTAAAAAATATCATTTATTTGGATGGACAATCTCCTATTGATGATTTTAGACCATTGTTATTCAGAGATAGATATTCACATGATAGTAATTTGAAAAATAAGATTTTATTTTATTCGGATATAAGAGATACCGTAGTTGAGGATATATTAGCATCTGAGAGATATAAAAGAATTCAAGAAAAGCTTGATGAAACACATATTGGAAATCTGGTAAAAGAGGGAAATAGAGACTTTGAATATTCATTAGAAGGACTGGAAAGTAACATAAAGCTTGAAAACATCTCCGCTGGAACAAGAATACTATTGGAATTTAAACAATTAATCTTAAATGGCTATTTAGAGGAGAATGGAATGATTATTCTGGATGAGCCAGAGGTGCATATGCATCCGGAATGGCAGTATCTGCTAGCGGAGGTGATTGTATTACTACAAGTTGAATTGGGGATAAATATTCTGATTAATTCTCATAGCGCAGATTTTATATTGTTTGTTCAGTATTTTTCGCAAAAATATAAAATACAAAATAGGTGCGATTATTATATTATTGATGAGAATATTGAAGCGCAAACCTCGAGTCTTCGAAATGTTACTCCAGAAATTGATGAGTTATATGACATGTTAGGGTATAGATTCATAAGAGTAAATGAGGCGATGGAATGGCATGAGGAAACTGAGTAGTTATAGCGTATTTAAAAATCATAAGACGCAGCTGAAGAACACATCTTCTGATATTATTAACAAGGAATATTTGTCGGATGATACAAGAATAGTTATTGATTTTGATGCAGTAAAAGAAGCTTATATGAGCGATATTAGCGTCCCAACTGATTTCGCTAGTTCTGTAGATGCTGTTTTTTCAGATGATGAGGAAAAAATATATTTTGTCGAATTCAAAAATGGTGATTTTGAAGGGATTAAGATAAAGAAGAAGGCCTATGATAGTATACTTATTTATCAAGATGTAGTAAGCTCGAAAATCAGTGAATTAAGAGATAATGGGATTTTTATTTTGGTGATAAGTGATGAGAAATATGAAAAACTTTCGGCTAGAGATAAAAGAGCTATGGCATTTGCAAGTCGTGGCAAAACCGATTACGCGATATATGGTCTGAATAAATTGAGAGGATATTGTTTTAAAGAAGTTCATTGTAAAAAAGCGCTGAACTTTAAAAAGTATATTGAACAAAAGCGTATTATCATATAGAATGAACTGCTGATTATTATTAAAGGACTATAATAAAATGCGATACCCCCGATATGATATGTACCCAGAATCCTGGACACATATTTATGAACTAGGCGGAACATATGGATGCTATCCTGTATTGTGATATGATCCTCCTTAAGTAGACAAGGTAAATAACCAAATCTACTTAAGGAGGTTTTTTGGATAATCGTTAACGGTAAATAGTGGGTACCTCGTACCCGTTCCTATAGTTTGAGATAATCCTGTATATAAACTATGGAGACTATACATAGTATGTAGACTATGTATAAATTCCGACATACAGGAGG
>JAEEGL014666146.1_pt1 | contig 23462 bp, 14 predicted proteins | sample 9134231 | NCBI WGS metagenome assembly JAEEGL01 (sample SAMN16246548, study PRJNA631951) | gut metagenome | biome: gut microbiome; feature: rumen; material: fiber-attached | host: Bos | place: Iran: Karaj | collected 2018-10
GTCGGTAGCCGGGTTGAATTCGGGCACCGTGCCGGCGGCTTCGAATTCGGCACCTCAGGTCACGAGCAGGGGAGCAGCGCCACCGTCATCCACGATGAGGTCGGCGGTCTTGCCGTCGGGCCACACGAGGGCGCGGGCGGTGTTTTCCCAGTATTCTTCCAAGGATTCACCCTTCCAGGCGAACACGGGTACGCCCTGCGGATTTTCAATCGTTCCCTTCTTGCCCACCACGACGGCGGCGGCAGCGTTGTCCTGCGTACTGAAGATGTTGCAGCTGACCCAGCGCACGTCGGCACCGAGGTCCACGAGGGTTTCGATAAGAATAGCGGTCTGCACGGTCATGTGGAGACTGCCCATGATGCGGGCGCCTGCGAGCGGCTTCTTGCCAGCGTATTCCTTGCGGAGAGCCATCAGGCCCGGCATTTCAGTTTCGGCGAGGTCCAGTTCCTTGCGGCCTTCGATCGCGAGGTTGATATCTTTGATTTTGTATTCCATAATCTATTCCTTTTGGGCGTGAGCCTTGCAACTTTTGACAAGTCGCCATTATCACGCCCCTTTTACTTATGCATAAATATAGTTATACGCATAAAAGTAGTCAAGCAGCGATTTCTAAAGTTATTCAGGGCAGGCATGGCAATAGCATGCCAACCTTCACATATTTCTATCTTTGTCCCTATGGATAGAGCACGCCGGCGTAAATTTGGCCAGAACTTTCTAGACGTTCCCACCGCAAAGCTTATTGCGGGGGACCTGCCCGCTAATGAAGGCGATTACGTGCTGGAAATCGGCCCTGGGCACGGCGCCCTCACAGAGCACCTGTTAGACCGTGCCGTGCAACTCACTGCTGTCGAAATCGACGAGCAGTGCGTTGAATTTCTGGAACAGAAATTCCAGGGCCGTGAAAACTTTCACATCCAAAACATCGACTTTCTCAAGTTCGACCTGCAAGCATTCTTAGACGCCCATGAAAAGCCATGGGTTACCGGAAACCTACCCTACAATGTGTCTACCGCTATCATCGCAGGCCTCATGCCCAAACTACACCTCACCAAAGGTTTTATGGGTATGGTTCAGCTAGAGGTGGCAGAGCGCATCTGCGCCGCCCCCTGCAGCAGCAATTACGGAAGCCTTTCCGTTCTAGTTTCCGCTTACGCTGATACTCAAATCCTTCGCAAAATTAGCCCGGAGCATTTTACGCCTCGCCCCAACGTAGATAGCGCCACCATGCTCCTTACGCCTCGTGCCAATGCGCTCCAGGCTCCCGAAGGATTCTTCGACTTTGTCCGCGCCGCATTCACACAAAAACGCAAAACCCTTGCCAACTCCTTCGGCCGCGCCTACGACAAGAAAAAAATTCAAGAAGCCATCGAACTTTTGGACTACCCCGCCACCGTACGCGCCGAAGAACTATCCCCTGCGCAGTTCCTGGAATTCTACAACGTCATTGTAAAAGAGTCAAACCGATGAACAGACCCCACGTTCTCATTCACCCTAGCGATATGGCCCAATCCGATTGGGTCCGGTGCATTCTACCCTTTATGCAATTCATGGGAATGAACGCATATCAAATAGCGCCTTCAATCACCCACATCACTTGCACAAACAAGAATGTACTGAAGCAGACACGGTCCGTCATCATCCAGCGACCCACCGCCTCTGGGCGTATGGAAACCGCACTTGCCTACGCAGCACTCAAAAAAGAATGCGGATTTAAGCTCATTACCGACATAGACGATTTGATTTGGGATTTGTCACCCATTATACAGTCTTACGCAAAAGACATCAACAACTACGACAATATCATCATGACACGCCTCGACCGCGTATTGCCTGCATTTGATACTATTGTCTGCGCTACCCAATACCTTGCCGACCGCATCAAAAACGATTTTGGAATCGATTCTATCGTGATGCCCAATGGAGTATCGCGTTCCCTATTCGGAATGAATGCAAGAACAGCCCCCTTTAGCGGAACACCTAGGGTAATGTATGCCGGCAACCTGGGGCACTATACGGATACCGATGTAGGGGATTTCGAGGGCCCCTGGATTCCCTGGCTCCGCAAAAACATCGAGAACAAAGTCATCGATTTTTACTGCTTCGGAAACCCGAATTTCTTGAAGGGATTAGAAGACCATTACACCAGCGTCCCCTACACGAACATAATGCAATTCCCTTCTGTAGCCGCGAACCTACACCCAGACTTTTACATCGCCCCCTTAGCCGACAATAATTTTAACAAAGCTAAGAGCGACCTAAAACTGAAGGAAGCTGCCGCATTGGGAGCTGTATTTATCGGGAGCGACTTCAGCAACAGCCCCTACAGTTACGCTCCTGCAGAACAGCTAATCAAAAATACGGACAACGAAGAAGCCTTAAACGAAAAATTCAAGCAGCTCTGCAATCCGGACAATTACATGACCGCCATACAATGGCAAGATAAAATGGCTACAGAAAACCACTGGTTCTACGAAGACCCAGTTTTCCAAGAAAAGTTTATCAATAGCCACACCTAAAAAACTGAATCTTATACAAAAAACGCCCTGACAAAGTCAGGGCGTTTTGCTTGTTATAAACTAACGTTCGCTTAGAACGGACGGACATACAATCCGTTCAACAGCTGAGCGTAAATCGTGAGCAGAATATCCTGGAAGTAACTAGCCGGACCATTGGTGGGCATCTTTGCATTGAGAGCAGTCGTACACTGGTTCAACCAGTCCGAATTTCCACTAATACCCGTGGCACACCAGGCGCCAAGCCACATACTTGAAATCACGCCGCCACCAGCCTTATCGGCTCCGACAGAGAGATTCCAAGAATAGCTCTTGCCCAAGGCATCTACGTTACCGGGGTTATTGCCGGACTTTTCAGAAATAAAGCCATTCAGCTTATCCAACACAGCCTTGGCATTTTCATCCTGGAACCAGTAGTAGTCCCATGCGATACGCCAAGGAATACGGACAGATTCCTTATCAAACAGCCAATAGGTATTGGTTGCAGAACTATTAGGCGGATTCTTGGCCGCACCAGCAGCATCGCTCCAGTCGGGGAACACGCCAGTACCAGCATCCTGGACCTTACGCATATAGGCGTACATTGCCGTTATGACACCATTCCAATCGTGGTTGCCATCCACCTTTGCAAACAGGCGAAGAGCCACAGGAGAGAAATAGCTCAGGTTATAGGTCGGATTGATGGTCCACACATTGGTATTACCCGAAAGAATCAGCTTGCTGGGCTGCTCGATTTCCTGTTCCCAAATGGCGTTGACAATCGTCAAGGCGTCGTTCAGGTATTCCTGTTTGTTGGTCTTGTAGTACATCAATATCAATGATGTCGCTATGTCAAGGTCGGCATCGGTCGCACTGGAATTATCGATCTTGTTGTAGTGGAAGTTGTAAGTAATCCAAGGAGTGAACTTGGTAACGAAATAAGTTCTATACCCACGGGAGTAATTCCACAAACTATTGAAGGTAGTCTCGTCACCCGCAAAGTAAGAGTTCAGCATACCGTAACCGATACCTTCGGACACCGTACAACCTCTGAACTTCATAGCCGGTACAGTGGCATCTTCTACCTGGCACTGATTCTTATAGAAGCTCGTCTGGGTAGCCCAAACAATACGGCCCACGGGAGAGATGTTTCCAAAGACTTCGTTATACTCCTTAGCAACAGAAGGATAATAGGCTGCCTCAGCTTCCTTTGTAACAAAGTGATATCCGACCCAGCTGTTGTAAATACCCATAGCAGCATCTTTGTTAGCAGATGTAGCCAAAGCCACTGGAGAAACGTACGCAGAGCCGCCGTTTTCTCCCGAAGGATTAGTTCCCGGATTACCACCTTCGCCGCCCGGTGTTCCCGGATCCGTCGGCGTTGTGCTATCAGATGAGCATGCCACCATCAAAGCCAGCATACCGCAAAACACTGGCCACAAAAGCTTTTTCAAATTCATAAGAATCCTCATTGAGTTTATGCTTTAAATATATATAAAATGCACCCTTAAATCAAAATTGTAATAAAAAAAAGAGGGGGAGCAAAACTCCCCCTCAAAAGAACTAGATATGTTCCGTGATTACTTCACCAGGATCTTCTGGCTCATGTTCACACTCTTACCAGCAATGCGAACCATGTAAACACCGGCATCCAGACCCATCAGGTTCATGGAAGAAGCGGCAGAGCCCTTCATCACAATCTGACCCTGGAGGTTCAGGATTTCCACCTTGGCACTGGAGATGCCAGAGAAGGAAAGGGTGCGACCAGAAAGGATAGCCTTGGCGCTGGACACGGAGATGTCAGCAATCGCAGCGGGAGTAGTGCCACCCGGAGTAGTGCCACCCGGAGTAGTTTCGCCACCCGGAGTCGTGCCACCCGGAGTCGTACCACCATCACCAGAAGGCAGAGTACCACCGGTAGCAGCGCATCCACCACCCTTGGCGCCGATGGACATGATGTTGAAGGAATAGCTACCAGCTTCGTCCTGAATCTTGAACTTCAGGGCAACGAGCTTGCCAGCGGCTTCGGTACCGGTAATGGCCGTACCACCGTTGGTGACACCCCAACCGGCCTGTTCGAATTCAGACCAAGCGATGTCCATGACCTTCTTCTCACCCTTCGGGAGAGACTTGAACGGGTTATCGTATGCGATAGCCTTGTCACCAGCGTCACCGAGGCCGAGTTCAAGAGTGGCCGTAGCAGTGGTAGAGTAAGCAATGCAGACACCACCCCAAGCCGAGGCATCGCCAGCAGCCGGAGTCGGGTCAGTTGCAGAGGTTTCACCCACGACGTTGATACCGATACCTACAAAAGGCTTATAGGTAAGAGTACCGGCGTCAAGGACAGCCGTACCGCAAACACCCTGGCACTGGGTGATGATGGGGTCGAGGGCGTTGGCGTCGTATTCGTTACCCTTTTCGGTAGGCCATACAACCTTGGAAGCACCGCCGTCTTTGTTATCGTCGTAGCTAAACCAATAGCCCTGCTTCTTCACTTCGTTCTGGATTCCGGTATCTACCTGGAAGGTGCCATCGTCACCGGACCAGGTCGTGAAACCGAAAGCCGTAGATGCAGCGAGAGCTGCAGATGCAACTAGGATTTTCTTTTTCATAATTCTCTCTCTTTGTTAAATTGTGCCCATTACGGGCGGGGTTTGTTTCTAAATATACTTTTTTTTCAAAAAAAAGGGGGAAATAGTCGAAAAAAATTTTTTTACAATGAAAAATGTTAGATTCGTCACGCGTTTACAACGTGAAACTTTTTTATTACTTCTTTTTGTTCCTAAATCCCACCCAATAATATATTTTTTGTCGCAAAAGGATGGAATTAGTTTATGAAGTTAGTATGTAAAGTTTTACTTACACTAATATTCGCATCAGCTCCGATTCTAGCCGATGCATTGAGCGCCACCCCAAAAAAACTTGGCCCCGTATCTTACTACGGAGCCTTACACACAAGCGGCAGCAAGATTATTGGCGCCAAAAACAACCAGCAAGTAATGCTAAGAGGCATGAGCCTCTTCTGGTCCGACGCTACCGGACAGCCCTACTATAGGCCAACAGCCATTTCCTGGGCAACAGACAGTCTGCATATCGACGTGTTTCGTTTTGCCATGGGTATTCAGTACTACGATAGCGACGGAGGCACCAAAGAACCCATCATCACTGGCAACTCATACATGGGATCCCCCGATGGGTTTATGAATCTTTTGGACAAGATGGTCGCCGCGGCTATCGAAAACGACATCTACATCATCGTAGACTGGCACAGCCACCGCGCCCATTACGAGACGACAGCCGCCCAGAAATTCTTCTCTGCAGTGGCACAAAAATACAAAGACGTCCCAAACATCATCTACGAAGTCTATAACGAGCCTGTCAATGGAAACGGCGGAAACTGGTCGGCCATCAAGAGCTATGCCAATACGGTTGCATCTGCTATCCGTCAGTACACCAAAAATCTGATTATCGTTGGCACCCCTAATTGGTCCCAAAACCCACAGCAAGGTGCAAATGACCCCATTTCTGCAGCGAACGTGGCCTATGTGTTCCATTTCTACGCTGGCAGCCATAGCAAAGGCTCCTATGGTGGCAACGTCACTAGCGCTCTCAGCAAGGCACCCGTATTCATCAGCGAATGGGGCACAACAAACGCTGATGGTGATGGCACACCGAACGCAAGCGCTACGAGCGAATGGACCAAATTCATGGAAGAAAACCAGGTTCCCAATTGCAACTGGAGCTTTAGGCAGTTCACAAGCCATACCAATGGCAAAACAGAGCAGTCCGCCTTCTTTGATGGCAAGACTGCACTAATGAACGAAAAAGATTTTAACGAGGCAAAACTGACCTCTTCTGGTCAAATTGTCAAGAGCTATCTCACTAGCCACGCACGCACTTGGGCCGACTCTGTTACCAAGGGTAAACGTACCGGCAGCTGCGCCGTTGCGCACATCACAGCAAAAGAAACCGATGGCTCAATTACCGGAAAAATCGGTTCAAGTTGCGATTACACCTCTAGCAACACCTCTGTGGTAACCGTCTCAGGAACAACACTTACCATCAAGAGTGCCGGTTACTCCATCTTAACCGCTAAAGACGGCTCCCAGACCGTCGTCATTATTAGAGCCATTCCTGGTCAGACCATTAACGGATTTATGGACGTGACCTGTAACTACACTAGAACCTGCACCAAGGAGAATGGCTCCGATCAGGCCCTTGACTACGACAACGACGGCAAATTGGAGTGGACATTCCCCCCTGCCGGCACCACTGATCAGGGAACAGAATACAAGCTCTCTTCCCTAAATCCGACAATCGTTAACGTAAAGAAGGCCAACTGTACCATCGCAGCCTGCTCCAACGCCCAATCATCTAAGGCCATTTGGATGTACGAATTCAATAATTTCGGTGAGGCCAAGATAGTAGCTACAGCGCCAGCAGTTTCCGGTTACCGGGCCATGTCAGATACAGTAATAGTCAGCTATGTCAAAGGAAAGAACAATATACCTGGATTTGGCAACAAGAAAATTGCTTTGGGAGCCACCTCCAAAGAAGCGCTCCCAAGCAAATCTATCTTCGGAGACATGGTCTCCTACACCTTTGACGGTGAGGCCTCCTCTCCTTACGTACAAAAGGTCGGTGAAGACGCCGTTGCCGGTAACAAGAAGGCAATCGTAAAGGTCACAGCCAAAATGGCAGAAACCGACTTGCTCGAGGCATACGAAAGAACCGTCACCTTTACCATCGGCGATACTGTTGCCCCTGTAGAAGTGTCCAGCAACTCGGTAGCACCTAGCTCCTCGGGTTCTTACACTCCCGGCGGAGAGCCGATCATACCGCCAGAAGCTATCGGCACTATTCCTGCTGCCCGTGGTCTGAGTGCTAACGTGTTCGGTGGAATGCTCCACATCAACAGCAATAGGCCCGAACCCATCTACGTAGACATCTATGATATGCTTGGCAACAGGGTGTTCCAGCAGTTGACCATCGATGCTGCAAAATCACCTAGCATCGGCCTGAGCGGGCTTCCGCAAGGCAACTACGTGGTACGAATCCGCCAGCAATCACAGCGCATTACACTCCGTTGGGTGAATAAGTAACGAAAACCTATAGACAATCAAAAAGCCCTAGCGAGATGCTAGGGCTTTTATTTTGGTAGTCTAGATTCCGGTTTATTTCTTCTTGGCGGGTTTGTAATTAACTTCGGGACGAATCTGCAAGCCGATAGTCACCAAAAGCGAAACAATAGGTTCGTGATGGTCCTGGGAAAGGTCGTAGACCGCAACACCAGCCATACCATCTTCCTTAACCTGTTCTGCCACAGCCTTTACCGAGGGGATTCCCATAAAGACGATGGATTCTGTTTCACTGACGGCTACTTCGGACTTGGATTCTTCATCGAAGGTCACCTTATAGTCAGGAGTATCGAACTTGCCCATCAGTTCAGCATAAGAGAGGTAACCTTCGTTACCGCTACCCGTACCCTGGTGGCTCGTACCAAGGCCCTTGGCACCCGTGAAGGACTTTCCATACAGGTAAATGACAGGCACCAGCAAATCCTTGTTCACGCCAGCACCGGCAACCGCATCAAGGGCTTCCTTGACAGAATTGGCGCTCTGGTTGGGAACCAGGCTCTCAGATTCTTCTGTCATCTGGTCAGCCATGAATACGTCTACATAAGAAAGCTTGTTGAGGGCATCGGCCTTGTAGGCGCCCATGCCGACTCCGGGGTAAACCGTTGCAGTAAGAATCTTACCGTCAAGGCCGTCATTCAAGGCGTCCAGAATCTTGGCAAAGTCCCCAGCATCTTCTTCTGTGAGATTCTGCCAGTCAAGTTCAATGCCATCGCCACCATTTTCCGATAGCCAAGCATTAACACTTTCCACAAAAGCCTTGAGCTTATCGTCAGAAGAAGCAATAGCCTTCAGGTTACCTTCTGCCTCCGAGCCTCCCACAGAAATAACCAACTTGACACCATTGTCCTTGGCCATCTGTACCAATGTCTTAAAGTTTTCCGCGTCGTTTTCGTCCGCAAAAGCAAGAGAACCGTCTTCGGAAGGCATAAGAGACGCATAATGGATATTGGTCACCGTGTTGTAACGGATATCCTTAGGATAGAATTGGGAATACTGGCTCCAGTATGGGTAATAGCCAACCACCTTATCAGCGGCATTAGCCCCCAAAGCACAGCCTAAAATCAAGGGAAGAACAATCTTTTTAATATTCATAAATTTCCTCGCCTCACTTAATCTCACGGACAATGGTAACGCCCGTAAGGGTATCGCTTTCACTGCAATAAAGCTTGTTTGTAGTTTCACCGGCCTTAAGAGTACTCATGGGGTTAGCCTTTTCCTCGCTAGTGCACTTGCGGTAGGCCCAACCATTCATACGACCATACATGAGGAACTGGTAGGCAATCGCCTCCATATCCACAGGTATCTTCTTGATGGCAGCCATATCGTCCTCTGCGTCATACAGATTAAAATCCGAGAGCAGAGCCTTGTTAATCGCCGTGAGGCTACCATCTACCTTGTTTTCCGTCACCTCGCAGGTTACGGTCGAATCATAAACCGTTCCACGATTGAAATATTCAACCGATTCTCCGATAGTGTATTTTTTGGATTCAGTAGTGGTTGTATCGTGGCCATAAACGGCCTCAAAATTACCCTTGTCGTTTATGATAACGCTATCAACAAGGATCTTTGTCGTATCAGAACCAATAATCAAGAAAACTTGCTTATAGGTTCTTGTCGTTGTGCAATTACTATCAAGAGAAACCGTTCCAGTCCAAGTATCTTCCCAAGCTTCTTCACTGAAGCCCATGCAATAATGGTCGACAAAGAGCTGGTGCAAAGCAGCCGTATCACCGAAGAATGCCGTGGTATCATCGGTCATTAGCTTATTGTAGGCTTCTTCCGACAAGCTGTCTTTCAAGGCAGCATTATGGTCCTTGACATAGTTCTTTATCTGAATCGCACGCAATTCAGGGTGCAGTTCCATATAGACGGAATCCACAAAGTCCTTAGGGAAATTTTCCGAATACAACTCGTTATCGTCAACTTCCATCGACGAACAGGCCGCCATAAAAGCCGCAACCAAAGTAGTCAGATATAAACGAATATGTTTCATCTTTATACCTCTTAGAAATTCACCGTGACATCTGCCACAATCACATTTTTATCAATGGAAACCGTATTCTTACTACCCTTCCAATTGTAGTCCAGTTCGTTGTTCAAGACACCATACTGCAAGGATACATACGAAAGCGGAGCAATTTTCATGCGGACACCACCCAAAAGCAGGGATTCCGTAGACTTGCGAATCGCGAGGTTGTCCGCAAGGCTAACACCTTTGCCAAAATGGCGTTCATATGCCTGGTAACCCGCAAGTACAGCAAACGGGCCCCAAACATCCAAGGTAGCACCGGCAATCAACCGACCAGCATTGCGCTTGAGAAACTCATCTTCTTCGCTATAAGCATAGGAGCCTTGCACAATTAGGTGACGGTCAAGGTTCAGCAGAACACCCACATCGACACCAAGGCCACCAGCCATCTCGGTATAGGTGTTGGTTTTTTCAACCGTCTTTTCCTGTTCGAGTTGCTTGAAACGGCCATTGAGAGAAATCGCATCATTCCACTTCAGGTCAAGGCTCAAAGTAAATCCCTTGCGGTCAGGAGTGGCAAGGCCGTAGGGCTGAGCCAAATCCACCGTGGGGTCCAGGAGGGATAGCAGTTCACCCATTTCCATGCGCTTCAGCACAGAAGCGGAGTAGCCATTCCTATAATAATGACCGTTCTTGTAGTTGTTGTACAAGCGGGAATAAAGGTAAGAGCTTTCCTTCGTGTTGCCGATAACATTCTTTTTGTCCGATGTCATCAGGTTCGTAGCATTCAGCGTTACGGAATTATACACGCTCATATAGAGATTTTCCAAGCTGGAGGCACCAAAGTTAGACATCAGCATGCTATCAGAGGCATTTGCATAGAGAGCGTTAGAATTCAGAACCGTGGCACCACCCCTGTATGTGGGTGTCGAAGCCATTTCAGACCAGAAATCGTCATCTACCTGAATGTATTGACCCTTAACATCAAACTCAACACCAGCAATATCTCCAGTTACGAAAGGTTCCACATAGAAGCTTCCGCCGTGGAGCTTTCCGTAAGATTCATTCTTGTCGTATGTCTCTGTTGTCACGAACGACGAAACGTAAACAATGGAATCTCTAGCTCCACCTTCATTGTAGACAAAGCCCTTAGTCAACTGATGTATTGTCTTTTCTCGAGAGGCGACATAATCGCGGTCCACTTCCCAATTAGACTTGGCCATTTCACCCCTCAACCCGAAGGTAACGGGCAGGTCTGGCAGCAACTTGTGGGAACTGAATCCGATCTCACCCGAGAACACACGGTTGTCTTCGTAATAAACCGTGTCGCTGCTCGCAATAGTCACGGAGCGACGGCTTAAGAACCTATCAAAAGCATCTACATAGTTGGCGCCGACGTAGATACCCATAAGGTCAATACCGGCACGACCACCGTAGACATACCTATCCGTGTAGTCGAAATCGAAGAACACCTGGTCGGTCTTCTTGCCGATGTTACGCATTCTGGAACCGGTAGCCTGCAACATGATGTCGTCAATCATGCCCAGTTCGCCGCTATGGTACACGACGTTAAGACCCTGCATCAAACGCCTGCTAGTGGTATCCAAATTGCGCTGAGAAAGAGCGTAGACGCGCTTCTCTGCAAAAATCTCCGGTTCCTGGAGCAACTCCGGCTGAGGCGTTGACAAGGTCAACGGAGAATAACCAACCCGCATATAACCCAGGTTAAAATCCAGATGTTTGTCTAGGATAGAGCCATCGTAAGAGAACCAGTGACCGATAATGGGATTGTTATTCTCATCATAGGCACTCTGCCAATCCTTGTGCAAGCGCATTTCCAAATGGATCTGTGTTTCAGAAGTGGGGTGCGCCGACAAGACCAGATTCACATCGGTGTAAGCCTGGTTTTCTTGAGTGGGAGATTCCGTAGCAAACTGATCTGATTCAGCCTTAGAAACATTCACGCCAGCCTTGGCCGTTCCATTGATCCTAAGACCAAGCACAGCATCATTAAGCGAATCAAGCTTTTCAATCAGGGACTTCTGCTGAACAACTATAGAATCCTGTTCTTCGGCAACAGCAAAGCTAGCCGTAAAGAACAAAGCCATGGCAGGTAAAATTACAAACTTTTTCATATTAGAATTCATCTTGATTACCCCCCATTAAAATTCCACGTTAATGGAAGCTTCCATAATAGTTTGAGAGAACTTGCTCTTGAAACTGCCCGCGGGATCAGAAGCAACAGTGTAGTAATCAGGCAGGTTTACAGCGCCACCCGAACCAGCGGCAACAAGGGACGCCGTGTTGTATTCGTTTTCAACATTGACCATACCGAAGTTAATGGAAAGCCATGCGTTCTCGGCTACGGTGTAGTCGAACCCAGCCATCCACTGCATCTGCTTGCCCTTCATTAAAGGAGCATCAGACCAACTGTAATCGGCTCCGACATCGTTGTATTCGCTATTAATCATCTGGAATCCAGCAGCAAACCCTAAACGGGGCAAGAACTGGACATACAAACCAGCGTTGATGAAATCACTCTTGAATTCACCAGTTCCAGAAGCCCCAACCACAGCGGCATCTAGATCAGCCTTGCGTTCGGAATGCTTGTAAGAACCAGAAATTTCAAGCGGCTTAGAGAAGCCAATCAACTTGAACACATCGAGCTTGGCGCCACCACCATATTCGGTATAGGCAACCTTTTCAAAGCCGAGCACCGGATTGACCTGCTGCAGCATAGTGAACAGGCCCTGAACCTCGGCGTAGTCCTTCCAACCGAACACACCCACAGCCTGGGCACCCAAGCGGTTCGAGGTGGCAAGGCCATTTGGCAAGGCCAATTGCAGAGTCGGGTCATTCAGAGTTTCAAGCAAAGCAAGCTGAGAACGGGTATAGACATTGGTTCCCCAAGAATTCTTGTTGTAGGGAGCAATGTTATAGCTATTGGACTGACCACCCTTGAAAGCATTGTCGTCTGTTCCCAAGGACCGTGCTACAGGCGAGAACTTAGGAGCAAAATTGTACAAGGCATCGAAGGAGGAATACAAGGGAGCATGGGAGCCATACTTGACCACATTCCCGTCCTTATCGGAATTCAAGATACGCTGGGCAAAGAAGCTTGGCGACTGAGCCAGGTTGTTAAACCAGTTGCTGTCGTTGCGGACGCCATTGACCGTCAGGACGGCGCTCCAGCTATCGGTCTTGTAGCCCACGTTCATGGTGGCAAGTATTGCGGCACCGGTCAGCTTTTCATCAGTTGCATTATCCACAAAAATGGGTTCGCCATCTTCGTTGGTTCCATTTTGCGTTGAAACATGGGTATAGACCTTGTCGTTAGACATGGCGTATTCACCCACCACATCCGCAATCAGGTTCTTTTGGCCTAGAATGCTCGACACGTCGGCGCCCAAGCGACCGCTCACCACCATGGTTTCCTGAGCATCTACGTCAAAAGGATTGATCGATTCCCTTTCGTAAGGAGTGCCCAAGTTCTTTTCAGGGTGACGGTAGGTGTAACTATAGGACTTTTCGTTGTCAAAGATGTACATGGGAGTCAAACCCACGTAAACATTCTTGGACAAAGGCAAAAGTTCCAAGTTGCCCGCCGCCAACCACTTATCCATATTAGAAGCTAGGGTTGCACCGGGCAAATTCTCGTTTGTCATGATATTACCCTCGGCACCGGTAAAATCCAGAACCGACGAACGATTCACACGGGCAAGCAAAGCCTCAGCACGAACCTCACCCAGCATCGGGTCCAGCTCCTTGCGGAACTGAAGGTTCACACCCTGCAAGTTACGCTGATTACCCTCAATCAACTGCTGCTTTTGAGCCATGTGGCGCTTGCGAGCAAAAATCAAAGGTTCATACATGATATCAATACTAGGCAGGAACAAAGTCAAGGGAGAATACTGTTGACGGAAATCACCCGCCACCCAGTAGAAGGAGTTACCGACATTTCCCTCTACATTGATCCATTCTACGGCCAAAGTCTTGGAGGCTGCAGCGAAGTATTCCTGCATACCACCCCCCAAACGCATCATCACATTGGCGCGCACATTTTCATAGGGCCTAAACCTGAAATCGATATCAGCACTAACAAATTCGTTACGTTCTACATCGGGCATCTGGTTAAGACCAGCAGGATCTTGATCCGTATCAAAGTTGGAACGCTGGGCAACAGCACGAATGCTACCGCCAATTTCAACTCCACGCTTAGCAAGTGCCGAATCCGCCTTGGCATCTATGGTCTTTTGATTATCCGCCACTGCGGTAGCAGAAGCCATCGCCGAAGCCATCAGGAGAGCAAATACACTTATCTTCATATTCATCTTTATCTCCCTCCCTTAGAACCAAGCCTTTGTTTCGGCAGAAATGTAGTGGAAGTGGAAATCATTCTCAGGATTAGTCTCGTCGGAATGCGTCATATACTTGTAGCGGACATGCAAGCCTACACGACCTGCCAGATCCCAGTCAAAGCCAAGACCAATGGCCGTTTCCAAATAATTAATGGGAGCTTTCTTATAATAGTAGAGGTTCACAGGCATATCCGTCACTGCTGACGAATACTGCTGCAAAACGTAAGCCTTTTCGGAACGGAAGGTTTCCATACCTAAGATACCGACCATGTGGAAGCTCGGCGTCACAGCCACGGCAGGTTCCCACTGTCCGTAGAAGCTGGCCATCAACATATCCTTCTGTTCTTCGCTATAGGCAATAGGAGCGAAGGTGGTTGAAATTCCAGACAGGGCTGCATAACCGGTCATCATGATGGTACGGTCGGTTCCAAACCAGTGGCCGATATCATAACCTCCCATGAAGGAGAAGTAGCTAGACCACTTGGCATGGGTCGGAACTTCGCCGTCATTGATCTGCGAAGCATTGTCGTATGCCACGAAGGATTCCCAGAGTTCCCAGGTTCCACCGAAAAGGCCACCGTTCTGACGGTACTGCTTAATACCGCCAGAGGTCTCAAGATTTGCACCAGCACGAGCCACATAGTGAGGGCCAAGTGCATTACCGGAGTCTGCAATGAACAGAGGCTTATGCTTGGTCCAAGAATTGGAGCTTTCCCACATGTTGCGGCCATTCAGACGGTAATTAAACGAAATAACATCCTTACCATCTTCAATCTGCCTATGCTGACCGTACTGAACATCGAAGTAACCTCTGTTGAAGGTAGGTTCAATCTTCAAGTTCAAGCCCATCAAGTTCGGGCTATAACGGAGAGAACCGGCATTCAGGTAGGTTTCATCTTTACGCCAACCCGGGAAACGAGAGGGGTTGCTGAGAGAATAGGGAGAGTAGAATTCCTTAGGCAAGTAGATAGCTTCCAAGGTCATGGGCCAACCGTCAATGTATTTGCTCTGAGCCTTGACATACACACCCACTTGCGGGGTATTCATGGAAGATTCGTGAGTCTCGCTGGAATAACCAGAGCTAATATTTCCGGCGTCATAACCAGCAACCTCTTCGGACTGGTAGTAAACGGAGGAGTCTGTAACGCTCACAGCAATATCGGCCATAATGTAAAGTTTCGGGGTCACGTTACCGCGAACATCAGCCGTTCCCACGTGGGTATTCAAGAGCACAGGAGAATAGCCCGAAGTAACCCACTGGTTACGGAATTCACCTTCATAGATAATAGCATCGTCAAACACCACACCCATGTAGTTCAAGCCTACCGTCAGGTTGTCGGCAATCTTGTCTTTGGCCAAACGAGCGGCGTAGACGCTACCGCGATAGTCATAGCCACCCGACATTTCCAATTCGCCGGGCTGACCGCCATACATACGCAGACCATCACGAGTACCCGCATCCATATCAGCAGGCTGGGATACCAAGAACTGAGCGTGCATGTCAAAGGGCAACTGGTAAACGTTTGCATAAACACCACCGAAAGAACGGTTAGTCCAGAAAGCACGGCCACCTTCCTTCACAGGCTTAAACACCTTCTCTTTATAGTAGGTGGAAACCGTTTTTTCGTCTTCGAAGAGTTCGTATTGCCAAGCAAAGCGAGGGTTAGTTTCGCGTTCCCACATGGCCAAGGGAGACGTATTGGCCCAGATAACGCCACCAGCTGTCAGGTAGGCCCCGAACACGCCAGCACGGATATCTACGCCCACATTCAGTTCTTCGTTGATCGTAGAAGAATAGAAGTCTGTGGAGTGGTCGTACATGACACGTTCGTCATTCGTCGGCACACTAGTAGGCTGTTTGGCAAGGGAGTTCGCATAAAGACCTGTCAGGTCAAAGGGGAACATCAGGTTCGTGAACAAGGTGATGTAAGAGTTAGGCATTGCCACAATGTTCACGTTCAACATGGCATCTACAGATGTACGAGCCAAGTCGTTCTGGACCCAGGGGCTCCGTTCAGAATAATGGAAATTCTTCAGACGGAAGGCCATATAGCCAGACACTGCCAGCGGAAGGTCGTCTTTACCAAGCAGAGTCGATTCCATGTTTCCTGAAAGGGTATCCAGAGAAGCATTAATAGAATCCAACTGCAACTGGGGAGGCAAAGCCCATGCCGAGCTTACCAAAAGGGCTAAGGTAAATACAGATACTAATTTGCGCATAAAAACCCCTTAAATCTCGTTCCGGAACGGATAGTTGGCCGGGCCTTCGTACGGCTTGCCGTGTTTCTTAATCACAATATCGTCGATCCAGACCTTGAAGGACTCATTTTCATCTTTACGGACTTCGAGACGGAAGCCCTTGAAGTTGCTCCAGCTGAAAGGCAGCATGACTTCGCGGGTATTCTTGGCGTCCCAATACACACCGGTCATACCAAACAGCTTCAGAGGAATACTAAAATGGCGCCATTCGGTGGTAATTTCACCAAGACTCTTGGAACGGAGCTTCACCTGCAGGGATTCGCCACCGCTCTTCACGCCGTCGTCCACAAGCACAAACAAGGCATTTTCGCCACCCTGAGCGCCCTTGATCCAGAATTCCAAGACACCCTCCTCCAGGTACGGAGTCAGGTCAACGGAACCAGCAATACAAATGGCCACGCCGGAATAGTCGCTAGCAATCAGCTCGATTTCCATGGAAAGAGCGCCTTCCATAGCATACTTATCCGTGAGTACCGGTTCTGGGTTTTCACGAGGGTACTGGTAAGTATAGCCACCACCACGAGGAATAGCCTCACGCATCACCACCGTCACGACCTCCTTGTCCGGTCGGAACGGCTTGGGATCCTTCATTGTAAAGCGGTATTGGTCTCTATCACGATAATCGCTGAACCCATAGTAGCCAGCGAAAGATAATGACGTCCACAACAGCGATATTAAAACGCTGCAGCATAGCATTCGGCAAAAATGTCCATTCATATTGGTCAAATTTCTCCAAAAAATCAAATCGCCTATAATATAACTTGTTTTTTTAGGTTAGGACGAACCTAATCTAAAATATACATTCATATTTAATTTTTTTTGGAAATAATGGGTTTTAGGCCCTATTACAAAGTGTTTTCCTAGGTATACACAATGTTCTAAGGTCGGCAAGCCTGCGAACGAGCAAATATTCTATTTTCTGACTATATTCGAGGTTTCTTATGAAAAAATTGTTCCCCCTTTTCCTTTCCTTAGGAATTACCCTCATGGGCTGTTCCGACGATGGTAGCGCCCCTACCAAAGCTCAAAAAGAAGAGAACAACGGCGAGAGGGTAGCCGTACCCGTGGATTATTCCGCCGGCCGAGCCATGAACAAAAGGCTTGGCAAGGGAATCAACCTGGGTAATTCCTGGGATTCCGAAAGCAAAACCGGCCTAGATGCTGGCTGGGGTAACCCCATCAAGGACGAAGACTTCAAGATCATCAAAGATGCAGGTTTCAACTCTGTCCGTATTCCTGTCCGTTGGCATGTGGATTCCGACTATGAAACCCATACGGTCAACCCCGCCCGTCTAAATGGCGTTAAAGAAGATATCCAGTTGGCTCTTGACCAGGGCCTCGCCGTAGTGGTTAATTTCCATCACTATACCAAGCTGAACGACTACGGCGCTGGTTTCCATCGCGGAAATCCGGATACCACCGCTCTTTTCCAGGCTGAAAGAGAGCACTTCCTTGCCCTCTGGGACCAGGTTTCCAAAGAATTCAACAAGTTCCCCGATTCCATGGTGGTTCTGGAAATTCTTAACGAGCCGACCATTCCCGGTGCAGAAATCGTAAACGACATTATGATGAGCGCTTACCAAGTTATCCGCAAGAACGCCCCCAAAAAGACTATCATGTTCGAAGCTTTCCACGCCGCCAAATTCGCCGACTTGGAATACTTGACGCTTCCTGAAGACGGAAACATCATTTACAGCGGACACTATTACGAACCCTACGAATTTAGCCACGCAGGCCATGGCTATGACTGCATCGGAGATGCAGGCTACAGCAACAGTGCCGCTGGCGACCTCAAGAACTATGTTATTTTGGCACAGAGACTCTACCCCGACGTAAATGGCGGAACCATTCCCATGAATATGGGTGAATTCGGCATTTCCGGAGGCAAGGGTACCCAGAGCCGTTGCAACAGCCAAGGATCCCTTACCTCTGACGCCAAAAAAGCCCTATGGGCAAAGAAATCCGTACAAGCTGCCGAAAGTTTCGATATGTCCTGGCACTACTGGGGTTTCACAAAGGTTGGCGGTTTTGAAGCATACGACCGGAACAACAACAAGTGGTACCCCGGATTTCCGGAATCATTCTTCAGCAAATAACCCATTTATCCATTCGTGAAATACAAGAAAAGGCGTTTCCAGAAGGAAACGCCTTTTCTGTTATTGATATACTCTAGAGAACTTGAAGAGTCTTAGGGTGTCAGGTCTTACTTAACTGCCGAGGACTTGGCCAGGTACTTGTCGAACACAGTCTTTATCTCGGAATACCAAGACGATCCGCTGTAAGCCTGGAATCCACCGGCCCCAGCAAAGGCCCAGTAATGCCAGGACATTCCCTGTTTTTCTGCGGCTTCGATGACGGCATCAGTCCACTGGGCACGCTTGGTTTCAGATACACCGCTATTCTGGAGCGTGTTGACACCGAACTCACCCATGTTCATCGGGACACATCCACCGTTAATGTCGGGGAATGCCGCAGCAATGGCTTCCGCATAACCAGCGAAATCGTTGGATATGGTGGCGGCACTGAAACTAGCGTTTGCATCCTTGGGATAGCCGTGATCCTGGTGCGTAAGGGTATAGGGGTCGTAATAGTGACCCGAAACAATGATATTTCCATCACTGGGCAGGTTCAAATTCGGAATCTGATTGAATTTAGAATAACCCGCCGATTCAAACATAATCGTGCTATTAGGAGCATTCTGACGAATAATCTGGTATGCCGAAGTCATCAGGTCATTCACCTGGGCCATAGCCACATTATGAGGCTCGTTCAAGATTTCAAGCACCACCTTGCTTGAATATGTACTTGTTCCAAATGTCGATGCAATTTGCTTCCACATATTCAGGAATTTCTGCTTTTCGCTGTTATACTTGCTAGGATTGGACGCGTAATTAGCAGCAGCATCATTCAAGGTATTGTGGTGATGGGCATCTATAACTACAACCATACCCTGCTGCAGTGCGCGATCCACATCGGCCTTGACAGCGTTCATTCTCGATGAGCTGATGGAGCCGCCATTGGCATTGGCATCTTGTTCCCAACGAACGGGGAGCCTTATAGAATTGAAGCCAGCGCTCTTTGCTACCTGGAACCAACCGTCTTGAATACCTCCATTCCAGGCCCTATCATTATCACCGGTACCTTCGGCATCCCAAGAGTTACCGAAGTTGATGCCACGGCCAAGTTTCTTGTTCATGGCACGGCCTGCAGAGTAATCCACAGGGGTCTTGGTCAGCTTACGCCACATAGAAGCGTTACACTGGTAATAGACAGAGGATATGGTCACCACCTTCAAATTATTGCTGGAAGTGCAGGGGCCTTCGGTCTTTGCAACCTCGGCATTGACCTGATCCTCTGCGGTCATCTTCTGCCAATAGTTCTTTTTGCATATCACCTGATCAGTCTTGTACGTGCCCGTCGTGCCTTCTTTTGAAGAATTGCACTCTCCCAAGACCGCAGCCACCTCTTGGTTGTATATAGAGGCCCCAGAAACCTCTTGCCAGAGGGAATCCTTGCAGAGGAAGGTAGAATTGTACTTGGCACTGAGAGAATTGGTGTTTATGGCAGTTTTGCCCTCGGTTGCCTCGGTGCACTCACCCAAACCATACTGGAATGGCCAGAAATTGAAGGAACCAAGCCCCTTCACAGAAATAGCGGAATTCCCTATCGCGCTCTTGATAACATTTACGTAATTGTACAGATTTGTCTTGACAAGAGCATCAGCAATCTTTGTTTTCAAAGTTGCATCGTCCCATGTTCCATCGGCGGCCATATCTTTTGCAATAGCGGCAATATTGCTTGCCGAAGTTGTGGGATTGTCGTCGAGCGTAAGGGTGATGGTCGCAATAATTAAGTTGGCCCCCGCTTGACCGGTAGTATTCATGTTAATGTTTTCAAAAGGAGTTTCATCATCAACTAGGCCAAGTGCGGCGCGAACTTCCTTTTCAGCCTGAGCTTTCGCCACTGAGAAACTCTTAGATTCCTTAGCCACTAGGTAGACCGTACGGTCATAGGCCAGGCGAGTCAGCACATTCACGTTGACCGTCGTTTTCCCCTGCATGTTCACAGCGGCATTCAACGTCATGGTGGCGTTATCCTGGGTGGTAAAGTTGTAATAGGACCCAGAAACGACCACGCTGGCATAATTAGAAGTAATGCTTCCTTGAGCAGAATAATTGCCCTTATCACTAGATACAGAACCAGTTGTCGCCGTAGGCGATGTTTTCATGGACGTTGTATCTAGGCCATACACACTGACCGTAGCCCCCTTTTTGTAAGGGCCAAACTCAGCTGTACCACTGACATTAAATGCAAGCGTTGCGCCCGGCGTATATGTTCCCGGCAGAGTGGAAATGTCGAATGGAGCGGCTGCTGGGGTTGCCGAAGACTGGCCAACAATGGTACCTGGAACCGTTTGAGCCGACGAAGCCGGATTACTCGGGTCACCTATGTCGCCAGAATCGCTTGATATGGGTTCATCGTCTTCTGAGGGAGTCGAGGGGGATCCGCTGCTCGTGCATCCAAACAGGAATGCAAGCCCTATAGCCAGCACTCCAATGCAGCTTTTACCAAACTTTTTAGACATAACCAATCCTCCAGGACAAATAATCTGTCCCGCGTCTTTTTATCAAAAATAACCTTTTATGCCCAAAACTGAGCTTTTGTATGAAAAAAATGCGGTTTCTGAAGAAAACAAAAGTTTACAATTGTTAACAAAAGGGACAATTCGTAACGATAATTACGCTATAGTCCCTTTTCCAGGGAATAGTCCGAAATTTTGACTAGGGTATCGAGGGTTGCCTTCAGGCGCTCAATGGCTTGCAGGTGGTCTGCAGAAATCTCTTTTTCTTGGCGAGTATCACCATCAGCAAAGAGGTACATTTCGTCAAAAGAGGGGTATTTGGCAATAAAGCGGTAGCCATCAATGCCAATAGCCGAATATCCGGAATAAGCACCCAGAGAAAGTCCATTAACTACCACCGGCAAAGGTGCTGAAGTAGAATCTTCGACGCTATCCTGGAAAGTACCGCGCAAAAGGTTGTGACCCATAAAAATGTTGGGAACGGCAAAACCGGCAAGTTCAAGCACCGTGGGGGCAATGTCTATCTGCGCTGCCGTAGTGGTATCGAGGGTGGCGTCCAGGCCCTGCCCATGGATAAAGAACGGGATCCAACTCACGTTTGAAAAACCGCCACCATTCATGGTAGAAACCCCATTTTCGCCCAGGGGGAATCCGTGATCCGCCATCCCGATGACCTAGGTGTTCTTCTACCATTCCTCATTTTCGACGGCACGAATAAATCGAGCCAACTGTCGGTCGGCATAGTTCATGGTCACATTGATACGCTCTTGCAAGGGCCTGTTCTTTTGCTCGTCGGTCATACCCGCTGCAAAGTTGAAGGGGTAATGGTTGGAACGGGTCATGAGAGTGGCCAAGAAAGGCTTACCCTCCTTAGAAAGGGTATCCCGCACATATTCGATGGCGTGATCCATAAAGGTGGAGTCGTCTTCGCGCTCGCGATTATAATGTTGGGCGGTATACCATTTGGCCATCCAGACGCCCAAATTGTCCCACGCCGGGTCCGCCGCCGACATGTAATGGGTACTGTAACCGTTTTCCGTAAGAACCGAGACAAAGCTAGGAAGCGTCACGTGAGCCAGGTCAGTAGCCTCAGCCAGGCGGGAATGATGCGGGATGCCAATATGGGTAGAAAGTACCCCTCCGGTGGTAGGAACACCGCTGGTGTGCATGCGAAGCCACACGTGGGAATGGGCTGCCAGGGAATCCATGAAGGGCGTAGGCGTAGGCTGGATCTGCGGGTTCATATAGCCTGTATTAAAACCACGCTGGGATTCCATGAGAACCAGAATGAAGTTAGGCTTTTTTTCGCGCTGGGACGCAAGTCTTTCACTCTGGAGCAAGGCCTGCGTTGGCACACGGTAAAGTGGTAATCCGTTGCCTTCCTTGGCATCAGAAAATACCCACAGGGAATCGCCTTCCACTTTTTGCCAAAGGTTCTGGTAAGATACTCGATAATTCACAAGGTCTGCTTCGGCAAGCCCACCCGTTTTTTGAGTCACAAACAAATCGTTGTAAATCAGGGACACCACAGGGCGGAGCTTTGTCATGCGGGCATTACCGGTCCAAATAAAGTAAACAAACAGGTACGAGGCGATATAGAACACCACCATGACAATGACAGACTTTTTCAGATAGAAACAATTGCCGCTAGCATCATCGGCCCGCAGGCGATACAACTTGCGAAACAGCCGGTAAAGTCCATAAGTTGCAGGCAACATCAACAAGAGTACCACAAACTGCAAATACGGAACGGATAAATCGTTGGCCACGTAATCGTAGAACACGATAATGGAAGAGGTATCCTTGTAGGTGTCCACTAGCCCGAAGGTCAGGTGACCGCCCAAGAATCTTTGCGTCTCGTTATCCAGCAAGGTAAGGAGCAGGATTGCGCTGTGGAACACCGCATAAAGTATTGCGGTAATCTTCGCGACTATTGCGACCTTGGGGCAACTTCCGGAATCAGGACTTTTCGCAATCTTGGAAACAAGAAGCGCAGCCAACACGCCCAAAACCAGGAACACCACCAGGGCATTCACAATCCACATAAAGTCTATGCAGACCGCATGGAAAATGAACCAGTCCGGCTTGCTAACAAAGGGGAATCCGTAGGGATTGCTGCGGAACAGTAACAGCACCCGCAAAACGATATGGACCACCCACACCGCCAGGGAAATCAAAATAATACTCTGGAAGGGTGCCAGCACCCTGCCCAACCTACTAAAAAAATTTCCCAACAGTTGCTTCATACAAATATTCTTTAATCTTTAAAAGGAGATCCCCCGTCAAGCGGGGGATGACACTTCTACGCCAATTGCCAAAATAGCATTAGATTACCCTTCGCGACCCAGCATGAACGCCTTCTTGTTCCCCTCATGGAACTTTTCGGCGAAGAGCTTGTTCAAAGCGACCGTCCACTGGTCCACAGTGAAGTCGAAATGCTTGCTGAGCTTGCCGAGCATCGCGACGTTCAGGGCCTTCACGTTCTCGAGCTTCGAGACATCGATGTCGGCCGGAGTGAGGAGCACGCCGCCCTGCTTGAGGAAGGCCTCGTTCACCACGACCTGGGTCTCGTCGAATACCACCAGGTAGTCGGCCTCGCCCGTGGGAATCATGGGGGACTGAACTTCTTCGCCTTTGGCAAAGCGGACATCACTAGCGATAGAA
>JAEEGL010408231.1_pt1 | contig 23461 bp, 17 predicted proteins | sample 9134231 | NCBI WGS metagenome assembly JAEEGL01 (sample SAMN16246548, study PRJNA631951) | gut metagenome | biome: gut microbiome; feature: rumen; material: fiber-attached | host: Bos | place: Iran: Karaj | collected 2018-10
GAGGTTCTCGGAAAGAGCAATTTCTTCGGATCGTTCTCCATCTTCGGACAGCAGATCAACAGCCGTGAGATAACCGAGGACAGCATCAGGGAGATCGTAAAAGCCTGCTCGCAGATGTCCTGGGTCCGTACCGGTGCACTGATAGTCATCGAGAACAAGGAATCCCTTGCGCGTATCGATGAGACAGGTATCAGGATCGATGCGGAGATCACATCACAGCTTCTCATCAACATTTTCGAAAAGAACACTCCGCTTCACGACGGAGCGGTTACCATACGCGGAAACAGGGTCTCGGCTGCGACCTGCTACCTTGACCTTACCAAATCCCAGTATGTCAGCAAGGAACTCGGGACGAGACACAGAGCGGGAATCGGAGTATCCGAGGAGGCCGACTGTGTTGCCATTATCGTATCCGAAGAGACCGGTAAGATCGCTGTGGCTCATGACGGACAGCTTGAGAGAAATCTTACCGAAGAATCGCTCAGGCAGTATCTTACTGCTACTCTCACAACGCCCGAGGAAACCGAGGACAGTAATCAGGGTAAGAAGAGGAGGCGCAGAAAAGCATGATATTCTTAAAGCGTCTGGGAAAGACTCTTACCAACAATATATGGCTGAAAGTACTTGCGCTTGTTCTTGCATTTGTTCTCTGGGTGCTTGTTGCACAGATCAATAATCCCGTCAGGACGCTCACCTACAACAACGTAAAGGTTACGCTTGTGGGAACCAATGTCCTTGAGTCCGAGGGCAAGGTCTACCAGGTGCTCGATAATACCGATACCGCCAAGGTAACCGTAAGGGCTCCCGAATCGGTCATCAATTCTATCACCGCATCCGACATAACTGCGATCGCAGATCTTTCGCAGATAAATGAGGACGGTACGGTTCCCATTGTCTATTCTCTCGAAAGAGCGGAGAGCATCACGGCGGATCACGACACAGTCTCCGTTGCGGTTGAAAACAGGGTTACCAAATATGTGAACATCACCTGGCAGACAGTAGGGTCAGTAGGCGAAGGCTGCGTACAGGGCAAGGTCAATCTCGAGAGAAACAGGATCGAGGTCACCGGTCCCGAGTCGGCTGTCAACAGGGTTTCGTATGCACAGGTCACTATAGATCTTGACGATGCGGTCAAGACGATTTCCGCAGATATGGAGATCATTCTCTATGACACCAAGGGCAACCGCGTTGAAAGCGACATGATCGTAAAGCAGACCGATTACGTTACAACGACAGTAACCGTTCTTTCCACCAAGACCGTTCCCATCTATGCATCGACCACGGGCGAGCCTGCTGCGGGATTTGTATTTACGGGTGACATATCCGTTAATCCCGGAGTCGTTACCATTGCGGGTGATACCGGTGTGCTCAACACCATCTCCAGGATCGATATCACTAATCCTGTTGATATATCCTCTGCGAAGAACGATACGACGGCAACGTTCCGCCTTACCGATTTCCTGCCTGCGGGAGTGAGCTTCGAAGATCCTGATTTTGATGATGAAGTGGCCGTTACCGCAAGCATAGAAAAGAAGGTGGAAAAGACGCTCACCGTAGCTTCGGATCATTTCGTTCTCACCGATATCCCCGACGGATACGAGGCCGAGATAGCGGGAGACGAAGAGGTTATCGTAAGGCTTACGGGACTTGAGACCGAGCTGAATGCCGTAAGTGCGGAATCATTGAGAGGACTGGTGGAAGTAGATTCGTATCTGGCCTCGGTATACGGCGATGATTACAGCAGCATCTCATTTGCCAACATACCCGTTAAATTCTACCTGAGCGAACACGTCGAAGCCGATCCTGTTTACATACGTGTTCAGCTTACCGTAAAAGAAGAAACTTAAGCTTTTGGGAGATATATAAATGTCCAGAATGTTCGGAACCGACGGTGTAAGAGGAATCGCCAACGAAGAGCTTACTCCGGATCTCGCAATGAAACTCGGAATGGCAGGCGCATATGTGCTTACCAGAAAACAGAATCATAAACCCACGATCATGGTCGGATGCGATACGAGGATCTCGGGAGATATGCTTGCGAATGCCCTTATGGCAGGTGCGTGCAGCGTCGGAGCCAACTGTGTATACGTAGGTGTCGTGCCCACTCCGGCAGTGGCATATCTTACCAGAAAGCATATGATGGATGCAGGCGTAGTCATATCCGCTTCGCACAATCCCGTGGAATTTAACGGGATCAAATTTTTCGACTGTGACGGATTCAAGCTTCCCGATGCGCTCGAGGATGAGATTGAAGACCAGATCAGGAGAAACATGGAGGATATCAAATTCCCCATCGGTCCCGGAGTCGGCAAGATCAAGCTCCGCACGGATGCCAAGGAGGAATATATCAACCATTCCGTAAGAAGCGTTCCGGTGGATCTTTCCGGACTTAAGATCGTTACGGACTGTGCCGAGGGAGCTTCCCATTATACTTCCGTCGAGGCTCTTGAAAAGGCCGGAGCTCAGGTCATTGCGATCCACAATCATCCCGACGGGACCAACATCAACGCAAACTGCGGATCCACCCACATGGAAGAGCTCTGTGCAAGAGTTGTTTTTGAAAAGGCGGATGTGGGACTTGCGTTCGACGGAGATGCCGACAGGCTTCTTGCGGTTGATGAAAACGGTAATATTGTCGACGGCGACCAGATCATGGCCATTATCGGACGGAATATGAAGGATAACGGCATCCTGAAGAAGGATACGATAGTTGCCACGGTGATGAGTAACCTCGGATTCTCGCTTGCCTGCGAAAGAGAAGGCATCACACTTGAAAGAACGGCAGTAGGAGACAGATATGTTCTCGAGAGGATGAAGGAGATCGGGGCATCTCTCGGAGGAGAGCAGTCCGGTCATATCATCTTCCTTGACGAGAACACGACCGGTGACGGACTTTTAAGCGCACTCCATCTTCTTAAGGTTATGGTCGATTCCGGCAAGAAGCTTTCGGAGCTGTCTAAGATCATGGAGGTCCTTCCCCAGGCTCTCGTCGGTGCGAAGGTTGCCAATCACAAGAAGGATAAATATCTTGAATATCCCGAGATTGCCGATGCGATAAAGGCGCTTGAAGAAAAGTTTGCGGGAGAGGGAAGAGTACTCATAAGGCCCTCGGGAACCGAGCCTCTAGTAAGGGTCATGATAGAGGGCAAGGATCAGAAGCTGATACAGGAAGAAGCCGAAAAACTCGCCACTCTGATACAGGACAGGATGTTCTGATCTTATTGTAAAAATATAAGTAATCTGCTATTATAATTGTCAGAAAAATTACTTTTATGGGGTAGGGCTTTCGGGCCCAAAGGAAACTGAAACAAAATGGTCACTCAGAAAGTTTTGATAAAAAATCCCACAGGTCTCCACTTAAGACCTGCCGGAATACTTTGTAAAGAAGCGATGCAATACAAATCGCTGATAACCTTCAGGTTCGGCGATGATAATACGGCAAATGCCAAATCCGTACTCAGCGTTCTCGGAGCATGCATCAAATGCGGTGATGAGATCGAATTCGTCTGTGAGGGCGAAGATGAAGACAAGGCTCTTGCGGCTCTTGTTGCAGTGGTCGAGAGCGGACTTGGCGAATGATCTGATAAATCGTATCTGCTGCAGCGAAGCGTCAGTGCTTCGCTGTTTTGCTATAATCCCCGCCGGAGGAAGAGATGTCTGAACTTACCGTAATAGTTCCATGCAAGAATGAAGAAGAGGCGATACCTCTTTTTTATGATGAGCTGATAGGAAATACTTCATTTCTCGAAAAGAGAAATATTGGTCTTAAAGTCTTGTTCATAGATGACGGATCCACCGACGGAACCGTTTCCGCGGTCAAGGCTCTCAATGATAAAGACCCCCGTGTGCATCTGATCTCTTTTTCGAGGAACTTCGGAAAGGAAGCCGCCATGTACGCCGGACTTCAGGCGGCGGATTCGGATTATGCCGTGATAATGGATGCCGATCTTCAGGATCCGCCCTCGCTCCTTGAGGAGATGTTCTCATATATAGACGAGGGATATGATTCTGTTGCGACAAGACGCGTTAACAGAAAGGGCGAGCCCCCCATAAGAAGCTTTTTTGCCGGAAGATTTTATAAACTGATGAAGAGGCTTTCCGATGCGGAGATCATGGACGGAGCCAGGGATTACAGGCTTATGACCAGACAGTTCATAGATGCCGTTCTTTCCATGACAGAGTATAACCGATTCACCAAGGGAATCTTCGGATGGGTCGGATATAAAACAAAGTGGATCGATTTTGAAAATGTAGACCGCGCCGCAGGCAAGACCAAGTGGAGCTTCTGGGGGCTTGTGGTTTACTCTCTCGAGGGTATCACCGCTTTTTCCACCAAGCCTCTTGTCCTGAGTTCTATGATAGGCGTGATCCTTTGCTTTGTTTCCTTTGTAATGATCCTGTTCATCATAATAAGATGGCTGCTGTTCGGCGATCCCGTTGACGGATGGCCCAGCCTTATGACGGTTATCGTGTTTGTGGGCGGGTTACAGTTTTTCTGCACGGGTATTCTCGGACAGTACATTGCCAAGGCGTATCTCGAGGTCAAGAACCGTCCTTTGTATCTGAAGGATGAGAAAAACTGCTTCTGACAGGAATTAGTCCCATGGTAAAGACGATCATCTTGATAATGTTTCTTGCTATAGTGTCCGCTTTTTCGGGACGTACGCTGATGCTTTTATCCGGTATCTTATCCAAAAAGGATACCGATCTGTTTTCATCATTTTCTGCAGGCTCACTGCTCGTCATCGTCATCTCATTCGTTTCGCATTTTATTACGGTCATGGGTGACGGACTTGTTTCCACGGAAAAAAGATACAGCGGAATACTCATGGTCATCACTATGACCGTGGGCTATTTTGCATTCGTCATCCTCACTGTTCTAAAGGGTAAGAAGGACAAAGAAAAAAAGGAGCAGGGTACCGGGACGAAAACCTCTGCGGTCATCTTCATCCTGATCGCGGCAGTGCTTTCCGTCATATGTTTCCTTACCGTGGTCCGGGGAGAGAGAGTTAATTCCGCAGGTGATGAAACTCTCGAGACCGTGGTAACATTCCTTAATGGAAGCCCCATGTACACAGTCGATCCTCTTACGGGATCCGCATACAGGGAGGGACTTCCTTCGAGATATAAGATCCTCTGTCTTCCGGGATTTTATTCCGTTCTGTGCGAAGCCTTCGGAACGGCTCCCGCATCGCTCGTTCATTCGATAATGCCGGGCTTTTGGTTTGTCTCGGGACTGTTTGCGATGATCGCACTTTCGGGCGCTCTGTTTAAGGGAGCAAAGGACGAACTGTTAAAGAGATCGGTTTTCGTATCGGCAGCGGTTCTGTTCATCTTTGCCGCAGACCTCTCATCATATGCGCAGGGCTTTTTGATCCTGTCCGCAATGTGGACCGGCGCCGCGGTAAGGGTATGGGTACTGATCCCCTTTATGCTCTTCTGCCTCTTTGACAGAAGATATGTACTTGCGCTTCTTCCCGTTATCTGCGAAGCGTTCATCTGCAGGACCCAGTACGGAATAGGCTTTTGCGCCTGCATCTATGTTGGATATGTACTCTTTATGTTCATTTTGAAAAGGAGGCACAAATGCTCAGAGGCCTCTTAAATGATCATATGATACATCTCAGGGAATGCCTGATGATCGGAGGCTCACTCCTGGTCTCACTTTCCGCGGGCTTTTCTTGCCTTGTTCTTTCGGGAAAGAAGACCGATGTCAGGATAAGGGCGCTTATAGGCTATGTTGTGGCAGCACTTCTTGTCCTTGTTTGTCCCGTGACTGCATCCGTTCTGAGAATTGTGACGGGTACGTATTATGATTCGCCGGATATGTGGATCATTATTCCGCTCATACCGGTCGGTGCGATAATGACTTCCGTACTTTTTGACGAGCTTTATTCAAGGGATAAGAAGGTATCCGGTCTTGCGGTGGTACTGTTTGCGGCTGCGATCCTGCTCTGCGGATCCCTCGGAACCGGGAACGGGATCTCTTCCGGAAGGCCCGAGAATGCCGGAGAAAGCGAGCGGCTCATCGCCGAGATGGTCTATGAGAAAAAGCTCCTCGGCGGTTCCGAGCAGGTAATACTTGCTCCGGATGATATGATCGCCTACCTGCATACTTATTCGGGAAATGCGCTCACCCTGTACGGACGTGATATGTGGGACGGAAGACTTACCAAGAACAGATATGGTTTCTATTCGCAGGAGCTTATTGACATTCATGATGATATGATAAGAGTATCGAACGGAGAAAGGGACCTTTGCGCAGATCTTTGCCGCAGGGCCTTTGAACAGGGTGCGACCGTTGTGATCCTTCCTCCCGGAGGATACGATGATGCGGCCATCAAGGAAGCGGGATATGAGATAACATTTTTTGCTTCGTGGGCAGATGATGAGAATCTTATCCCGGGTTATGCACTAATCACACACGGCGCTTCATCCGCAGAATGATATGTCCTTTGAGACAATTTACTTCTTTTATAACTTTTGAGGATCATGGTAAGCGTAGTAGTTCCGGTTTATAACCTCGAAAAATACATAACGGCAACACTTGACAGCATCGCTTCCCAGGATATCCCTGATATGGAGGTGCTGCTTGTCGACGATAAGAGCACCGATTCATCCGTTTCCGTGATCAAGGATTACATTGCAGCTCACCCGGATGTCTGCATAAGGCTGATCGAGCCGGATGGAAAGCTCAAGGCATGCGGTGCAAGAAACTTAGGTATCCGCGAGAGCCGGGGAAGATACATTGCATTTCTCGACGGTGACGATCTCTGGATGAAGAATAAGCTGAGGGACCAGCTTGCGTTTATGGAAAAGAAGAACTGCGGTTTTTCCTTTACGGGATATGAATTCGCAGATGAAGCAGCAAGACCGATGGGTAAGATCGTAAGGGTGCCGGAGACGATCACTTATTCGCAGGCGCTTAGAAACACCACGATATTTACTTCGACCGTGATCTTCGATACGGAGGTTGTGAAAAAGGAAGACATAGTTTTCCCGGACATTCTTTCCGAAGATACCGCACTGTGGTTTTCGCTTCTCAGAAAAGGCTATAAGGCCTGCGGCCTTGACGAAAACCTTACCCTGTACCGCCGCACGGGCAATTCGCTTTCCTCCGACAAGAAGGATGCCGCCCGCCGTATCTGGAACCTGTACAGGAGATCCGAGCAGCTTTCTCTGCCGAGAAGCATTTTCTCCTTCATCGGCTGGGGCTTCAATGCGGTAAAACGGCGTATATGATGTTTACGCATAATACTGATCAGGCAGCTTAAGTCCTCGGGCGCAAATATGTATTTTTGTGAATAAAGCGTAATGACCACTGAACAAAAATACATATATGTGTCCGAGGATTCATTTTATATGGTATAATAAATCGATTATGGGCAATAAGCTGATATCCATCATAATACCTGTTTATAATGCCGCCGAATATCTTGAGCGGTCTGTCGGCAGTGTCCGTAACCAGACATACCAAAACCTTGAGATAATAACCGTAGATGACGGCTCGAAGGATGACAGCCTTAACCTTTTGAATTCTTTTGCTTTGGAAGACAGCCGCATCAGGGTTATAAGCAAGGAAAACGGAGGGTCGTCCTCTGCGAGAAATGCGGGACTTAAAGCCGCTTCGGGTGAATATGTCGGCTTTATCGATGCGGACGACTACATCGAACCCGATATGTACGAAAACCTCGCAGCGATACTTGATGAAGATCAGGGAGCTGATGTTTCCCAGATCCTTTCCTGTGAAGAGGATGAAGAAGGAAAGCAGATAAAGGCATTCGGTGAAGGCTTTCTTGAGGATGATGAGCAGACCGGGAAAAGTTTTTTCAGGGCGCTGCTTTTACACCGCGGCGACAGCTCCTTTTGCACCAAGCTGTTCAGAAGGGAATTCTTCGAGGGTTTTTCTTTTTCCGAAGGAAGGCTGAATGAGGATTTCGAGCTTCTCACATCCATGAGTGAGAAGATGAATCTTCTGAAGGTCTGCAGGAAGCCGGGATACCATATAATACTTCGCGGGCAGAGCAATACAAGGGGCGATTACAGACAGGCTTTCTATGAGAATGTAATGGAAAACGCCGACCGCATGCTCGGGCTTTCCGCCGGGAAATATCCGGAGCTTAAAGAGGAAGCCGCACATTTTTACATGGTACAGGCGATGTGGTTTCTGCTTCATATCCCGGTATCCGAGATGAACAGGGAAAATGAGCTCTACACCAGGGTTTACGGCAAAGTAAAGTCCCACAGAAGGTTCATCCGCAGGGATCCGTACCTTACGGGGAAGCAGAGAAGAAATCTTTTGATATTTGCATATCTTCCCGCAAAGAGTGTTAAGAGGCTCTTCGGGATCATAAAGAAGACGAAATGATATTAAACGAAAAGCAAAAGAAAAAAGCACAGCTCATGGAGAGTACCAAGCGTATCATCAACCTTGCACTCATGATGGGCTGCATAGGTCTGGAGATCCTCATCTTCGGACTGCACTGGTATATCCATTTCCAGCACAGTGTTGTTGAGCCTCTGAGAAATTTCTATTTCTGGGGACACGTTCTTGAGGTGACGATCTACGGAGTCATTCTTTTCCTGTTCTCCAATATGTACGGTGGAATGAGACTCGGGTATCTTAAGAATTCCGAGATAGTTTTTTCACAGATGTTCGCAACTCTTTTTGCGGAGATCCTGATCTACGGAGAACTGTCGATCATGGCTTTCCAGCTTTTCCATCTGTACTACTTTATCATCATGGGACTGGAACAGCTTGCGGTGGTCGTTATCTACATACCGCTTGCAAACAGGATCTACAGGCACATATTCCCGCCCAGAAAGCTGCTTCTTATATACGGAAGCAATAATGCGGATACCTTAAGGTCCAAGTTTGAGACAAGGAAAGACAAGTATGTCATAACCGACAGCATTGAGGCCGAAAAGGGATATGACGAGATCGTAAAGAGGATCAATGACGATTACGCAAACGGCAGGATCAATGCCGTGATCATCGGTGATATGACCGTGACCGAAAGAAAGCCCCTGATCAAGTATTGCTACGGCAATTCCATCAGATTCTATCTGCTCCCCAAGATCGGAGATGTCATTCTCTCCGGAGCCGAGGAACTGCATGTATTCGATTCGCCGATACTTCTCACAAGGGAGTATTCGCTGACGGTTGAACAGAGAGTTATCAAGCGTGCCATCGACATTGTATTTTCACTCATACTCATTATACTCACTTCACCCTTTATGCTGCTGACGGCGATCGCGGTCAAGCTCTGCGACAAAGGTCCGATCCTTTATAAGCAGATCAGATGCACAAGGGATGCCAGGGAATTTACGATCCTCAAATTCAGATCGATGAGAGTCGATGCCGAAAGTGACGGAGTGGCAAGACTTGCGAGCAAGGGCGATTCACGTATCACACCCGTTGGAAAGTTTATCAGAAAGTGCAGGCTCGACGAGCTTCCCCAGCTTTTCAATATCCTTAAAGGCGACATGTCATTCATAGGTCCCAGACCTGAGCGCCCTGAGATCATAGCACAGTACGTCGAGGTCATGCCCGAGTTTGCTTACCGCATGAAGGTCAAGGCCGGACTTGCGGGCTTCGCGCAGGTCTACGGAAAATACAACACAACACCTTACGACAAACTTAAGCTTGACCTTATTTATATCGAACAATATTCGCTGATGCTCGATCTCAAGCTGATGCTGCTCACACTGAAAGTCCTTCTCTGGCCCGATTCGACCGAAGGCGTCGAGAAGGAACAGATAACCGCACTTAAGAACGGGCAGGACAGCTCTTATAAGCAGGAAGACTGATGAAGGTACTATGGCTCTGTAATCTCATACTTCCCCAGGCGGGAGAGGCTCTCGGCATAACCGGCATTCCCAAGGAAGGCTGGGTTGAGGGACTTATGTCCGCCATGGAATCCCTTTCTCCGGATATAGAGCTCGCGGTGGCTTTTCCCGTATCCGAGGAATACGACGGAAAAAGGGGAACCTTCAAGGTTTCCGAAAGCAGTGATTTCACCGTTTCTTATTTTGCGTTCTATGAAGATACCGTTCATCTCGATGTATTTGAATCGGCACTCGTCGGAAGGATGAACAGGATCCTTGATGAGTTCAGACCCGACATCATCCACATCTTCGGAACCGAATCTCCCCATGCCCTTGCAATGAGCAAGGCCGCAACGGAGGACGATTTCCATTACCATCCCGGCAAAGAAAGACTTCTCATAACCTTCCAGGGAATCTGTGCCGCGGTTGCCGCGGATTATCTTGCATGCCTTCCTGATGATATCGTATCTGCCTCCACGTTCAGGGATACGGTAAAAAGAGACAATATCAGGCAGCAGCAGGAAAAGTTCCGCTCAAGGGCCGTCAATGAACTCGAGGCGGTAAAAAGAGCGGGACATGTCGGCGGAAGAACGGGCTTTGATAAAAAGTGGGCGACCAGGCTCGGACCCGATGCGGTATATCATTATGCCGGTGAGGTCATGAGACCCGTTTTCTATGAACCCCTTCCCGCAGATATCGAAAGGGATAAGAATACAATTTTCATTTCGGGTGCTGATTACCCTCTCAAGGGATTCCACATTCTGCTCAAGGCACTTGACGGCATCAACTGGCCCGAACTGAGGATCCGTGTTGCCGGACAGAATATCGTTTCCTGCGATACTCTCAAACAGAAGGTCAGGATCTCGGAGTACGGAAAATATCTCGGTGAGCTGATCGAAAGCTGTAATCTTCAGGGCAGGGTTACCTTCCTCGGAAGGATCCCGGCTGAAGAGATGAGAAAAGAATACTTAAAGTGCGGAATGTATATCTGCCCTTCAACGATAGAAAATTCACCCAACTCGATAGTGGAGGCGGCTCTTTGCGAGGCACCCATCATCGCATCGAGAGTGGGCGGTATTCCCGATATCATCGATGACGGGAACCAGGCACTTTTATACGAATGCAACGCAAGGAAGCCTCTCGATGAGGTGGCTGCATCACTCAGAAAGTGCATTGAGTTCGTAAAACTCGATTATGACAGGGCACTTGAAAGAGGAAAGGCTGCGAGGATGAGAGCACTTAAGGATCATGATCCGAAGACCGTCGCTTCGCAGATGCTTGATATCTACTCCGGAATGTGCGCGGAAGATAAATGAAGATAGTATTTGTGTCCAATTATATAAACCATCATCAGATTCCCTTTTGCCGGGCTTTGATCAACGCTGTGGGCCCGGAAGGGGAATTTGTCTTTATACAGACGGAAAAGATGGAAGCGGAAAGAGTGGCGATGGGATGGAATGCGGATTTGCTTCCCGAATTCGTTCTCTGTTCGCATGCCGATGATGCATCGCACGAAAAGGCACTGGACCTTATCATGAAAGCGGATGCCGCACTGATCGGATGGGTGACCGATATGTCACTTGTGATGCCTCGTCTTCGGGCGGGCCTTCTTACCTTCCGCATAAGCGAAAGACTCTATAAAAAGAGCAAACTCATCGCTTACAATCCCAGGGGACTTTATGCAAAATACAAAGAGCATACCGCGTTCAGAAAGGGTCCTGCATATCTTCTCTGTGCCGGAGCATATACCGCATCCGACTACGGTATCTTTAACGCATATCCCGGCAAGAAATTCAAATGGGGATATTTTCCCGAAACGAAGGATTACGGAAATGACTATCTTCCCGACATGAAATCCGCCCCCGGTGAAAAAGTAAGACTTCTCTGGGCAGGAAGATTCATCGACTGGAAGCATGCGGAGAATGCACTTCTTGTCGCGGGGAAGCTTTACGAAAAAAATATACCCTTCCATATGGATATTATAGGAACGGGTGAACTCGAAGAAGAGCTTAAACAGATAGCTACGGAAAGAAGACTGATGGAAGATGTATCCTTCCTCGGTGCCATGCCTCCCGCGAAGGTTCGTGAATATATGGAAAAGGCGGATATTTTCATATCCACCAGTGATCGGAACGAAGGATGGGGCGCGGTCATCAACGAAGCGATGAACAGCGCATGCTGCGTAGTCGTTCCCGCCGAAGCGGGCGCGGTTCCCTATATGGTCAGAAACGGAAATAACGGCTTTGTCTACAGATCCGATGATATGGATGAACTTACAGCGGATGTGCTTCAGGCTGCAAGATATCCCGAGATAAGACTAAGATACGGAATGAATGCATACGAGACGATCTGCTACACCTGGAATGCGGCCGAAGCGGCTGCACGTCTCCTTAAGCTGATCGACCTGCTCATGAACGCCTGGTGGATCGAAGAAGGCGAATGCGGCAAGCCTTCCAAGACCGTACCGGATCCCATAAATCTTCCGTGGACCGACGGTCCCTGCAGCGAAGAGATCGTCCGTGACGAAAGCGTCGTAACCGACACCGCGTTGAAGCAATATAAATCTGAATAAACAGTGGTGGAAAGATACCACATAATCTATGCCGCCACGTCACTAGTAGGTATATAGTTCTCGTCCCGTGATCTCTTTGTACGCATCCACGATCTCATTGAGCGGCACGGCCCAGTCGCGCTCCGGTGCAACCGAGTAAGCGAACGCCATTGCTATGAGCCTTCCGCTGGAATCAAATACAGCCGATCCCGAATCACCGGGTCTGAGCGTCAATAACATTTCTGTTTCCACATACGGTTCGAAGAATGTGAAATTCTGAAGCTTCTTAACAAGTGTCCCGTATCTTATGTGTTCTATATTTCCGAGCTCATCCACTGTCTCTATGCTGAGTTCTATCGGCTCGTCATCAAGCTCTTCCCAATAAGTCATATCGATATGAACACTGCTGAGCATGCTGTCAGCTCCTTCCGGAAGGAGTCTCAGCGGGATCTTTACGACCGCTACATCATACTCGTCCGCACATCCTGCCACCTTCGCGTCCGGAACGTACATTCCGCCGAAGAAATAAACCGCTGCTTCTTTATACAATCCGACAACGTGCTTGTTGGTTATGACATAGATGTCGGAATCTGTTATCTCAGCAATGAATCCGGAACCTATCGTCGAGCTTCCGTCATCCTTGGCTATTCGGAGGTGAACCAGTGAGGTCATCACACCGTCCAGGGTTTCCGCCATATCCCCGTCTGCAAAGAGCCCCGTGTCATAAGCGTTGTAAGCACCTATGATATTGTATTCGTCCCTGCTTATCTGCCTTGAACAGATCAGCTCCTGTATGGCTTCCGGGGAATCGAATATTGCCCTTCCGGTTTCTGTTACGGTAAAGCCGCATGAATCGGTGACCGTATAGCTGATGCCTATTTCACCCTTTTCCGGAAATTCATCCGAATCAAATTCTATCTCAAGACTGTCTGTCAGGTCACCGTCCATCCTGTCACGGGCTCCGACATAATCATGAAAGTCGGGCTCCGAACCTGCGGCGATATAGAAATCCCTTATTCCCGTTATCGCAGGCTTGTCGTCAACGGTAAAATCCGTGACAGCGATCGAGGTGTTGCCGGATGAGTCCTCCACCATGATGCGTGCGGTGTATTCCCTCAGATCCCTGCAGTAGAGGGAATCCGTTTCCATAAGATCCGTATCGAAGGATATATTAAGTATGTTGTCCGCATCCCTGACGCTTTCTATGAAATCTGCGGGCTCGATATGTGTCCCCGGAAGAAAGTAAAACGGACCGGGCTTCAGAGTGATCTCGGGAACAACAGTATCCCTTATGATGATGTCGTATGAGAAGACCCTACCGAAATAAACGACGCACATCGGATATCGTCCGGGGCGTGTTTCATCAACAAGTGACAGATCCGCAAGTGCAAGATGCCTTGCGAAAAATCCGCCGTCTATATACTCTTCCGCACTTTCCGGGATCTTTTCACCGAGTTCGAAGGTAAATGATCCCTGCTTTTGCTCTGCGTGGAAGAGGAGGTGGAGCAGCAGGATCAGTCCTGCCGCAAAAAATACAAAAGAAAGACAGACGACGATCTTTCCTTTGGTGTTAAGTCTTCTTTTTGGGGAACGTGATTCGAAAACGATCGGATCCATTATTGCAGCATTCTCGCAATGCACTGGGCAATGCGGTATCTTCCTCTTTCATTGTAATGTACGTTATCGGGCAGCAGATACAGAGGCGACTCCGGAAGGGTAAAGCCGAAGTCGTCGGTCAGGTGCATGAGCATGCAGCCGGCTTCCAAAGCAGCCTCCGAAGTGATATCCCTGTATTCCTGAAGCGGAGCCCCCGTGCCGTTTCCGAGTACCCTGCTTCCGTCTTCGTATATGCGGACATAACCCGGCGAGAGCACCACGATCTGTGCTTCGGGATAAGCTTCTTTTATTCCCGTTATTATGTGATCGAGAGCTTCCCTGTATTGTTCCGAAGGAACTCCGCTGAAATAATCATTGAGTCCGTATTCGACTATGAAAAGGGAATCCTTTCCCGTCGTTTCGTGAATCACCGGAGCCGCCATTTTATATGCGGCATATGAATCCAGGCCGATGCAGGATGCTTCGAAGGCTTCTTCGGTTTCTTTTCCCAGAAGATATTCAAAGGCACATCCGAGAGCACGCGAAGGATCCGCAACGTCTTTCGCAGACCATCCGCCCTCAGAAAGATTGTAGACATTTGCTCCCGTCATATCGCCGAAGAATCCCGAAACTCCCGTGGATCCCCTGTAATTTCCGAATATCGAATCACCCAGGAAAAATACATTTTTCCCTGTAAGGTCCGCATACGAGTTCATGGCCTGCTCGTAGTCTGAGGACATGTGGATTATCCTGTCCATCTCGTCACTTATATTGGCCCAGGTGACCATGCATCTTAAGTCATTCTGCGTAAGGTCGAGTGCAAGAAGATGATCGTAGACATCGCCGAGTATGGGACTGAAGGGCCCCGCAGTCCTTATGCTGCCGGAATAAAGAACCCATTCCTGCGTCGATACGTAATACAGCATTACATTGGGACGGTCCTTGAAATATCTGACAAGGGTGATATATGAATTTTTGGCATCTTCCTTCTCGTCATCCGGAAGAGAGTTCCAAAACAGTGCCGAATCCGAAGGCAGATAGATATGGAACGCGGTTCCCGTATGTTCCTCTGAAAGCCTGTATAGAAATTCAAGATTCCTTTCGAAGGTTTCCTTATTCGAGCATGACTGCCTGAAAACCGCATAAGGGTCTATGCCGAGAATGAAGTAGCGTGGGAATGAATCCTCAGGAAAACCTTCCGATGCGTCCGTTATGTACTTTCTCATCATGACGAACGAATCAAATACGTCGGGACTTTGGAAAAACTTTAGTCCGAGGTTGTTCGTGAATGACTTTCCGGTGATCCTGGCGTCATACATATATACGACGAACGCCTCCGCATCAATATCAAAGCCCGGATCAAAGGGAGCCCCTTTGCCGGTATGGACCGATGGAGAGATGTTTTTTGCGGGTGACGGCACGGGGATCTTGCGGGGATTCAGGTGCCTGTATGTCAGAAATCCCACTGTCGCCGCCAAAAGAAGACATGCTATGGCAATGGCGGCCGGAAATCCCTTTTTTCTTTTGTTTTCTGAGGTTTTTTTCATGCTCTGTTATGGTATAATAACTTTGTATGTGACCATGTCACGCTTAACTATAATAACACCAAAAAGACACTGATAACTACGTTTTTATTTTTCGGAGTATTTATGGACAAGATAGCGGTTTTGATCCCGTGCTATAACGAGGCTCAGACTATTGCCAAGGTCATAGGGGATGTGAAGAATGTCCTCCCCGAGGCGGCAGTTTATGTATATAACAATAATTCCACCGACGATACGGCTAAGATTGCTGAGGAGTGCGGTGCGATAGTCAGAAATGAATACAAGCAGGGCAAGGGAAATGTCATCAGGCGTATGTTCCGCGAGATCAACGCAAAGTGCTACCTTATGATAGACGGTGATGATACTTATCCCTTAGAGAGTGCTCCCGAGATGGTAGACCTCGTGCTTGAGAAGCATTCCGACATGGTCGTCGGAGACAGGCTCTCTTCAACATATTTTACCGAAAATAAGAGACCCTTCCATAATTTCGGAAACTCCCTTATGAGATGGGGCATCAACCACCTGTTCAGGGCCGATATCCGTGACATCATGACCGGCTACAGGGCTATGTCATATGATTTCGTCAAGACCTTCCCCGTTTTCTCCAAGGGCTTTGAGATAGAGACCGAGATGACCATACATGCGGTCAACTATGATCTTCAGGTTGATAATGTCGTTGTAGAATACAGGGACCGACCCCAGGGAAGCGAAAGCAAGCTCAACACCCTTCCCGACGGCTTCAGGGTCATCCGCAAGATGCTTTCTCTTTACAGAAATTACAGACCCATGCAGTTCTTCGGGATCATCTCCGCGGTCCTTATGCTGGTGAGCCTTATCTTCATGGTTCCCATCATCGGTGATTATGCGGTCACCGGACTTGTTCCGAGATTCCCGACACTTATCACCTGCGGCTTTGTGTTCATGGCGGGACTTTTGTCCCTGTTTGCGGGAATGATACTCAAGATGGTTGATTCCAAGGACCGCAAGGATTTCGAATACAGACTCACCCGTATTCATGACAGACTTAACGAAGCAGGATAATCTGCAGATCGGCAGGCTTTTAAAATGGAAAAGATAAGCTTTATAATTCCCTGTTACAGATCCGAACATACTCTTCCTTCAGTCGTGGAGGAGATTAAGACCACCATGTCCGGAATGAGTGACAGATATACGTATGACATATTTCTTGTGAATGATTTTTCGCCGGATAATACCGCACAGACGATCAAAAAGCTCTGTGAAGAGAATGAGAACATCCGCGGTATTTCATTTGCCAGGAATTTCGGCCAGCACGCCGCACTTATGGCAGGCTTCAGATATTCCGACGGAGATATCTGCGTATGTCTCGATGACGACGGCCAGACTCCCGCAGACCAGGTCGGAAGACTGCTCGATAAGCTCAACGAAGGCTATGATGCTGTCTATGCAAAATACGACCACAAGAAACATTCGGGCTTCAGGAATTTCGGAAGCCGTGTAAATGATATGATGCTCCGTGTTATGCTCAGCAAGCCCAAGGCATTGTTTGTATCGAGTTATTTTGCGGTAAGGCGTTTTGTTGTCGAGGATATGATCAGATACGAGAATTCCTATCCTTATGTCATCGGACTTGTACTCCGCTCTGTGGGAAAGATCGCAAATGTTCCGATAGATCACAGAGACCGCATGGAGGGCGCCAGCGGATACACTCTGAAAAAGCTTCTCAATCTCTGGCTGAACGGCTTCACCGCTTTTTCGGTCAAGCCCCTGAGGATCGCAACCTTCATAGGAGGCGTTTCCGCGGTGGCCGGTCTTTTGTACGGTCTGTTCGTTATCATCAGGAGACTCATGTATCCCGAAGAAGCGGTCATGGGATATGCCGCAACTATGAGCGCCATCGTATTTTTCGGCGGAATGATCCTTCTTACCCTCGGCCTTATCGGAGAGTACATCGGAAGGATCTACATCAGCATGAACAATTCTCCTCAGTATGTCATTCGTGACAGTTGGAATATAGATAAATGAGTATCAAAAAAGAAAAACTTCCCGGGATCATATGCATCACCGTACTGACGCTCCTTCCCCTGATCACCGCTGTGGTCTGGAAGCTCTTTAACATGAGCGACGGTTCGCTCCTTACGAGTGAATGGAATGACGAGCTTTTCTATTTCAAACAGGTCGAGGCTATCATCGATCACGGTTATCCCCTCGGATACTACGGCTTCAACGAAAGCCATGCTCTTGCGCTCAGCTTTGCCGCGTGGAGCCCGGTTCTTGTATGGCCCTGGGTTATTTTGGGCACACTTTTTACCTGGACTCGTGCAACGGTCATGATCTTTAATGTTTTCATATATATGCTCGCGCTTTTTCTCTTCGGACTTTTCGTAAGACCGGGTGTAAAGCAGACTGCAGGTATCTGCGTATGGTTTCTCGCATTTTTCCTTAATGTCAGATATATGTATTCCTGCATGCCGGAGGTCATCTGCTTTGCTCATCTGATCGTTTTCTGGGGACTTATGTTCGGATTTTTCAGAGTCCGAAAGGAGGATGCGTCAAAGGGCAGGGGATACATCATCGCTGCGATCGCACTTTCGATGCTGATGACATTCATGAGGCCCTATCTGATACTCTTTCTTGTTTTTCCTCTTCTCGTCCTTTTTGCATCCGTAAAGGACAAAAAGAAAAAATTTATCGTGGTTTTGATCTCTGCAGTGATCCTTGGCATCACGGCATTCATATATTATCTGCTGAACCATTACCTGTCGGCTGAATACCTGATGCCGTTCTTCTACACGGATTTCATCACGACGTTTTTTACACAAGGGTTCGGCGCCGGAGTGCACAACTTCTTCGGTACCCTGTATTACAAGGGCAAGGATTTCCTTCAGTTTATGAAGGATGCATTCTATATCGACAGGGCCGCAGGCATATTCTTCTGGTGGTTTTTGATCATGATGCTTCTTCAGCTTATCGGAAGCATTCTTGAAGCAAGGACCGTTAAGAAGGAAAATGGCGGATACAGTGAAAAGGGAATCCTCTGGTCACGCATATATATGCTCTTTGCCGATTTTGCATTCCTTATGGCGATGCTCCTTATGTATAAGCTCACCGAAGGCAGCAAGCATCTTCTTACATTTATCATGGTGGGAGTTCCTCTCATGATCATGGAATCAAAGAGAGGACTCGTGCTCGGCGCTGTCATGAGCGTTTGCGTCATATACTTCGGTATATTCCACTGCGTCGGCAATGCATATGATTTCGGTATTCCTGAAAAAACTTCCGTTTCCGAGGTGAGATTCCTATACTGGGAGCGTGTGTTTGCAGACGGAATAGAGCTTGACCGGTCGAATGCTCCCTCTTATGAAAACGCAATCATCTGGGAATTCAATGACATTGTCGGAGATGAGAAGATCACAACGGACTGGCAGATGCTTTATGCACTTCCTTCGGGAACGGGCATCAGCTGCTGCTATGAATATACCGAAGAAAATTTCGATACGATAAAGTGCAGATATATATCGGCTCCTTCCGGCGGCAATATCGAAAAGCTTTGCGAAGAAGCGGGGTACAGACTTATCGGAAGAGATGACCGGTTCTGTGTTTATGCGAGATATTAATGCGATGCCTTCCAAATAACAGAGGTTGATATATGAGTTTTGTCCACCTGCATACTCATACCCAGTACTCACTTCTGGACGGGTCCAACAGAATAAAGGATTACGTGGCACGGGTCAGGGAACTCGGAATGAATGCTGCGGCTATAACCGATCACGGCGTAATGTACGGCGTGGTCGATTTTTATGATGAGTGCAAAAAGCAGGGGATAAGACCAATCATAGGATGCGAGGTTTATGTTGCTCCGGGATCGAGATTCGATAAATCATCACGCGATGAAAGATATCATCACCTCGTCCTTCTCGCGGAAAACAATACGGGTTATTCGAATCTCCTTAAGCTTGTCAGCAGGGGATTCACCGAAGGCTTTTATTATAAGCCGAGGATAGATAAAGAGCTTCTGAAAGAGTGTCATGAAGGCCTGATCGCATCGAGTGCCTGCTTAAACGGTGAGATCGCATCTCTTATCGTGCACGGCTTCAAGGAAAAAGCCCTGGAGACCGCACTTGAATATAACGGACTTTTCGGCGAAGGTAATTTCTTTCTTGAGCTTCAGGACCATGGTATCGCGGAAGAGACGCTTGTAAACACGGAGCTTCTTTCCATCAGCAGGAAGACCGGCATTCCGCTTATATGCACCAATGACTGTCACTATACATACGCATCAGACTCCGATGCGCATGATGTGCTTCTCTGTCTCCAGACGGGAGCCCGCATTTCCGATGAGGACAGGATGCGCTATAAGCCGGGTGAGTTCTTCGTCCGTTCGGAAGATGAGATGAGGGAGCTTTTCAGATACGCTCCGGAGGCACTTGAAAACACCCAGAAGATCGCTGACAGATGCAATGTCGAGATGCAGTTCGGAGTGACCAGGCTTCCCGATTATAAGGTTCCGGACGGTTACGACAGCTTTTCATATCTAAAGCATCTGTGCTATGAGGGCCTTGACTGGCGCTATGGTACGGACCGTGCGGATATCAGGGATTCGTCCGGAAGAACCCTTGAAGAAAAGATGGATTATGAACTCGGCGTCATTTCCGATATGGGATATGTCGAGTATTTCCTGATCGTATGGGATTTCATAAATTATGCGAGACAAAATAATATCAGTGTGGGTCCCGGAAGGGGAAGCGCCGCGGGAAGTATTGTTTCATACTGTCTCGGAATAACGGAGATAGACCCGGTCAGATACGACCTTGTCTTCGAAAGATTCTTAAATCCCGAGAGAGTATCAATGCCCGATATCGATGTGGATTTTGCTCCCGAATCGCGTCAGGAGATGTTCGATTATGTTTCCCGCAAGTACGGCAAAGAAAACGTGGTCCAGATCGTCACGTTCGGAACTCTCGCGGCAAGAGGCGTTGTCAGGGATGTCGCAAGAGTGATGGATCTTCCCTATGCCTTCGGTTCGGAGATCAGCAATCTGATCCCGAGGGAACTCGGCATAACCCTGGACGAAGCGCTCGAAGCCGTACCGGAGCTTAAGAAGCGATACGATGAAGACGAGGATGTGAAAAAGGTCATCGACATGTCACGCAAGCTCGAAGGCCTTCCCAGGCATTCGTCCACACATGCCGCCGCAGTTGTCATATGCCGTGACGAAGCGGAAAAATACGTGCCTTTGTGCCTCGGAACGGAGGACAATATACAGTCCCAGTACACCAAGGAACCGCTTGAAAAGCTCGGCCTTCTCAAGATGGATTTCCTGGGCCTGAGAAACCTTACCGTTATAAGCGATACGATAAATAACATAAAGGAAGATACGGGCGAGGATATTGATTTTTCAAGGATGGATTTCGATGACCGCAGGGTTTTCGAATCCCTCTGGGACGGTGCGACAGACGGCGTATTCCAGCTTGAATCGCGAGGGATGAGAATGTTCATGAGAGCATTAAAGCCTGAATCACTCGATGATGTCATAGCGGGCATCGCACTTTTCAGGCCCGGTCCGATGAAGTCCATAGACGACTATATCCGCGGAAAAGAAAATAAGTCCTCCGTAAGCTATCTGTGTCCCGAACTTGAATCCATACTGAAGCCCACAAACGGCTGCATAGTCTATCAGGAACAGGTCATGCAGATCGTGGTAAAGCTTGCCGGTTACAGTGTCGGCAGGAGTGATATCGTGCGCGCTGCCATGAGCAAAAAGAAGGCATCCCTCATGGAATACGAAAGGGATATCTTCATTAACGGCAATGACCGTGAGATAGAAGAGGCAAGGAAAAAGGGGACTCCGGAGGATAAGCTCCCCGCACCCGTTCCCGGATGCATCAGAAACGGTATCGCAAAGCGGACTGCGGAGGAGATCTATGACCGTCTGATGGAATTTGCGAGCTACGGCTTCAATAAATCCCACGCTGTATGCTATGCATATCTTGCGTATGAGACGGCATGGCTCAAATACCACTATCCGCTGGAATTTATGGCGTCCCTTCTTTCATCCGAAATAGGCAATATAGGAAAGCTCAGCGGGTATCTTTTTGCCGCAAGGCAGCTAGGGATCAGGATCCTGTCACCGGACGTAAACAAAAGCTCCGGATACTTCGAGACAGAAGACGGGTGCCTGAGATTTCCCCTGACGGCGATCAAGGGAATCGGCTATCCCGTCGTCACAGCCATCGAAAGGATGCGTCTGACCGGAGGAGATTTTACCGATTACAGTGATTTCCTTCGAAGGGTATCGGGATCCTCCGTTTCCAAAAACGCCGTCGAGGCCATGATCAAAGCAGGAGCTCTTTCGGAGATCGCGCCGAACAAAAAGCAGTGTCTTGAAACCTTTGAGAGCATAATGGATTCCTTTGTGAACATAAAGAGGGGACAGATCGAAGGGCAGATGTCTCTTTTTGACTTAGATGATGCGACTGACGGAAAAGACAAGGACGTATCCGACATGGGCTCGCTTCCCGATATTCTCGATTACGATAATGAGACGAGGCTCCTTCTCGAAAAAGAAGTACTCGGAATCTATGTGAGCGGACATCCGCTCGATGAATGGGTACCGCTTATCAAAAAATACATAACCGCAGATTCGACGGCATTTTCCGCTTCTTCTGATGATGGCGAAGAAGACGAAGCCGGAAGTGAACGAAGCGTAAAGAACGGGGATTACATAACTGTTGGCGGAATGACGAGGGACGTTACCCTTAGGACCACCAGAAACGGTGACATGATGGCTACCTTTGTCCTGGAGGATCTGAGCGGTGATATAAGTGCCGTGGCATTTCCCAAGACATATGAAAAGTGTGCTGCCCTTATCAAGGACGACGAAAAGCTGTTCATCAGGGGAAGATTCGATGATACCGATGACAGGGGATCCAAGATCATCGCGTCCGATATCGTTTCCTTTGAAGAGGCTTCACAGCCCGGATTTAAGGGCTTCGGAAAATATAGCGGTAAAAACTTCCGTACCGGATATGCAAAACCTGCCCGTCCGGACAACGTACCCGCAATGGCAGAAAAGCAGACAGAAAAGCAGACAGAAAAGCAGGTCGATCTGCAGGCCATGGCCGACAGGGCTTTTAACAGGACTCCTGCCCGGACCGCGGATACGAGCGTTGTTCCGTCCAGGGGTCTTTTTGTCAGATTTGAGAACAGGAATGCCTGCACTTCAGGCCTGTCCATGCTGCGGGAGACTCTGAAGGCGTATCCCGGAGAAGAACCCTGCGTGATCTTCATCAGAGAAGAAAAGCTCCTTAAGACCCTTGAAGAAAGAGTGTCGGTTTCGGATGACCTTCTTCAGAGCCTCTATGTATGTTTCGGGAAGGACAACGTAGCCGTTAAGTAAACGTTTCGGATGCAAAAATCGTTTTTTTGCGGTGCAAATTAAGTATTTTCCTTAATTTTCCATTGATTTACGCGAAAAATGATAATAAAATATTTTGGGTACAAATGGGAAAGCTAGGGGATATTGTTAATACCCGGAGGAATATATGGCTAAGGAAGTTAAGACTATCGGAGTACTTACAAGTGGCGGTGACGCACCCGGAATGAACGCAGCCATCAGAAGCGTTGTCCGTGTTGCACTTGCAAGGGGACTTAAGGTAAAGGGAGTAAAGAAGGGATATCAGGGCCTTCTCAACGAAGAGATCTTCGACATGCAGGCTCATGATGTTTCCGATATCATACAGCGCGGCGGTACCGTACTCGGAACCGCAAGATGTCTTGAGTTCAAGACACCCGAGGGACAGCAGAAGGGTGCCGATATCTGTCGCAAGCACGGAATCGACGGAATGGTCGTTATCGGCGGAGACGGTTCTTACAGAGGAGCACAGGCTCTTTCCAGACTCGGCATCAACACCATCGGTCTTCCCGGAACCATCGACCTTGATATTTCCTGCACCGATTACAC
>JAEEGL013542742.1_pt1 | contig 23460 bp, 24 predicted proteins | sample 9134231 | NCBI WGS metagenome assembly JAEEGL01 (sample SAMN16246548, study PRJNA631951) | gut metagenome | biome: gut microbiome; feature: rumen; material: fiber-attached | host: Bos | place: Iran: Karaj | collected 2018-10
GTTGGACTGTTGTGCCTCGATAACTCTTTTTTCCAGTTTGTGGAAAATGTACGGACCTTTCTTTAATGAACGACTCATCTTGTACTTTAACTTTAATCGTTATTATTTCTTTCTTCTTTCGACAATGAACTTGGTCGATTGTTTCTTCGGAGCGCGAGTCTTGTAGCCCTTTGCCGGGATACCCTTGCGCGAACGAGGATGACCACCAGTCTGACGGCCTTCGCCACCACCCATGGGGTGATCGACAGGGTTCATGACAACACCACGGTTGCGCGGACGGCGACCCAGCCAACGGCTACGGCCTGCCTTACCACCCACTTCGAGGTTGTGCTCGGGGTTAGAAACGATACCGACGGTTGCGCGGCAGGATTGAAGGATCATGCGCATTTCGCCCGAGGGCATTTTAATGATAGCGTATTTGCCATCGCGAGACATCAACTGGGCATAAGCGCCAGCCGAGCGAACCATCTTAGCGCCCTGACCAGGACGAAGTTCAATGTTATGGATGAGCGTACCGAAAGGAATCTCAGCCAAAGTCAAAGTGTTGCCGATTTCCGGGGCAACGCCGTTACCTGACATAATCGTCTGACCGACTTTCAGGCCTTGAGGAGCAAGGATGTAACGTTTTTCACCGTCGGCATAGAATACGAGGGCAATGCGCGAGCTGCGGTTGGGGTCGTATTCGATGGTTTTCACGGTAGCGGGGATACCGTCCTTGTCGCGTTTGAAATCGACGAAGCGGTACAATTGCTTATGGCCACCGCCGATATAGCGCATGGTCATCTTACCCTGGTTGTTACGTCCGCCAGATTTGCGGATACCGTACACAAGGCTTTTTTCCGGTTTGGTAGCGGTGATGTCATCGTTGGTGACGACGAGTTTGTGTCGCTGACCGGGGGTTGTCGGTTTAATTTTCTTTAAAGCCATTTCTTTTCTAATGTTCTCTTATCAGTGGAACTTACTATTAGTTATTATTTAAAAACGAGAGGTTCCGGAACCTGGGCGAACCCTGGTCCGGGACCTCGAAAGATTTCTTAGATGCTGCTGTAGAAGTCGATGACATTCTCAGGGGCGAGGGTGACGATAGCTTTCTTGAAAGCGTTGGTGCGGCCCTGGAGGAAACCCGCCTTGGTGTAGCGGCTCTTGGACTTGCCGGAATAGTTCATCGTGTTGACATCAAGAACTTTCACGTTGTAGAACTGTTCGACAGCCTTTTTGATTTCCACTTTATTGGCACGCTTGTCAACGATAAAGCCATAGCGATTGTTCGCCGGTTTCAGCGCGACACCTTTGTTACGTTGGATGCGGTTGAGCTTCGGCTCAGCGGCAGCCTCGGTAATTCTGGTCATCTTTTCACTAATGAGTGGTTTTACTATAATATTCATTGTGTTAAAAATTCTTAAACTGTTTCAATACACCGTTTATTTTGTTGCCAAAACGCGGACAATTTCGCCAATTGAACCCTCGGAGACGACAATATTGGAGGCGTTAACTATGTCATAAGTGTTTAACTGACAAACGTTTATAACCTTCACATTCCTCAGGTTACGAGCAGACAAAGATACGAAATTATTTTGATTCTCAAGGACAAAAAGTGACTTTTTATCATTCACATTGAGCTTGTTCAAAACTTCGATCATGGTTTTTGTCTTGGGAGCGTCGAAGGAGAAATTCTCGACGACGGTCATTGCGTTTTCAGCCACCTTGTAGCTCAGGGCAGAGCGACGGGCAAGGCGTTTGACCTTGACATTCAGTTTGAAGCGGTAATCGCGGGGTTTGGGTCCGAAAATACGGCCACCACCGATGAAAACGGGGCTCTTGATATCGCCCGAGCGAGCGCCGCCAGTACCCTTCTGACGTTTCAGTTTGCGGGTGCTATGGGCGATTTCGGAACGTTCTTTGCTCTTATGGGTGCCCTGACGCTGGTCTGCAAGGTACTGTTTGCAGTCAAGATAGATAGCGTGGTCGTTGGGCTGAATTGCGAAGATAGAATCGTCGAGCGTAATGGTTCTACCGGTTTCGCTTCCGTTGATATTATAAACTTTTAACTCCATCTTTCCATTTTTAAAATTGAACCTTTGGGTCCCGGTACAGAACCTTTTACAATCATTAAATTCTTTTCAGGGATAATCTTGATAACCTGAAGGTTTTGGATCTTCACACGATGGTTGCCTGTCTGGCCGGCCATACGCATACCCTTGAAAATTCTCGAAGGATAGGAGGAAGCTCCAATTGAACCAGGGGCGCGGAGGCGGTCATGCTGACCGTGAGTAAGATCTCCAACACCGCCGAAACCATGTCTTTTGACGACACCTTGGAAGCCCTTACCTTTGGAGGTTCCCACGACGTCGACAAATTCGCCTTCCTGGAAGACTTCGACTGTCAAAACTTCACCATATTTTTTCTTGTGGCCTTCTTCGAAACGGGAGAACTCAGCGAGGTAGCGTTTCGGGGTGGTACCGGCCTTTGCAAAATGGCCTTTCATCGGCTTTGTGGTGTGAGACTCTTTCTTTTCACCAAAGGCCAACTGAATGGCGTCATAGCCGTCTTTTTCGACGGACTTCACTTGTGTAACGACACAAGGACCAGCTTCAATCACTGTGCACGGTATTTGCTTACCGTCGGCATCAAAAAGACTGGTCATTCCAATTTTTTTTCCTAATAATCCTGACATTTCTTTTTTTGATGGATTAATTTGTTGTTAGTTTTCAGCTTACTGTCCTACACGAACCGTGTAGGAATCGCATTGGCTGAGTTAATTTCACACTTTGATTTCTACTTCGACACCACTGGGAAGTTCGAGTTTCATAAGAGCGTCGATGGTTTTGGTACGATCGTTGATTTCGATGTCCATCAAGCGCTTGTAGGAACTCAGTTCGAACTGTTCACGCGACTTTTTGTTGACAAAAGTGGAGCGGTTGACAGTAAAAATCTTTTTGTTTGTCGGCAGCGGAATGGGGCCATTGACCACTGCTCCCGTCATTTTGACGGTCTTGACGATCTTCTCGGCGGATTTGTCGACGAGGTTGTGATCGTAAGATTTGAGTTTGATTCTAATTCTTTGACTCACGGTTTAATTGTTTAGAGATCTTTTATGAATAAATATATTTGCTTTTCAGTATAGCATCCTGTTGTTCTTTGGAGACTACCGCATAATGGGAGAATTCCATAGTGGAGTTGGCGCGACCCGAGGTGATGGTACGCAGCGAAGTGACATAACCGAACATCCGTTCGAGCGGTACTTTGGCATGGACAGCCTGCACGCCCACTTTGGCGGTAACGTTTTCCAACATGCCGCGACGGCGGTTCAAATCGCCCGTAACGTCGCCGACATAAGTGTCGGGCGTAAGCACTTCGAGTTTCATTATCGGTTCAAGAAGTACAGGGGCCGCCTTCTTGCAAGCGTTCCTGAATCCAATCTTGGCGCACACCTCGAAGGAGAGTTGGTCAGAGTCAACCGGATGGAACGAACCGTCAATGATGCGTACTTTCATGCTATCGAGCGGATAGCCAGCAAGAACGCCATTGAGCATAGCCTCCTTGAAGCCTTTTTCGATGGCCGGGATAAACTCTTTGGGGATATTGCCGCCTTTAACCTCGTTGACAAACTGCAGACCTTTCACATCGTCATCGGCCGGACCGATTTCGAAGAGGATATCGGCAAACTTACCCTTGCCACCCGTCTGTTTCTTATAGATTTCGTGATGCTGAACCGTCTGGGTAATAGCTTCTTTGTAGGCCACTTCCGGACGACCTTGGTTAACCTCGACATTGAATTCACGACGCAGACGGTCGAGAATAATATCCAAGTGCAGCTCGCCCATACCACTGATGATAGTCTGACCTGAAACCTCATCCGTTTTGACACGGAAGGTGGGATCCTCCTCGGCCAGCTTCAAAAGTGCGTTGGTCAACTTGTCCATATCCCCTTGGGTAAGCGGTTCAACAGCAATACTGATGACCGGTTCAGGGAACTTCATGGATTCCAGAATGATCGGGTGATGCTCGTCGCAAAGCGTATGACCCGTCTTGATTTCCTTGAATCCCACAGCTGCTCCGATATCGCCCGCCTCAATTCGGTCGAGCGGGTTCTGTTTGTTGGAGTGCATCTGCATGATACGGGAGATACGTTCCTTCTTGCCCGTATTGGCATTGTAGACATACGAACCCGCATCAAGGGCGCCAGAGTAAACGCGGAAGAAGCAGAGACGACCCACATAAGGATCAGTGGCAATTTTGAATGCCAAAGCAGAGAAAGGTGCATTGACATCGATTTTGCGAGACTCCTCCTTCTCTGTTTTCGGATTGATGCCTTCGACATCATTCAGATCGAGCGGAGAAGGAAGGAATGCGGCAACAGCATCGAGCAGAGACTGGATACCTTTGTTTTTAAAGGCCGAACCACACATCACCGGGGTGATTTTCATAGCAAGGGTAGCCTTACGGATTTCAGCGATAATCTCATCTTCGGTAATGGAATCCGGGTCATCGAAGAACTTCATCATCAATTCTTCGTTTTCCTCAGCCACTCCTTCGATAAGTTTTTGACGGTAATCCGCCACGATATCCTTTAAATCTTCCGGCATTGGGACTTCATAGAACTTGCTTCCGTTGGAAGCCTCATCCCAAATAAGCGCCTTGTTGGTAATCAAGTTCACCACGCCTTTGTACAAATCCTCCTGACCTATCGGGATTTCGATGGGAATAGGATTTGCACCCAGACGCTCCTTGATTTGGTTAATCACGGAGAAGAAATCCGCTCCGGCGCGGTCCATTTTATTGACAAAGGCTATACGGGGCACCCTGTATTTGTCAGCCTGATGCCAGACCGTTTCCGATTGAGGTTCAACACCACCGACAGCACAGAAAATAGCAATGGCGCCATCCAGCACACGAAGCGAGCGTTCCACCTCGACAGTAAAGTCGACATGACCCGGTGTGTCGATAATGTTGTACTTATAACGATTATCCTTCCAATCCCAATAGACCGTAGTCGCAGCAGAAGTGATGGTAATGCCACGTTCCTGTTCCTGGACCATCCAGTCCATGGTAGCAGAACCCTCGTGCGTTTCACCCAACTTGTAATTCTTGCCCGTATAGAACAATATACGCTCAGTCGTTGTTGTTTTACCAGCATCGATATGAGCCATTATTCCAATATTTCGTGTGAAATGGAGGTCGGACATAGGTTGAAGTGATTTGCCTGTTGGTGGAAGAATAATATTATAATATAATGTATACCTTAGAATCTAAAGTGAGAGAATGCCTTGTTGGCCTCGGCCATACGGTGGATATCCTCCTTACGTTTGAAAGCGGCACCTTCTTCTTTGTAGGCAGCCTGAATCTCAGCGGCGAGTTTGAGAGCCATTGTTTTCTCACTGCGTTTGCGGGAGAAAGAGATAAGGTTCTTCATGCCGATAGACTGTTTACGCTCGGGGCGGATTTCCGTAGGAACCTGGAAGGTAGCACCACCGATACGACGGCTCTTCACCTCGACAGAGGGAGTGATGTTTGCCAAAGCTTTTTTCCAGACTTCAAGTCCGTCTTCTTTGGTACGGTCGGAGACCACGTCGATTGCCTCGTAGAAAATCTTATAAGCGATAGTCTTCTTGCCACCCATCATGAGGTTGTTGACAAACTTCGTAACGAGAACGTCGTTGTATTTGGGATCCGGGAGGATGATTCTTTTCTTGGGTTTAGCTTTTCTCATTGCTGTAAAACTTAATCTTTTTCGTTATTTTACATTATTGCGTTGTCACGGTATTATTTGCCGGCCTGTTTCGGACGTTTTGCACCATATTTGGAGCGGCGCTGACGACGACCGTCAACTCCAGAGGTATCGAGGGCACCACGGATGATATGATAACGAACACCCGGGAGGTCTTTAACACGACCGCCACGAATCATAACGATAGAGTGCTCTTGCAGGTTGTGGCCTTCGCCCGGGATATAGGCGTTGACTTCCTTCTGGTTGGTCAGGCGGACACGGGCCACCTTACGCATAGCCGAGTTAGGTTTTTTAGGTGTGGTGGTATACACACGGGTGCAGACTCCACGACGTTGCGGACATGCGTCTAATGCAGGAGACTTGCTCTTGTACTCCATTTTCTGACGTCCTTTGCGAACTAATTGTTGAATTGTTGGCATTGTTAATTTTAATATTATTATTTCTAAATTAATGTTTTCCGTTTAATTTTACGGGCATAAATCACCCTTAAAATGGAGTGCAAAAGTACAATCATTTTCAAGACTGACAAAATGTTTGGACTTCGATATGTGTTAAAGAAAGTTAAAATATAAATTATAACATGGTCTTCAATTATTTACAATCGTGTTAAAATATTTTTAACATTGTTTTTTTGACCCAAATACGGTCTCAAAAAATAAGATTTAGAGATGTGGTTTGGAAAAATTACCAACATTTTATCAACAGAGTTTTTCAATTGAACAAACAATAAAAAGAGGCCACATTCGTTTCGTTTCAGAGTAAAAAAGAATCAGAGCTGGATTTTAGCGAAATGTCATGAAAAACCATATAAAAACACCTTTTGCCATACTATTGACCCTTATCGCATTAATCATCGGTGCCTACTGGGGGGCCACCGTCACCCGGCACATGAATAAAGATATCGGAGCCAATTCTTTACTTTCTTCGGGGAAAAGCAGTGAGAAGATGAATGCCTTGTGGAATATCATCACAAACAACTATGTCGACAACACCGAAAACGACACCCTAACAGATCGTGTTTATTCCTCAATTCTCTCCGCTCTTGACCCCCACAGTATATATCTTACACCCAAACAGGTTTCTGCCGAGGTAGAGTCACTGCGTGGCAATTTTGAAGGTGTCGGCATCGTCCTACGAGTCATCAACGACACTGTACGAGTGGCACAGGTCATTGCCGGAGGTCCTGCCGAAAAAGCCGGCGTAGAAGCCGGCGACTATGTTCTCGCAGTGGATGGGGAACCTGTTTCCGGTGTAAAGATGGAGAGCGACCTTGTTGTCAAGAAACTGCGCGGACCACGAAAAAGCACCGTCGATGTTAAAATCAAACGGCTTACAGAAGAGGGTACCCGATATGTCAAAATTGTACGCGACGTAATTGAGACCCCCACCCTATCCTACAGCGGAATGATTGACACCCAGACCGGATATATCCGTCTCACCCGTTTTGGAGAGTCCACCTACAACGAGTTTCGCCAAGCGGTAAACGACTTGAAAAAAGAAGGGATGAAACGGATGATACTTGATTTGAGAGACAATGGCGGAGGATTGTTGACGGCCGCCATACAAATATGCGATGACCTACTGCCTGGCAAAGAACTCATCGTCTACACCGAAGGAGCCCACCAGCGACGTACAGAGGAACATTCGCACAAAGGCGGACTGTTCGACAAGGGAGAGGTTGTCGTCATGATAAACGAGTACTCCGCCTCTGCGAGCGAAATAGTCGCCGGTGCCATCCAAGACAATGACCGCGGACTGATTGCCGGCCGCCGTTCTTTCGGCAAAGGACTGGTACAGCAGCAGTTCCCATTGCCCGACAAATCGGCCATACTGCTTACTGTCGCCCGCTACTACACTCCCTCCGGCCGGAGCATTCAACGTCCTTACGACAAAGGAAACGACGAATACTACGAATCCTTTATCCAGCAGATTCTTGATGGTTATGGAAACGACAGCCTTATCCTGCAAATTACCGACTCGACACCTTACCAAACTGTCAAGGGTCGCACTGTATACGGAGGGGGAGGCATCTATCCCGACCACATTATCTCCTATAAAAGCGACAGCAACATTGTCTACTACAACCAATTGGTCACAAAAGGCATCATTAACGATTATGTTTTTGATTATGTTTCGCGGAACGGACGGGAAATCAAGAAACACTACGCCACAGCCAACAGTTTCATCCAAAACTACACCGTCAGCAACACAATACTGGAAGATATTTTCCTCAAAGGAGAAGCCAAAGGGCTAACCCGAAATGCAAAAAGCATCAAAAAATACAGAAAAGAAATCCTGTCACGCATCAAAGCAGAAATTGGCGAAATGCTTTATAACACAGCGTCATTTTACGCCATTATGCTCTGGACCGACCCCGAAGTACAAGAAGCCTTGAAATTATTCCATCAATAATACCCTCCCCAAACACCAATATAAAGCATCCTCATCCCCATGAAAAAATATTATTTCTTAACAATCCTTGCCTGTTTCACCGCATGGGCCTCTATGGGTCAGACCGTTAATGTGCAAGGAACCCTCAGCAGTCCCTTGGCCAGCGGAACAACCCCCGTCTATGTCAGTATGGTTTCCGGAAACCAAGTCCTACCGACAGACACATTACAAACCGACAACAAAGGGAATTTTTCTTTTGAAGCCCGACTGGAACAACCCACAATGTACATACTCACTTTCCCCGCTTTAAGCCAGAGTCCCATCCATCTGATGCTCCATCCCAAAAACAAGATAACACTGGAAATGGAACATGATGAAAGTACGGGTTTCATTCATGTTGTCTCAGCGAAAGGATCGAAAGACATGCAACTCTATCAGGCTTTCAACCATCAGCTTTTTCTCTTCACACAAAAGGCACAAGCCCTCGACAAAGAATACAAACTGCCTGAGACCAGCGAAACCCGTCGGCAGGAACTCGGATCCCAATTCATGCAGCTGCAGACAGAGCAGAATGTTGCGGTAAAAAAGATCTTGAAGGGAAACACCGACGTGTTGATGAGTGCTTTTCTGGTAACCTATTTTGACAATGAAATAGAGACCTATTATGATTTATACGAAGCCATCGAACAAAATCTAAGCAAAAAATACAGTGACAACCAATTTGTACAGTACGTCAGTTCCAAGTTGAAATCGAGTCTTGGCCCCGGGCGACAGGCGCCAGAGATCGAGATGAAAGACCCCGATGGCAAAACAAGAAAACTCAGCGACCTGCGCGGCAAAATCGTCATGATAGATTTCTGGGCCAGTTGGTGCCGTCCCTGCCGCATGGAAAATCCCAATGTGGTTAAACTATACCATCGGTACCATGACAAAGGATTCGAGATTTACAGTGTGTCGCTTGACAGGAGCCGTAACGACTGGGTGAGAGCCATCGAGCAAGATGGACTGGTATGGCCCAACCACGTCAGCGATCTCAACGGCTGGACCTCCAGCGGTGGAGCCGCTTACGGCATCACCTCCGTCCCCAGCACCGTCCTGATTGACCGTCAGGGACGCATTATTGCCAAGAATCTGAGAGGTGCGGAACTGGAGAACAAACTAAGAGAAATTTTTGGCGAATAGCCTTATCAGCCTTTCAAACACTAACTCCATGTATACCTATGAATACCCTCGGCCTGCAGTGACTGCCGATATCGTACTCTTCAACCTCGACCGCAGCCAAGTGCTGCTTATTCGTCGCGGCAACGACCCGTTCAAAGGCCATTGGGCATTCCCCGGCGGTTTTTTCGACATGAGTGACTACGATATCGAACACACCGCGGTCCGTGAACTGGAGGAAGAAACAGGACTCGGCAGAATTCCCCTTCAAATGGTATGTGTTGCCTCACGTGAAGGTCGCGACCCCCGTGGACGTACTGTCAGCGTGGTCTTCACCGCCAACATCGATCCCGCCACGGTCCATCCCAAAGGGAATGACGATGCGGCAGAGACCCGTTGGTGGCCCACCGACGCACTTCCGCCGCTGGCCTTTGACCATAGCGAGATTATCAAAAAGCTAATTTAAAAAAAGCCCCTTCCTGAAAACAAGAAGGGGCTTTTTTTACGTATTGGCCAATTTACGGAATCATGACCACACGGAAGCCAAGGTCACCATATTTATTATTCGGATTTTGGCTACCTCTGAACGTAACATGACAGTACACCGCCCAAACGCTCCAACTACCGCCACGGAACACCCGTGAAGTACCCGTAGAAGGACCCTGAGGGTCTGTGACAGCATTGGCTTTATAGGCACCCAACCAGTCGAGACACCATTCCCAGACATTGCCCGACATATCATACAGACCCAATTCATTGGCCGCAAGAGTTCCTACATCGTTAGGTCCAGAACTGTTCATGGTATACCATGCCACAGCGTTGCTGTCATTTCCTCCAGCAAGATACGTTGGCGTTTCCGATGCCTTGTGGCCACCGCGGGCAGCATACTCCCATTGTGCCTCAGTAGGAAGTGTGAAAGTCTTGCCAGTTCTAGCGGATAGTTGTTCACAGAATGCGATGGCATCATTGTAACTCACCATTTCGACGGGATACTTGTTGTGTCCACTGTAATGACTGGGATTTGTTCCCATGACAGCCTTATAGAGTTCTTGCGTTACTTCTGTTTGACCAATATAAAAGGGTTCTGTCAGCGTCACTTGATGTGCAGGTCTTTCCCTGTCCGACGCATAAATATCATCATCCGCCGCTCCCATCGTGAAAGTGCCTGGTTCCACTTTTACCATGGTAAAATCCACGCCCGAGACTGTAAATTTCTGCGTTTCGACATCCGATGCATCATCATCTTTCCCACAGGATACAAGAGTCAACGACATCATGGTCAAAGCCGCAACAAACAATAGTTTAAATGTTTTCATAGTATATTTGTTTAATTAATCAAAATATTCACAATGACATAACTACAACGGATTTAGGACGAAAATATTGTAAATAGAATGAATTTTTTTTTCTCATTACAATAATATATTTTTTGGTACGTTTAGAATTATCAAGAAAAAACAAAAACCCATAATGAGCACAATAACAAAAACGATGATAGAGATGGCGTTGTCGCATGTCGACGACCCTGATTTGGGACAGAGTCTCACCCAGTTGGGCATGATTGAGAATATCACTGTTGACGGGATGAAAGTACGCTTTGATTTGGTTCTGACCACTCCCGCCTGTCCCATGAAGTCGAAAATGAAAGAGGACTGCATCAACGCCATCCATGAATATGTAGACCGCAACGCCGAGGTAGAGGTTAACCTCACTTCCCGCAAAGTAGAGCAACCTAAACCCGAGGAGATGTTCCCCAACATCAAACACACCATTCTGGTTGCCTCCGGCAAAGGCGGTGTAGGCAAATCGACCGTAGCCGTCAACCTGGCCGTTGCCCTTGCCAAGACAGGAGCCAAAATAGGATTGATTGACGCCGACGTTTACGGACCCTCCATCCCTATCATGTTCAACATCACCGAACATGATATCTATGGAGAGAACCACAACGGCAAAACCTACATGACTCCCATTTTCAAGTATAATGTAAAGTTGATGTCCATCGGATTCCTCGTCGACCCCGACAAAGCCATGGTGTGGCGTGGTCCCATGGCCAGCGGTGCTTTGAAGCAGCTACTCACCGAAACCTGGTGGGACGAGATAGACTACCTTGTGGTTGACATGCCTCCCGGAACGGGCGATATCCAGCTGACCATCGCACAGACGCTGCCTGTCAGTGGCGCCATCATTGTCAGCACACCGCAACAAGTGGCCCTTGCCGACGTGGTACGCGGTGTAGAGATGTTCCAGAATCCCAACATTCATATCCCTGTGTTAGGATTTGTTGAGAACATGGCCTATTTCACTCCCGCCGAACTGCCGAACAACAAGTATTATATTTTCGGCAAGGAAGGCTGCAGCAAACTGTCGAAAGAGATGGGCATCCCCTTGCTGGGAGAAATCCCATTGGTACAAAGCATTGCCGAGAGCGGCGACAACGGGAAACCCGTAGCATTGTGGAGTGACCAGCCCACACCCGAGAGTGAAGCTTTCGACCGCTTGGCAGAGAATACCATCCGCGAGATTTGCAAAACCAACAGTAACAAATAAGGCATTATCATTACTCACCAAAAAAAACTTTTTTTATGACCGACGAACAGAAAGCAATCATTGAGAAAAAAGTACTCAACGCCTTGGAGCAAATACGTCCCTACCTGCAACAAGACGGTGGCGACGTGGAATATGTCGACATGACCAACGAAGGCGTGGTGATGGTTCACTTAAAAGGCCATTGCGGCAGTTGTCCCCATGCCATGCAAACCCTCAAGCAAGGTATTGAGAGTGCCATCAAGAAAGTCATCCCCGAAGTAAAAAGCGTAGAACGGGTTTAGCCATATGGTATACACTAAGACAGGCGACAACGGTACCACTTCTCTAGTGGGAGGCCAACGGGTAAAAAAATGCCATCCACGGGTGGAATCCTATGGAACTGTGGACGAACTGAATGCCCACATGGGTTTACTTGCCGAATTGCTTCGTAAAATAAAAGAATCCGGCAGTTGTGACAATTCCGACGGATTTGACCATCTGATTCTCCAATCAAAAAAAATCCAAAACAAGCTATTTGTCATCCAGACACTCCTGGCCACATCCGACAGCGAGACCTATAGCAAACTCACTCAAATCGACACAACCGATGTTGAAGAATTGGAACACTGGATTGACAACATTGACAACAATCTGCCCAAACTGAGAAGTTTCGTCATTCCCGGTGGCAGCATTGCCTCGGCTCAAGCCCATGTAGCACGTACTGTTTGCCGACGTGCCGAGAGAGAAATTGTAAGGCTCTGTATTGACGAAACAGTCGAAGAGAATATTACAAAATACATCAATCGATTATCTGATTACCTGTTTGTTGTGTCAAGATATATCCTTTTGATGAAAAAAAAGGATGAAATTTTTTGGTCGGCAGAATAATAATTAACAACCCTATGCGTTAAAAGGGAAAACCCAAACGGAATACTATTCTATAATCTGCAGTAAAACAAAAGATTAAATATTCGTTAAGGCAATAAAGAAAAGACATTATGTATTGGACACTAGAATTGGCATCAAAACTTGAGGATGCTCCTTGGCCGGCAAACAAAGAAGAACTGATTGACTACGCACAGCGGACCGGCGCTCCCATGGAGGTTATTGAGAACCTTCAAGAGATTGAGGACGAGGGTGAGGCCTATGACAGTATCGAGGATATATGGCCTGATTACCCCACCAAAGAAGACTTCTTCTTTCAAGAAGATGAATATTGATATTCCCTATTAGTAGTCAACAATTGTCATAAAGGACAGGACGATGTCCTGTCTTTTTTTTTCATCGACTGAATCACATGGAAAAAATAACAATGATAGGTTCCGGCAACGTAGCCACCCATTTGGCAAAAGCATTCCATAATGCAGGCTATCCCATTCTTCAAATCTGGTCGCGTGAGTTCGACCACGCTGAGGCATTAGCCAACCAAGTGTTTGCCGAACCCATCGATCGGCTGAACCTACTCTACCCCACCGCCGACATATACATCATTGCCGTTGCCGACGACGCACTTTTCGATTTAGCCCTAGACCTTAGATTGCGTGAAGCATTGGTTTTGCACACTGCAGGTGCCGTGTCGATGAATGTGTTAAGACCCGTCAGTCGGAAACATGGGGTTTTGTGGTCTCCGCAAACCTTCATTCGCGACGTAACCATGGATTATGCAGAGCTCCCCTTCTGTATCGAGGGCAGTTCGGCTGCTGTCGAGAACCATATCCGCGAATTACTATCCCCTATTTCCCGTCACATCTACAACATCAACAGCCAACAACGGCAATGGTTGCATCTAGCCGCTGTCATGGTCAACAACTTCGGCAATGCCGTCAACGCACTAGCCCAGGACCTGCTACAGTCTCACGAAATACCTTTCGAGATACTACATCCTCTGGTTACCCTCACCGCAGAAAAAATCAAACAAGGTGAGCTATGGCAACAGCAGACAGGACCTGCCCGCCGCCAAGACAGAAAAACCATTGAGAAGCAAAGGCAACTCCTCGCCGATGATACAAAGCTCTTGGAGCTCTATGATTTATTCACCGAAATGATTCAGAGAAAAACGCTTCACTCATGTTGATTGACACACACTGCCACTTATATGATGAAGCATTTGATGCAGACCGCAACGAAGCGCTTCAAAGAGCCTTAGATGCAGGTGTTACGATCCTGCTTCTGCCCGACATTGACAGTTCCAGCACCTCCCGTCTCAGAGAGCTCTACCTTGCCCATCCCGAGTGCTTCCGCCCCATGGCAGGTCTGCATCCCACCTCTGTAAAAGAGAACTACCAACAAGAATTGGACCTTGTCCATGCCTCACTTTTCAATCCCAATCCACCCATGCAGTATGTCGCTATCGGTGAGATTGGAATGGACCTCTACTGGGACCGTACCTATGAAGCCGAACAGCGGGATGCACTTCGCACACAGATGCTATGGGCAGAAGAACTTGGCATGCCCGTCGCGCTACACATTCGGAAAGCCCACAACGAAGTATTCGGACTGTTGCGCGACTTGAACCGAAACAGCTACCGAGGTGTGATGCACTGTTTTGGAGGCAGTGTCCAAGAGGCCCAACGCGCTGTCGAAATGGGTTTTTACTTAGGAATCGGTGGCGTGGTGACATTCAAAAACGCCACACTTGCCGATGTTGTAAAGAACGTGCCGCTTGAACGGCTGTTACTTGAGACCGATGCTCCCTACCTTACGCCCGTCCCCCACAGAGGAAAACGCAATGAAAGCGCATACCTTCCCCTTATTGCCCAACGCATTGCCGACATTCGTGACATCCCATACGATGCAGTGGTAGAACAAACCACCGTCAATGCCCGTGAACTATTCCATTTGTAGCAACTCTTTTCACAAGAAAACAACCTTGTTTTTCTATATTATTTAAAACAACTATTACAATTCAATATTTTTTGTATTTTTGTGCTTCAAAATATTGCACGATATTTTATTTAAATATCAATTAATCAATTTTTTATAAAAATAAATAAAACACAATATATGTCTAAAGAGGTAAAATTCAGTTTGGTTTATCGTGACATGTGGCAGTCATCCGGGAAATACCAACCCCGTGTTGACCAACTCACGAAGATTGCCCCTGTCATTGTCTCCATGGGTTGTTTTGACCGTATAGAGACCAATGGAGGAGCCTTCGAACAAGTCAACCTCATGTATGGAGAGAATCCCAACAAAGCTGTGCGTGCCTGGACCAAAGAGTTTAACAAAGCTGGCATCCAGACCCATATGTTGGAGAGAGCACTCAATGGACTGCGCATGTATGGTGTTCCCGCCGACGTGCGACAACTGATGCCCAAAGTAAAGAAGGCACAGGGCGTTGATATTATGCGATCTTTCTGCGGTCTCAACGACCCCCGCAATCTTGAGCTTTCTGTGAAATACGCCAAAGAAGCCGGAATGATTTCCCAGGCAGCACTCAGCATCACCCATTCTCCCGTCCATACGGTGGAATATTATATGGACATTGTCAACAAACTGGTCGAGTTCGGTGCCGATGAGATCGCATTGAAAGATATGGCCGGTGTCGGTCGTCCAGCCACTTTGGGCCGTTTGGTAAAAGAAATCAAGACCCAATACCCCCACATCATTGTTCAGTACCACGGACATACCGGTCCCGGACTTTCTGTGGCCTCCATCCTGATGGTAGCAGAAGCCGGTGCCGATGTCATCGACTGCGCCATGGAACCCCTTTCCTGGGGTATGGTACATCCTGACGTCATATCGGTACAAGCCATGCTGAAAGATGCCGGATTCCTTGTGAAAGACATCAACATGGAGGCTTATATGGAGGCCCGCAAGTTGAATCAGGAATTCATCGACGACTTTTTGGGACTCTACATCAACCCCGGCAACCGCATCAGCACATCTTTGCTTGTCGGATGTGGACTTCCCGGCGGTATGATGGGTTCCATGATGAGCGATTTGAAAGGGGTCCATGGAGCCATCAACATGGCGCTGAAGAAAAACGGCAAACCCGAAGTCAGTTTCGAAGAACTCACCGTTCAGCTCTTCCAGGAAGTGGAACATATATGGCCTATGCTAGGCTATCCTCCATTGGTGACCCCCTTCAGCCAGTATAACAAAAACACTGCCGTGCTGAACCTGCTCAACATGGCACAGGGCAAGCCCCGTTTCAGCCAAATCGACAAGGATACCTGGAACATGATTCTTGGCAAAGCCGGCAAACTCCCCGGACCTTTGGCCCCCGAAATCATAGAACTGGCAAAACAACAAGGATTGGAGTTTTATGAGGGTACACCCCAGGATGCCTATCCCAATGCGCTTCCCGAATACATCAAAGAGATGGAAGAAAAAGGATGGGATCGTGGTGAAGATGACGAGGAACTCTTTGAACTGGCCATGCACGACCGTCAATACCGCGACTATAAGAGCGGCCTAGCCAAAGACCGATTCTACAAAGAGATGGAAACTCTGCGTGCCGAGAAGAACACGGCAGCTGGTGTTCCTGCGGCCGAGCCCGGCACCCTGCCCAACTATATGAAAGAGCGTTACCGCAATGCCACTCCCATTGTCGCAACCGCTACAGGTCAACTGTTGTGGGAGATTGACTTCGACGACAAATCGATTGCCCCCGCACCCGGACGCGACTACAAAGCCGGCGACACCTTCTGTACCATACAAGCCAGCTATGCCATGATGCCCGTCATTATGACAGTTGATGGCAAACTGGTTGACACCTTTGTGGCACAGGGTGCAATGGTAAAAAAAGGCGATATCATTGGTTGGATTGAGCCCTCGAAATAAAAAAAGTTTGCTCAATTCAAAAATAAGATGTATTTTTGCCGTTTGAGAGTATCCCATAAAAAGGAACTTTCAAACGGCAATTTTATTGTAAAACAGAAAAATAACACAATATGGATCCCCTAAGTCCTTTTGCATTAATCATTGGTGCTATTTTTGTCAACAACGTGGTTCTTGCCCAGTTTTTGGGTATTTGTCCGTTTTTAGGTGTATCAAAAGATGTAAAAAGTTCCCTTGGCATGGGAGGCGCCGTTCTTTTTGTGATGCTTCTTGCTACACTGGTGACTTTTATCATCTACAAATATCTGCTTGCGCCTGCTGAATTTGGGGGACATGCTCCTGTCGATCTACGGTACATGCAAACCATTGTTTATATTCTTGTTATTGCAGGATTGGTACAGATGGTTGAAATTGTGCTTAAAAAGATTGCACCGGCATTGTACCAGACCTTGGGTGTGTTTTTGCCTCTGATTACAACCAACTGTGCAGTATTAGGTGTTGCCATCCTTGTCATCCAGAAAGAGATGAACCTCCTGCAAAGTATCATATATGCAGGCAGTATTGCCATAGGTTTCACTCTGGCCCTGGTCATTTTTGCCGGTATCAGAGAACAATTGGAGCTCACCGGTGTACCCAAAGGGATGAAAGGTGTACCCATTGCACTTATCACCGCAGGTATTCTTGCCATGGCATTTATGGGCTTCGGTGGTGTTGTTCCGACACCGTGAAAAAGAGGTTCGAATTGTTAAAATAACCTACCTGCAATTCCCTATTTTCTAAGTATTTTCATCCGTAAAAGAGGAAAAATATTTATTTGTATATTATTTATTATCAGTTAAATATACAAATATTAAGAATTTTTAAACTTTTTTTTTCGTCCACAGATGAAAATTGTAGTACTTTTGCACCTCGAAACAACATTAAAAGTAACCAATTTAAATTAAAAAAAAATGAAGAAAGTATTTTTTGCATTAGCAGTTGTTGCTATGTTCTCCTTCGTCGCTTGCAACGGTAACGCCGCCGCTACCGACAGCCAGAATGCTGACACCAACACCACCGCTGTTGTCAACGAGCCCGCTCCCGAAGAGAACACCACTGACAGCAATGCCGTTCAGGACATGGCTGAAGAGAACAATGAAGCTGCTCAGGAAGAAGCCGCTAAATAAATCTCTACTGCTTAAAACACAATCGGTCCCAGACCGGTTAAGCAAAAAAAGGACTGCAATTGCAGCCCCTTTTTTTGTCCTGTCAGGAAAGTGTCGGTTTAGTTACGATAACCAATCACGTGACGCACTTCCTCTATGGTCCGTCGAGCACTCTCACGGGCCATTTCTTTTCCCTGATCCATCACACGACGCAAATAATCTTCATTTGACGACAACTCTTCGATACGTTCGCGGAAAGGTTGTGTAAACTTGACCATATCTTCCACCAACTGTTTCTTCAGGTCACCGTAACGAATTTGGCAACGGTTGTAAAGGTCGTCAAAATAGGAAACTGTTTCTGGAGAAGAGACAACCTTCAAAAGAGTAAACAGGTTTTCAATCTCAACCGGCTTGGTCTGATTCATCTCTGTCGGGCCCAAGTCAGTTTTTGCCTTCATAATCTTCTTCTTTATAACTGCAGGGTCGTCATTAAGGAAGATTGCATTCATTTCACCCTCTGATTTCCCCATCTTGCCACTTCCGTCAAGACCCGGTATCTTCACCAGTTCGCTTCCAAAATTAAAAGCCTGAGGCAATGGGAATACCTCATGTTTGTACATGTTATTGAAACGTCCAGCAAAAGTACGCGTCATTTCCAGATGTTGTTCCTGATCCTTGCCCACAGGTACTTTGGTAGCCTTGTGAATGAGAATATCGGCAGCCATCAAGGTAGGATAGGTCAGCAATCCCGCATTGACATTATTCGGTTGCTGTCTCACCTTGTCCTTGAACGAAGTGACACGTTCCAATTCACCCAAATAGGCATTCATATTAAAGAAGAGATACAGTTCTACCGTTTCAGGAAGGTCACTTTGCAGATAAATGGTAGCTTTTTCCGGATCCAGGCCGGCTGCCAGATACTGGACCAATATTTGTCGGGCGTTGTTGTAAAGATTCTCCGGGGTAGGATGCGTTGTCAGCGAGTGATAATCGGCGATAAAGAAAAAGCAGTCGTGTTCCTCCTGCATTTTTACAAAATTGCGAAGCGCGCCGAAATAATTTCCCAAGTGGAGATTACCTGTCGGACGGATACCGCTACAAACAATTTCTCTTTTCATTTGTATTATTTTAGAATTACAATATCTAGTTTTTTTCTAATTTACAATCACTTCTATCGATACGACAGATGTTATTTCCCTACAAAAATACGCGTTTTTTTTGACGTAGACATCACTTCTCACAGGATATGAAAAAAAATTTTCGCATATCTCTCAACTTTTGTATTTTTGCAGTCAGAAAAGAGCCCCTGAGACAAACATGAGCTTGCCGAATCCAGAGCGACATCATACAAAAGGAAAGAGGCGAAATCTTTCGCCCCTTTCCTTTTCTTTGTTAGTTCAAGTACAACTTGATTCGAACATCTCCAATGTTGACGCTCTGTGTACACCGAGCGAAATTGAGAATGTTTTGAACAACTCGTTTTGAAGGCTGTACCGTGCTTGCCGATTCCCAAGATGTATTTGTGCTCAAGGACTTGACGCCCTTTTTGAAATCGTACTCCTGCATCATAAGCACTTTTTTGAGTTGAACAATATGTGAATTACCTTTGTATTTAATCAAACACACCTAAAAAACATGAAAATTGCTTTTTTATTGCATTCCCTGTGTTTTTTAACATTTTTGTTTTCATTTTCCTCTTCCGTACACAGCCAACATCCTGCTTCTCAAACTACCTACAGACTGGTTTTCTGGAATGTAGAAAATCTTTTTGACATTTGGGACGACAGCACTCGCGCTGACGAAGCGTTCACTCCCAATGGCGAAAACCGGTGGACCGGGAAGCGATACAAGACCAAACTGCAACATATAAGCCAGACCCTTGTTGCCATCGGAAACGACAATATGGCGACCCTTCAGATGCCGGTTTTGATAGGCATGGCAGAGGTGGAAAATGACAAGGTACTGCGTGATTTGTGTAAAGGGACACCCCTCCGGCGCTACCATTACTCATACATTCATTATGATTCCCCCGACCACAGAGGTATCGACAATGCACTTCTATACCGCAGCGACTGTTTTTCCCCGTTTCTATCCAAGACCCTAACGGTAAGCGACAGCGCTGCAGGGTTCTTGACCCGTGACATACTTCTTGTCGAAGGTTTGTTATCCAATGACGACACCCTCCTGGTACTCGTCAACCATTTCCCCTCCCGACGGGGCGGAGCCACAGCCGATATCCGACGGATGGAAGTAGCCCGAACCTTACGCTACACGATGGACACACTGGCCCTGTCGCATCCCGGGGCGGCCATTGTAGTCCTGGGTGATTTCAACGCATCGCCTGGAGAGAGTGAGATTCGCGACGGATTGATGAAGGGTCAACTCACTTCCGATGATCATTTTGTCAACTTAATGTCGCGCATTGAACCCGGACGGGGCACTTATAAATACCAAGACCAGTGGTCATGCCTCGACCAAATCATCGTCTCACAAAATCTGTTAGACGAAAGTGATGCAGCTCCGCATTTGACAACACTCGGCGGTCACATCTTTGAAGGGGACTTCCTCCTGATTGATGATGACAAATACATGGGGAAGAAAATATTTCGTACATATCTGGGGATGCGCTATCAAGGAGGCTATAGCGACCATCTGCCCGTCTACCTGGACCTTCTCTCACCAAACGGGAAATAAAAAAGGCACCTACAACGTAGGTGCCATAAATGATACTGATATCGTTAACATCAAAGTTCGATATACATATTGTGTTCTTTGGCCAAACGGCGCAAGTTGATAATCGCATATCTCATGCGACCCAATGCAGTATTGATACTCACACCCGTTCTTTCTGCAATTTCTTTAAAATCAAATTTGCCATAGTGACGCAGAATAACGACACGGCGCTGTTCCGGCGGGAGCATTTTCACCAACTTACGGACATTTGAGCTTGTCTGTTTCCGCATGATGGCCTTTTCTGCATTGTCATCATGAAGTTTCAATGTATCAACCACGTCGTAATCTGGGCGATTGGGGACAATCGGCATCTTTCCCAGACGACGGAAATAGTCGACAATCAGGTTGTGAGCGATACGCATTACCCAATGGATGAATTTGTTTTCATCTTTGTAGAGACCCGAATTAATGGTATAGACAACTTTATAGAAAGTATCCTGGAAAATGTCATCAGCGATATCCTTGTCCTTAACGACAGAAAAGATATAGCCATAGACCTTGTTTTGATACCTTGAAAGCAACACCTCAAAGCAAGAGTAGTCGCCTTCTCTGTAGCCTATGATTAATTCATTGTCTGTGAGTGTGCACGTTGATACGTCCATTTTAACCTCCTTTTTGTTTTGGTTTAGAAATGGTAGTTTTTTCTCAATAATGCGGTCGTTTTCGTTAGACATAAGTTATTTTACTGGAGCAAAATGCTCAATGCTTACATTTCAAGGTGCAAAAGTACAAATATTATTTCAAACGGACAAACTTCTACGTATTTTTTTTCTTTTTAGTATACGAAATATCAATTTTATTGTGTTAAAACCCAAAAAATTATGTTAAAAAATAATTTTAACATTTTCCACCCGCCTCAGAGTTTTTCAGCCTGAAGAAAGAGATTGGACACTTCTTTTTCTTTCGAATTCAACTCTTTTTGTCCATCTATCCAATGAATTTTCACTCCGTTACGTTCCATTCGACGGAACCATGTCATCTGACGTTTGGAAAATCTTCGGATATCCGTGTACAAGTTGTCGAACATTTCCTGGTACGAATAGTCTTCTGTGAGATAACGTGCAATATGCTTATATTCCAGTCCATATTTCAACAGCCGCTCTTTGGGGACACCCGCCTCCAGAAGTTTCCGAACCTCGTCAATCATACCCTCTTCCAAGCGTTGACGCAAACGGATACCGATACGTTCTACCACCTTTTCTCTCGGGTAGCTTACCCCTACAACAAGATGACGCATGGGAGGCAGTTTGGTGAAAGCGTCCGGATTTTGCTGACGGAATTCTTGTATTTCCAGTGCTCTGACCAAGCGGTCTCGGGTTTCGGTGTCCGTATGGTTGTGCAGTTTAACCAGGGAGGCCAGACGATCTGTCAGCTCTTCATCGGAGAATGCCTCCAACGATTGTCTGTAACTGGTACTGACCGGAGCGTCCGGCAAGCGATAGGCCCGAACTATCGATTCGATATAGAGTCCCGTACCGCCGCACAGAATCGCCCTGTGTCCACGGGAAAGAATTTCCTGAAAAGCGTTGATAAAATCGTTTTGGAACTGGTAAACGTTATATTCCTCACCCGCATCGCGAATATCAATAAGGTGACAAGCGATGTCGCCCTCTTCGCGCCGATACTCGTTGAGGTCTTTTCCTGTGCCGATGTCCATCCCGCGGAACACCTGTCGTGAGTCCGCACTGATAATCTCGGCATCCAGACGGACAGCGACTGCGACTGCCAGAGCCGTTTTTCCGCAGGCCGTAGGGCCCAGGATAGTCAACAAAAGCGGTGTATTATCCACAGGGATATATCAGTCCTCAAAGGTAAGTTTGCCACGCTGCTTATCGAACTGATAGGCTCCGAAACGGCTAAGACCTTCGCGGTTGATGATGAATTTGTAGTCGACACCTTTGACCACGACCACCTCCACATTGAAAAGATGCTTCTGTCCGATTTGCATCTCATGGAAGATGACTGTCGCCTTGTCCAGGATATTGCCTTCCGGGTCGAAAGCATTGTCACGGTCGGGGAAATCCTCTTTGTTGATGCGACGCTGGTAGAGGAAGTTCATCGCCTCCTCCCAGGAGATGGCGATAGGCTCGGCATAGCGCTCGTCGATCAGCATCGGCATCATCGAGCCGTTCACAATACACTCAATCTCACCCTTGGCCGACGAAATCATCGTCGCCGGTATCGTACCCTCGTCGTGGATAATCTCGGGCTTGTAGTCGCTCTCCGGTATCGGCGTGTTCACCAGGTCTATCACCTTGCCGTCCTCGGTGCGTTTCACCGTCGGCGTATCCGATGCCAGATTGTTTATCAGTCGTTTCGACACATAGTCCGTGCGCAGTATCATGAACTCCAGACGGCGGTTCAGCTGGTGAGCAGCCTCCTGGCGTCCTTTGTCGGTCATATGATTGATATAGTCGCACTCCAGCGTCGTTCCCTCGGCAAAGGAGTAAGGCTTGCCATCCACACGCACCGTCAGGTTGCGGTCGAGCGTACGCGGCACGCGCTCTGCATAGCCTTTGGCCACCAGACGCTCCGGCTCGATACCACGCGAAATCAGATAGTCGACCACCGACTGTGCACGACGCTGCGACAGCGTATCGTTGGTCAGGCCGATAAACGGACGGCAGTCGGTATGGGCACGCAGCTCCACCACAATATTGGGATTGTTCACCATCACCAGATAGAGGTCCATAAGCGAGTCCATAAACTCCTCCTTCAGGTCCCACTTGGCCAGGTCGTAACGTATCTCGGGCAGCACCACCGGCTGTTTCGGCACCGGCTCCAGACGGAAGTCGTGCACCAAGTCCTTGTCGGTCGTATAGCCACACGTGCTCTCCGAACCCTCCACCGAGAAGTAGTCCACCTTCGACACATACATCTTGTACACCACATTGCGCATAATCTGGTCTACCCCAAAGCGGTAGAAACCCTGCTTGTTCGTATAGGTCTCAAACTCCTTGCCGTCCGAGCCCACGATGCGCACCTTGGCGTGCTCCA
>JAEEGL010334252.1_pt1 | contig 23459 bp, 20 predicted proteins | sample 9134231 | NCBI WGS metagenome assembly JAEEGL01 (sample SAMN16246548, study PRJNA631951) | gut metagenome | biome: gut microbiome; feature: rumen; material: fiber-attached | host: Bos | place: Iran: Karaj | collected 2018-10
GCGGGCGATGGCGCCCCGGCACGTTCGGAAAGAGGTTGCGGGAGGAGCGGACCCCGTTCTCCATCAGGTGGTAGGAGCCGACGAACCCCTTGACCCCCTTGGCGGGGCGCATGTAGGTGCGGTTGTTCAGGAAGCCGACGAACTCGTCCTGCAGCTGCATGTCGGCGTCGAGGAAGAGGATCCAGTCGAACTCGGCGTTCCGGGCGCCGGCCCAGCGGCCCGCGTTGCGGCTGCCCGAGGCGCTCTCGGCGCGGAAGACCGCGTCGGCCCACTCCTTCGCCACCGTCAGACTGTCGTCGGAGGAGCCGAGGTCGTAGTAGAGCGTCTCGTGGGTCACCTCGATCTTGCGCAGGGAACGGAGCAGCGCCCCGAGGGAGTCGGCGTTGTCGCGGCCCGTGACGACGATGGAGATCAGGTCGAACATTTCCGCCCCCAAATCTACCTTATCGCGGGTCCGGCGTGCCGATCCGCTCAATGCGCAGGGGATTGTCGAGCAGCCGCCATTGCGCCACGCGCTCGTCGTGCGTGAAACGCGCGTTCGGCAGGGTGAACCCGAGCGTGTGCCACGCCCCGCCGATGGATCGTTCCTTTGTCTTTTCGACGAAAACCACGGGCGCCGTTTCGCCGCGCAATGAATCAGCGGCGGCCTGCAGCGCGGAAAGGCGGACGGCGGCATCCCGCTGTTCAAACACCTTGTCTTCGACGTGGGACCGGTACGCGACAAGCATGGTGAGCAGCGTCAATAAGGCGAGCAACGGAAGAATCCTGGATCCGGCGGGGAAAACGCGCAGGAGGGCGTCGAAGAAAATCAGCGGGATTCCGACCATGAAAATGGCCTGGAATTCGTGGTAAAAGGTGAAGCCCCACATCGGAATCGTCCAGAAAAACGCCAATGCCAGCAGACACGATGCCGGGAACGGGGGGATGGTCTTTTTCGCCACGGCGCCGGCGGTCGCCAGCAGGACGAGCAGTCCAAGCAACAGCGACGGGAGGCGAATTCCCGTAATGTCGACGTAGAAACCGAGGGGGAGAAAGACGTTCTGGTTCAGCGCCTGCAACGCCAATGTCGCCGGCGCGGGAGTCGCGGCCAGCTGGGCGCGGTTGAGGATGTATTTGGCAAACAGAAGATGGCTGTACGCGGGATTGGTGATTTGGTATTCTTCTTCGGCCCCGACTCCGAGGCGGTGGACCATGCTCCGGTACGTCGACGTTTCGGAGAGCGGCGTCTGGGTGGCGATGCACTCGTTGGCGAGGTTGAAGGCCAACAGCGCGACGCCGAGGAGCAGCGGCGCAGCGGCCAGAAGCAGATTCTCCTTCGTTCGCCGGTTCTTCCACTGGAGCAGCGCGACGGCGGGGAAGAGCATCGCGTAGGCCTGCCACCCCAGGGCGACGGCGACCAGCGCCTTGACCAGCAGCTGCCGCGGCTTGTTCTCCTGCCAATGGACCACGAGGCCGTGGAATAACAACATGCAGCCGAAAAGCGCGGGGATGTCGTTGAAAATCAGATCCCCGTAAAAGAGAAAGTAGTAGGACGAAAAGGCGAGCAGGACGATGGTCATGGCGACGAAGGGACGCCGGCCCAGCCGTCGGAACGCGAGGTAGATGCAGAACATCGCACCTAGCCAGAAGAGCAGCATCAGCTTGCGCGCGGCTGTCACCTGCGCGAAGAGGTCGTCGCCGCCGAGCTCCATCGCGCCGCGGATCAGCGCGTATGGGACGATGGAGAAACGATTGTAGGCTTCGTAGTAATCCGCGCCCCTGGAGTCGACCAGGATGCGGTTGTACATCAGAAAATGGCGGTCGGGCGAAAGGTGCGCCGCCAGCGTCAGCCCGTGCGACGAGACGAACCCGTAATGGCCGCTCCCTTTCGGCGCGATGTCCGGGTAGGGGAACAGACAGACGATGAGGAGCAGGACGGCGAAAAGGACATATTCGGCGCGTTCAAGCGGAATCTTCCTCTTGAGCAATTCGACCATCTTCATCGTGGTTGCTTTTGTGTAAACGGGCTGAAACATTTCTCTCCTAATCTATTCTATTTCTCTTCTTTTGGGCCGTTTTTGGCTTATATTCACGATAGAGACGAAATCCAACGGAAAAACGGCGGACAAATGGCACGCAAGGCGCTGATTACGGGCATCACGGGGCAGGACGGCTCCTATCTGGCGGAACTTCTGCTCTCGAAGGGATACGAGGTGCACGGCGTGATCCGCCGCAGCTCGTCGTTCAACACGGGGCGCATCGAGCACCTCTACATCGACGACCTGATCCGCGACATCCACCAGAAGAAGGTGAAGCTGCACTACGGCGACATGACCGACTCGAGCAACCTGGCGCGGCTGGTGCGCGAGGTGAAGCCGGACGAGGTATACAACCTGGCGGCGCAGTCGCACGTGAAGGTCTCGTTCGAGGTGCCGGAGTTCACCGCCGAGACCGACGCGGTCGGCACGCTGCGGCTGCTGGAGGCGCTCCGGTTCGAGGGGCTGTCGGGCTGCCGGTTCTACCAGGCCTCCACCTCGGAGTTGTTCGGCAAGGTGGAGGAGGTCCCGCAGCGCGAGACCACGCCGTTCCACCCGCGCTCGCCCTACGGCGTCGCCAAGCTCTACGCCTACTGGATCGTGAAGAACTACCGCGAGGCCTACGGGATGTTCGCGAGCAACGGCATCCTCTTCAACCACGAGAGCCCGCGGCGCGGCGAGACCTTCGTCACGCGGAAGATCACGCTGGGGGCGAGCCGCATCGCCGAGGGGCTGCAGGAGAAGCTCTACCTGGGCAATCTCTCCGCCGAGCGCGACTGGGGCTTCGCCAAGGACTACGCGGAGTGCATGTGGCGGATCCTCCAGCACGACCGCCCGGATGACTGGGTGGTGGCGACGGGCGAGAGCCACACGGTGCGCGAGTTCGCGACGCTCGCTTTCGCGAAGGCCGGGTTCGACCTCGAATGGCAGGGGACCGGCGTGGACGAGAAGGGGGTGGACCGCAAGACGGGCCGCGTTCTGGTCGAGGTGGACCCCTCCTACTTCCGCCCGGCGGAGGTGGATTCCCTCCTTGGCGACCCCTCCAAGGCGAAGAACGAGCTGGGCTGGAATCCCCGGACCACCTCGTTCGAGGAGCTGGTGGGGCTGATGATGGAGAGCGACCTGGCCAAGGCCAAGGGCGAACGGCTGGTGCGGGAGGCGCGGAAATGAGCCTGCCCCGGATTCCGATCCCGCGGGAGGCGAAGATCTGGGTGGCCGGCCACAACGGCATGGTGGGCGGCGCCATCGTCCGCAAGCTGCGCGAGACGGGCCACGACAACCTCGTGCTGCGGAGCTCGAAGGAGCTCGATCTGACCGACCAGCGGGCGACGTTCGACTTCCTTCAAAGCGAGAAGCCGGAATACGCCTTCATCGCGGCGGCGAAGGTGGGCGGCATCTGGGCGAACAGCCAGGCCCCGGCGGAGTTCGGCTGGATCAACCTGGCCATCGCGACGAACGCGATTCACGGCGCCCATCTGGCGGGCGTGCGCAAACTGCTCTATCTGGGCTCCTCCTGCATCTACCCGCGCCTGGCGCCGCAGCCGATCCACGAGAGCGACCTGCTGACGGGGGCGCTGGAGCCGACCAACGAGGCCTACGCCGTGGCCAAGATCGCCGGGCTGCGGCTCTGCGCCTGGTACCGGCGCCAGTACGGCGACGACTTCATCGCGGCCATGCCGACCAACCTCTTCGGCCCGGGCGACAATTTCCACCCGGAGAAGAGCCACGTGCTGCCCGCGCTGATCCGCAAGTTCCACGAGGCGAAGCTCTCCGGCGCGCCGGAGGTGGTCGTCTGGGGTTCGGGCAAGCCTCTCCGCGAATTCCACTACGTGGACGACCTGGCCGACGGCCTGGTCTGGCTGATGGAGCACTATTCGGGAGAGGAGCACCGCAACATCGGCACGGGAGAGGAGGTCTCCATCGCGCAGCTGGCGAAGATGGTGGCTGAGACGGTCGGCTACTCCGGCCGGATCGTCTTCGACCCCTCCAAGCCCGACGGCACGCCGCGCAAGCTGATGGACTGCTCGAAGATCCACGCCGAGGGCTGGCATCACAGGATCGGCCTGCGCGAAGGGCTCGAAAAGACCTACGCCTGGTTCCTGGAGCAGAAGGAGAGCGGCCTCCGTGGGTGGTAGAGAAGGAATGACGTACGTACTTCCCCGAATCACCGTGGTTACGACCGTTTTCAATGGCGCGAAGCACATTGAAAAGACGATAACGTCCGTTCTGGAGCAGGGCTATCCGAATCTCGAGTACATGATCGTCGACGGCGGTTCCACCGACGGCACGGTCGACATCATCAGGAAGTACGCGGACAAGCTGGCCTATTGGGTAAGCGAAAAAGACGATGGGATGTATTCCGCGATTCAAAAAGGATTCGATCGCGCGACCGGCGAAATCATGGCGTGGATCAACGCTGACGATTATTACGGGGAACATTGCTTCGAGACTGTCGCGGAGATTTTCGGGAAATTCCCGCAGATCGAATGGCTCACCGGACTGAATGTCCATTACGACGAAAAGGGGCGAATCGTCAACGCCTGGGGCCCTCGACCGTTTACCAGACTGGACTTCCTTTCGGGCGATTTCATGTTCGTGCAGCAGGAATCGACCTTTTGGAAGCGTTCGTTGTGGGAAAAGGCGGGAAGCAAGTTCGGGAAGTATCGGCTGGCCGATGATTTCGAGCTTTGGCTGCGGTTTTCGAGACATGCGACGCTGTATTGCACAAGCGCATATCTGGGCGGCTTCAGAATCAGAAGCGAAAACCAGCTCTCGCTGGAAGGGCGAGACGAATACTTGCGGGAATGTAAGGACGCCATCGCGAACGAAATTCCGGCGGAAGAGGAAAGAAAGCAGCTGAGGAAAATTCGTTTCTGGAAGGCGATCAAGCAAGTTCTACGGAAAGCGAGAATCTTCAACGCCGACCTGCCCGACCGACTCGTAAACGGAATCAATGACAAGGTGTACGGCTACAGGATCGTGGACTACGATCGGCGCAAGCAAGAGTTCGTGTTGCGGTAGCGGTTAGCGCCGTATTCTTTTGAGAACCCATTGCAATGGAATCTTCGCGAATTCAGGGAGATGCGACCCGACGAACGAGGCGAAAGTCGTTCTGGACGACCAGCGAACCCATCGGTTCTTCAGATATTCCCATTTGTCGACGGCGATTCTTTTCGGGAATCTCGTGATTTTGCCGTCATTGATTTCGACGGGACGTCGCAGGAGACGATCCTCGGATTGAGCGTGTTCTCCCGAATCGTCGGTGCCGATGTTTTGCACCAGAGAGCGGCAAGGAGCGAGGCAGAGCCCGTGCTGGAGAAAGATGGAAGCGCCCCAGAAGATGGCCCAGGTGTCCAGCTTGCCCGAGAGATTCGCTTCGATCTGGGCCCATTTGTCCGGATCGGACCCATCCATGTTGAAACTCCGGATCATCTCCTCCGTGAACGTCTTCTTGCAGAGCGCGGGATCTTTCTTGAAACAGCTCCAGCGGTCGGCCCAGGTGGCCCAGCCCCAGCAGTCCATCACGGGGTACAGGTACGCTTTCTTGGCGTCGGCGCGCTTTACCGGGAATCGGTAGCCGCAGACGTGGAAGACCCGCTTTTCGTCCCGATAACGCTCGAGAGCGTCGTTCATGAAGTCGAGGAAGTGCTTCCCGACGACGAGGTCGTCCTCCAGCACGATGACCCGGCCGAACCGGTTCACGATCTCCGTGACGCCGGAAACGATGGATGCGGCGAGTCCCTTGTTCTTCTCCGCCTCCACGAGCGTGACGCTCTTGCACCATTCTCCGGAACGAACGACGTCGCGCGTTTCGCGGATCTTTTCCAGTTCTTCGGCGGTCGCCCCCTCTTTGGGCCCGTCGGCGTAGACGAAGAGCTCGGATTCCCGCGCCAGCGCGTTCGCCGCCAGCGCCTCGAGCGTCCGTCGCGTGTGGGCGGGCCTGTTGTAGACGAAGAGGACGATCGGCGCGTGCATGGCTCTGTCCAAGGCGCGAACGGCTATTTCTTGAACATATCCACGACGATGGACATGGCTCGGTAGGGGTTCTGGACGCGCGCGTCATGGTCGGGCGTCCGCATCACGTATCCCCTGGAGTAGTCAATCTCGTTCGTCACGGATTGCCCGTTCTCGTCGTAATAGTGGTAGAACTTGAAATCGTCGAACTTGCTGCGCTCGATCAGCCGTTTCACCTTCTCGTAGGTCGGGAACCAGACGTGTCCGCCGTCAACGACGCGGCCGTCCCGGAACGCGCCCTCACCAACGGGGTCGAATGCGATCTCCCCGGAGACGTCGTAAAGGGAGCGATTCCGCAGAATGTCGCAGCGGTAGTCCGGGACGGAGAGCCGGAAACAGCCACCGGGTTTCAGAACGCGGTGGATTTCGTCGACGACGTCGGCGAGCTTTTCGTATTCAATGTGTTCGAAGACGTCCTCGGCCTGATAGGAATCGACCGATCCCTCGGCGAGCGGATAGGGCTTCGTGATGTCGTGCCGGATATGTCGAGCGTCGCTTGCGGTCAAGGAGAGCCCGACCAGCCCCTTGCCCGCGTATTCCGGCAAGTTTGGAACGTCGCCCGCATAGAGGTGGATTTGTTCCCGCCTTGCAATCGCGGCGAAAGAGAGGGCCGAAAGGCGGTCAAAGAGAGTTTTCAGCACGATTCTGCTCCCTGAGCGATACAGATTAAAGTAATTTCTTTTGGACGCCGTTGGGGCTTTTTTGGGCAATAGCATGGGAAACATCGCGGTATCCGTCATAGTCCCGATATACAATGTCGAGAACTATCTGGCCGAGTGCCTCGATAGTCTCGAACGGCAGACTCTGAAGAACATCGAAGTGATTCTGGTAAACGACGGCTCGACGGACGGATCGGCCGAAATCGCCGGAAAATATGTCTCCCGAAACCGGAATTTCACCTTGATCAATCGGGAAAACGGCGGGCTTTCCGCCGCCCGGAACACTGGAATGAAGATGGCCTCCGGGAAATATCTCTACTTCCTGGACAGCGATGACTACCTGCTGGATGATGCATTGGAAACCCTTTACGCCAAAGCAGAGTCAGAACAATTGGACGTCTTGAAGTTCAGCGCCTATTGTTTCACCGAGCCCTCTAGGGAATTGACCTGGACGCACGAGCGGGGATACAGGTATTCGGGTGCCTATCCGGAAGTTTACGACGGGCAGCAAGCCCTCCGGATGTTCATTGACAACAACGACAACTATCCGAGCTGTTGCCTCTTTTTGGCTCGACGGGAAATCATCGAGAAGAGCGGTCTTTCCTTCTGCGAAGGGATTATCCACGAAGACGCGCTCTTTCATTACGAGCTTCTTTCGCTCTGCACACGCATAGCAATTCTCAATAAACCGCTCTATTGCCGGCGCTACCGGGAAGGGAGTATCACGACCGCTTCCGACCTTGTTCAGCGGATGCAATCCTTTTGCATCGGTGCAGAGGCAGCAGACCGTTTCTGCGAAGAACACGGGTTTAACGGCTTTGTCCACGATTGGCATATCTGCTTCTTCGTCGATCTTCTGATTCTCTGTTGGGAGAAGATGAACCGCGAAGAGCGCCGCGCACCTGAAGTCAGGGAGTACTGCGCTCGTGCCAGAAGAATCGCGAAAAAACACCGTTGTGCGGACTCGCGGAAAATCCGGGCTTTTGCGGCGGGGAAAGTGTCTTTCCAAGTCTATCTGTGGGCGTGCAGAATGAAAGGCCTGGTCCAAGCCAGAGGGCGTGTCGCATGACGAAAAAGCGCGTGGTCATCGCCAGGTCCAACGGCGTGAACCCGGACAGTCGGGTCGAGAAAGAGGCGAACGCGCTCGCGAAGGCCGGTTACGAGGTCGTCGTCGTCGCGTGGGACCGCGATGGCGAGTACAAAGTCCGGCAAGATCTCCTGAAATTGCCCGATTCCGAAGTCAAACGGGTCTCGTTCGGCATCAAGGCCGGCTTCGGTCAGGGGATGCGGAGCTTGAGGCAGTTTCTGCTGTTCCAGTGGCGCCTTTTCTCCTGGCTCGTCCGGAATCGGAACTCCTACGACATCGCACACCTCTGCGACTTCGACACCGCATTCTTCGGGCGACTGACCGCCCGGCTCTGTCGCAAGAAGGTGGTGTTCGACGTCTTCGACTACCTGAGCACGGACACCAGGACGCATTTCGACAAGATGGTGAAAAAGGCGGAGGACGGCATCATCAATGGCGCCGACGCCGTCATCGTCTGCACAGAGGAGCGGAAGCGGCAAATCGCCGGAACGAAGCCCAATCGCCTGACGGTGATCCACAATACGCCGCCGAGCGTCGTTCCGTCGGCGGAGCCCCTTCCCGGGAATCGCGTCAAGATCGCCTACGTGGGGATTCTCCAGGACCATCGGCTGCTCGTCGAGATGATCGGCGCGGTCGAAAAGATGGACGGCGTCGAGCTGCACATCGGCGGATTCGGGAAATACGAGCGCTTCGTCGAAGAGCACGCGGCGGCCAGCCCGAACATTTTCTACTACGGGAAGCTGCCCTACGAAAAAACGCTCGAACTGGAAGCGCGGTGCGACCTCATGACCGCGATTTACGACCCCGCGATCGGCAACCACCGGTTCGCCGCGCCGAACAAGTTCTACGAGGCTCTGATGCTGGGCAAGCCCCTCGTGATGGCGCGCGGAACGGGGATGTCGGAGGTCATGGAGACGGAAAACCTGGGCGTTTTGATCGACTACGGCGCCGATGGCTTCGCGAAGGGCGTCGCCGAGCTGATCCGGAACAGGGACCAGTGGGGAAAAATCGGCGAAAAGATGAAAAAACTCCACGAAGAGCGCTATTCTTGGGAAGAGATGGAGCGGCGGCTCCTCGCGCTGTATCGAGAGCTGGAGGACGCATGACGGCGAAAAAGGTGATGTGCGTGTTCGGCACGCGGCCGGAGGCGATCAAGATCTGCCCGCTGATTCTCGAGATGAAGAAGCGGGCAGGGCTGCAGGTCGTCGTCTGCGTGACGGCCCAGCACCGGCAGATGCTGGACCAGGTGCTGTCGGCCTTCGGCGTCGTTCCGGACTACGACCTCGACATCATGAAGGAGGGGCAGACCCTCTTCGACATCACGACGAACGTCCTGAACGCCCTCCGCGGCGTGCTCGAAAAGGAACGCCCCGACGTCGTCCTCGTCCACGGCGACACCACGACCACCTTCGCCGCCGCCTTGGCCTGCTTCTACCTCCGGATTCCCGTCGGCCACGTGGAGGCGGGGCTCCGCACCTACGACATCGACGCCCCCTACCCCGAAGAGTTCAACCGCCAGGCGACCGGAATCGTCAGCCGGTGGAATTTCGCCCCGACGCGCCTGGCCGCGGACAACCTCCTCCGGGAGGGGAAACGGGCCGAAACCATCTACGTCACCGGCAACACCGTCGTCGACGCCATGCGCCACACGGTCAAGAACGACTATGCCCATCCGGAACTCGACTGGGTCGGCGAGAACCGCCTCATCCTGATCACGGCCCACCGTCGGGAAAATCTCGGCGAGCCGATGCGCCGGATGTTCCGCGCGATCCGCCGCGTGCTCGAAGAGCATCCGGAGTGCCGGGCGGTCTATCCCATCCACATGAACCCTCTGGTCCGCCAGGCGGCCGCCGAGGAGCTGGGCGGCTGCGACCGGATCCACATTATCGAACCGATCGACGTCTTCGACTGCCACAACTTCGAGGCCCGCAGCTACCTCTGCCTGACCGATTCGGGCGGAATCCAGGAGGAGTGCCCGAGCTACGGCGTGCCCGTGCTGGTGATGCGCGAAGTGACCGAGCGTCCCGAAGGTATCGACGCCGGAACGCTCAAGCTGGTGGGGACGAGCGAAGAAGGCATCTACGGCGCGTTCAAACGACTGCTCGAAGACCCGGCGGAATACGAGAAGATGAGCAAGGCCTGCAACCCCTACGGCGACGGCCACGCCTGCGAACGGATCGCCGACGTTCTGGAAGGGAAAGAGTATTCGCCTTGGCTTCCAGGAGCCGGGAAGGACTGACGGCATGAGCGATCGACCGCTTGTCTCCATCGTCCTGCCCGTCTACAATGGGGCGGAGCATGTCCAAAAGGCCATCGACAGCGTCCTGGCGCAGACCTACGCCAATTTCGAACTGATCGCCGTCGACGACTGCTCCACGGACAACACGCTCGAAATTCTGAAGGCGAACGCCAAGCGCGATTCCCGAATCAAGGTGCTTTCGAACGAGACGAACCTAAAACTGCCGCGGACGCTGAACGCCGGCTTCGCCGCGGCCGGCGGGAAATATCTGACCTGGACTTCCGACGACAACAAGTACAAGCCGAACGCGCTCGAGGCAATGGTCGGAGCGCTGGAGGCGGACGCTTCCGTCGACATGGTCTACGCCGATTACACGAACATCGACGCCGACGACAACGTCATCGCCGAAGTGTCATTGGCGGAGCCGGATGCCTTGGTTGTCGGCAACTGCTATGGCGCCTGTTTCCTCTATACGAGGCGAATCGCGGAGCGCGTCGGCCCCTATGACGCCAATCTCTTCCTCGCGGAGGACTACGACTACTGGCTTCGAATCCACGCCGCAGGGCGCGTTGTCCACCTCTCCGAGAATCTCTATTGGTACCGCAGACACGCCAAAAGCCTGACCGAAACCAGAAAGGCGCAAATCAACACACAGACACTCAAGGCCATCGAAAAGAACCTCGATTCGATGCTTGCTTCAGCCAAAACGACGGGAAGAGAGAATTTCCTCTTTGACCACATGCTCTGTCGTGTAGACGAAGGTAATCGTGGTGCGATGTACAAGCGGATCTGCGCGCTTTCGCCAACTTACCCCAAACATGTCCGGCAATTGAAACGGCAAGCGCTGAAAGACAAGATTCGAAAGACCCCGGTCGGGCGGATTCTTGTCAAGATCAAACGGGCGATTCGACCGTTATAGTGGCTTCTTCGTGACGATCCAGGCGCGGAACAGCCCGTCGTTCTTGTCGTTGTAGGAAACGGATTCCACGATCTCAAGCGTTCCACCGCATTCGTCGGCATAGGCGGAAATTTCTTCGTCGCTAATCCACCGCTCCCATTCGTAAATCTCCAATGCGCCCAGTTTTTCCACGGGTTTGTCGACGATGACGACCTTCCCGCCGGGCTTCGCGATTCGATAGAGCTCGCGGAACGCCGCCTGCTGGTGGATGGCGTGTTCGAAGCTTTCGCAGGCATAGACCACGTCGAAGGAGTCGTCGCTGTAGGAAATGTCGGTCATGCCGCAGACGCGTTTCTCCTTGGCGATGTCGACGCTCGCCATGACGCGTTCGGAAATATCCGACGCGTAGTAGTCGGCTTCGGGGCAGTCGTGGACGAGCCGTTTGAGGTAGCGGCCTTTCCCGCAACCGACGTCGCATACCGTTATGCGGCCTTCGGAGCTGCTGGCGGCATCGGCAACGATCTTCCGGACCAACGCGTAGCGGCCGTCGGTTTCATCGATGCTTTCGCAGAAGGTCGGCGCCTGTTTTTCGAATTCCAGTTTCTCCTTCAACGCGAGGGCGTCCAGGAAGTATTTGCACGCCCAGCTGATCTCGGCATCGGGGAAGTAGTAGGGGACCTTTCTGCCGCGATGGAACCGCGCCAGGAGTCCCGGAGCGGGATAGCTGCCGTACCAGCCGCCGGATTCGTTCTGCAGCTTCAAGGCGTTATAGAAGAGTGAATTGCCCTTCTCGAGCTCGCCCAGCTTGTACCATACGAGCGCGAGCTGGAAAAGGCCCGTCGAGCAGAGCCACGGCACGTCCTTCAGCCCGGGAATCGCGCCTTTCCGGTTGCGGTATTTCTCGAGCCGCTCCATGGATTTCCGGCACAAATCGACCTCTCCGAGGTCGAAAAGACCCTCCATGACGTAGGCGTAGAAGTGCGAGAGCAGACTGAAATTCTCGATTTTGTCCAGCTTGTTCGCCTTGTAATAGGCGAGAATTCTCTTCGTCGCTTCCAGATATTCCGGCTTTCCGAACAGAACTCCGACATCCCGGATTGGCGAGAGGCAGTAGATATGGATGAGTTCGGAGCAGAAGTCCTCGTTTGGCCCCCAGGCGTCCTTGCTGGGGGTAACCAGCCGTCCGTCAGGCTGCATGTTGGAGAGAATCCAGTCGCACCCTCTGACGATATGCGCGTCGACTTCGGGCAACAGTTCCCGGACGGCGATCAGCCCCTTCAGAATCTGCGCCGAATCGAAAACATAAGGGGCCTTGTCCGCGCTGTCGTACCACGACCCGTCCTCTTTTTGAATCGAGCAGAGGTGCCTGGCGTAGGAGAGCGCAAGCTCGCGTTCGCCCCATTGCAGCAGGGACGGAATGTAATAGCCGGTGACCTCGGGATAAACCACTTGCTTCTTGGAGGTCACGGCGATGCCCTTGCCGTCGATGGTGTTGGCTTTGATCCAGGAAAGCGCTCGGGTGAAATAAGAGACCTTGTTCTCGATCATGGCTCAGCGGCTCCCTGGAATGCGGTTTTTGCAGCACCACAGTCGGCAAAGACGTTTCATGATTTTATCCCAGCAGGTCGGGGTAAAGATTCTTCTTGCGGCGGCTTCTAGTTTGTGCCGCAGAGGTGCGGGAATCGCGTCCTTGGACAGAAGAACCAGCGGCCGTTTGTAGTCATTGCTGAACGCCAAGCGACATTCGTCTGAGAAACCGAGTTTATCTTTGATTTCGGCAATTTCCTCTTCCCATGTTCGACCGTTATAGCATTCCTTTTGGATCGGCATCTCGAACAAAATGAAACGCGGATTTAGTTCGCGCAGCTGTTTGAGGAAGGCCTCTTTGTTCTGAATGTGGTGCCATACGGAGCAGATTGTCATAAAACAGTCGTAGCCAATTCCAAGTGATTGCAAATCGTCATCGCCGCACAGAAAATCGACGTAGGACGAATTTCTGCAGTCTTCGAGAAACGCCAGTGCCTTGGCGAGGACGTTGAATCCGTGGAATCCCTCCAGACCGATCGTTCTGATTTGTCCGCCGAATCTTTTGGAAATTTCCCGGCAGAAAAGGCCGTTATTGCTTCCGATGTCCACGAATGTCCAATTGCGGTTCGCGGAAAGAATCTTCAAGACGGCTTCCAGAAGATCCGGTCTGCAGTCCTCTATTCCGCGTTGGCCTTTGATGCTGAAGAAGTCGTTGCGAATGGACTGGTAGGTCAGTTCGCTTTTGCCATGGTCCAGCGCCGCGCAGATTCCGTTCGAAGAGTCGTAGTTGCACGCTCTCACGTAAGCCATCGTTTTGGGCGCCAGGAACTTTTTGAAGACCTGGCGCATGCGCAGCAACGAGTTGGTTTTTACGGAGAAATCCTGTTTGTCGGCAAAGGGGAATGTCCCGAGCGACGAGATGCCGTTGCTCCCGCGATAGTCCAATGACTGCTCGAATCCGCAGTTCTGGCGGAGAAAGCGAGCCTCTTCGAAGTCGATGAGGACGAGATGGCCGTTGTCGATCCGCATATTGTATTCGTGAAGGTCGGAATGGACAATTCCGGCGTCGAATAGGCGGCGTGCAGATGTGACCAGTTCGTCCCATATGCACAAGGTTTCTTCCACCGAGGCCTTTTCGAAATAATCGAGCAGAGAGGATTCGATATACGATGTCGCGAGAAACTGAAAATCGTCCTCTCTGTCGTAAAAGACGGTTTGGGGAACTCTGATTCCTGCGTTTCGGGCGGCCTCCAGCATCTTCGCTTCGTGTTCGACGCTTGGCTCGTCGATGAAGGAGGGTTCTTCCTCCAGTTTGGATTCGACGCAAACGCTGCGGTTCTTCACTTTGAGAAAAACCTTCGTTTGCGCCGTGCGGACGATATAAGTCGTCGCCCCGCCGCCTCGCCAAATGGGTTTATTCTCCGCGATTTCGAAATCATCGCCGAGATTACGCGCGATTACGTTTTCCAAAACGGCGCGATGCTGCTTGATCTCGTCGAAATGTTTCGCCTTTTCGGAGAGAGCTATGGGGTTAAATTGCAAATTTAGCCCTCCGATAGTTGTAGTTTCTGTATTTCCAATGGAGTTTCAATCGTTCCAATCTGCCAAGTCTACGATTTTTTGTTCCGCCCGAAATAACGTTTTCGTAGAGCTCGATCTCCTGTTTGTCCACCTTGTCTTTGGAAAAGCGTAGCCCGACATTTCTGGCCTCGCGCCGCATGTTTGCAATTCGATCGTCCTCCTGAAGGGCTTCTTTGATTCTTTGAGCCAATATTTCGGGGTTTTCGTACTCATCGACCAACAGTGCATTTTTCCCGTTAGTCAGGTATTCGTTCATCGGGGCGATGTTTGAAGTGACAATGGGGGCCTCGCATCCTGCGGCCTCGATGAAAACAAAGCCGAACCCTTCCCAACGCGATGGAGTGCAAAAACAGTCGCACCAGGAATACCACAATGGAAGTTCGTCTTTCTTCACCGCCTGCACCCAATGGCAACGGTCTCCCACCTGCATTTTTGCGGCAAGCGACTTGTACTCGCTGTCGTCGCCACTTCCAACAAAGATGGCGGATACATCCGCGGGCAGGTGGCGCAAACTTTTAATGAGCGTGTCCAAGTTTTTTTGACGTGCTTTTCTACCTACGTGAAGGACGTGCCTTCCAGCCCCATATTTCGCATTCAAAGCGTCGAAGTATTCCGAGTTGAACGTCTTTGAAAATAGTTTGGTGTCAATCCTGTTCGGCATCACGGTGATCCGGTCAGCGCTGATTCCCAGTTTGGACATTACCGCTGTCTTGACGCATTGCGACATGCACACGATATAATCCGCATATTTCACCGATGGGTATATCAAATCCGGATTTGTGTCATGAATCGAGGAAACAATCGGAATGTGCTCAACTCGCGAAAGTTGAGCAAGGTCGGAGGATATGTATCCGCCATATGCGCGAATGACATCCGGGCGGATGCTTTTGACAATCTCGCGCAGTTCCAAAGGGCGGCAACCCCTGTACGTAACCTTCCCTATTTTCTGCGTTTTTTCTCCCCAAATCGACAGGCAATAGACCTCGTCAAAGAAATCACCGGGATTGAAGTATCCACCCAGATAATCGTAGCTCTTGCCTTGCTTGATGTAGGCATCGATGGGGTCGCTAGGGAATACTACCAGCTTTTTCATCTTATTCTCGCTTGAGCAGCCGTTCTTTGGGAACGGCGTAGTACAGATATTCGTTCAACGCGTTTAGCTCAAATCCGTGATACTTCCGCATGAAGAAAAAGTAGTCGTTGCAAATGCCGCCGATGTACCTCTGAATGTCGAGCAGGTCGGAAGTTTTGTGGTATGCGCATACGGCCAATACCGGACGTTGACTCTTAATCAGTTCCCTTGCGCCGCGCAAAACCCCCATTTCGGCGCCTTCGATATCCATGTTTATGAACGTGACACGCTTGTCGGCGAAGATTTTGTCGAAACAGTTGTCGCTATGATCGAGGCCGATGTAGTTGTTCCTTAACTCTATCTTTGCCTTTGTTTTTTTCGGCAGGCGGCCGATGATTTCTTCCAGCCCTTTGAATATGTTTTGGCCGCCCTCGTACGCATATATCTTCTCGAATTTGTACCCTCTGCCGACATATTTTAGAACGGTATCGCCGACTGCGCTGCCGCAATTAACCCAGACTTCGTCATCGAGATGTTCGAAACACTCGAAATACTTTTCGTCCTGGTTTCCTTCTTTTATTCGGAAGAAATCGTTGTCTGCGGAGCACCGAATGATTTCATATAACGTGTCGCGCGATAAATCGTCGCCGAGGACTTGAGCGAGCTGCTCAAGCTCGGCGACGTTCTTTTGCGCATACAGGTATATTTGCTCTCTTCGAATCCGCCAATAAGGGAAATGGACGCGCAGGATGTCGTTTTTAATATCGATGGCAGCGGGACGCTGAATCAACCTTGCTTTCCGCAGGCAGCGAACCAGCAGATTGACGCTTGGGGGAGGCGGAAACCACGAACAAACGTCTTTCGTGGAGATAATGGGAAGGCTTGCGTCCTCCGCTTCCAATGATTTACGCGAGCTTGCGCTGGCTAACATCGATGTCGTGTATACTTTGGAGATGGATATGCCGAAGTTTTGCAAAGACCGCCTAATTGCACTTTCTTCCCACTCGGCATCGTCGCAAACCACAATGGCTTTCCCGCCGCCGCTTTGTTTGATGAGCATTAGCTTGCAATAAGCCAAGGATGTTTCTTCCCAGTCGGTCAGCTTGTAATTGTCCAATATTTCTTTTAAGCGCTGCTTCATGCCGGTATCGATCCTATCGCTGATGTGAGGCTAGATGCCTGATCCGGGGACATGCATTTTCATCGCGAAACGCATTCAATCTCGTCGAACCGCACGCTTCCCCAATATTGTCGAAGCCAGTTCGTGTGGTTTGGCGTTGTATCGACGACCTTGAATCGAATTTTTTCCGGGATGTCGTCTAGACCCGTGTGCACGCCCATGGAATTCAGTGTGAAGAGCGATAGTCTGAAGAAATAGTCTCCGGGGGCAAGGTTCTTCAGCGAGAATTCGAAATCCGATTCGCCTGCCGCGGGATTCGCTGTGGTCAGAAAAGGTTTCGATTCGGCCATGCCGATAGTCATGCCGTCGGCGTACTTGATTTCCAATCGAAGCCGAACGTCTTCGATGGGCTGGGTGGCATTCCAAGACAGTCGGATGCGCATGGGTTCCTGCGTGTAGAAAGCTGGTATCTCTTTCCCGACGAATTCCACGCTCTTTATGCGGATTTTTGTGCCGTAGTCCGGATTGGAGGGTTTGGCGCCGCCAAGATCGTATTTCGTCTTCCTTTCGCTCTCGGAATTTTTCATGTACACGCCGATCGCCTCTTCCACGTCGCCGTCGAAGACGATTTTCCCCTTGTCGAGCACGATGCAGCGGGTGCAGAGGTTGCGGATTGTCGCCATGTTGTGGCTGACGTAAAGGACGGTCTTGCCGCCCTTGGCTTCGTCGCCCATCTTGCCGAGGCACTTTTTCTGGAACTTCATGTCGCCGACGGCCAGCACTTCGTCCATGACCATGATTTCGGCGTCGAGGTGCGAGGCCACTGCGAAGGCCAGCTTGACGTACATGCCGGAGGAGTAGCGCTTCACGGGCGTGTCGATGAACTGGCGGCATTCGGAGAAGTCGATGATGGACTCAATCTTCTCGTCCACCTCCTTTTTCGTCATGCCGAGGATGGCGCCGTTCATGTAGATGTTTTCGCGCCCGGTGAGCTCGCCGTGGAAGCCGGTGCCCACCTCCAGCATGGAAGCCACCCGGCCGTCGATCCAGACGTCGCCCTCGGTGGGGGCGGTCACCCTCGAGAGGATCTTGAGCAGCGTGGACTTGCCCGCGCCGTTGCTGCCGATGATGCCGACCGCCTCGCCTTTCCTGATCTCCAGGTCGATGCCGTCGAGGGCCCAGATGGTCTCCCCGCTGCGTTCCGCGCTCTGGCCGATTTTCGAGTTGGGATCTTCCTTTCCACGCACCCGAGCCCACCAGGACTGCAGCTCGGCGTTCAGCGTCTGCCCGCCGATGGCGCCCAGCCGATAGCGTTTCTTCAGGTTCTCGATCCGGATCGCCGTTTCCGACATCTCTATACCGTGTCCATGAACGTTTTTTCGACCTTGCTGAAGAGCACGACCCCGGCGACGAGAACTGCCAGCGTCACGATCCAGCTGATGCCCCAATAGTGCCAGGCCGCCGTCGGCAGTCCAAGAAAGACGCTGCGGAAGCACTCGATCATGGGGGCCATCGGATTCAGCATGTAGAGGTCAAGATGCTTCTGCGGGATGAACTCCGCCGTGTAGACGACCGGCGTGGCGTACATCCAGAGCTGCGCCCCGAACCCGACCAGAATCGTCAGGTCGCGGTATTTCGTCGTGAGGGCGGCGACGATGATGCCGCAGCCGAGCCCAAGGAGCCCGGCCTGGAGAATCAGGACCGGCGCGAGGAGGATGGAGGGGCCGATGCCGAAGTCGAATCCGCAGAGCTCGTATCCCACGATGGCGACGGCGAGCATCGCCAGCTGAATCAGCAGGTCGAGCGCCCCGGTCAGCACCGACGAAATCGGCATGACGAGCCGGGGAAAGTAGACCTTGCCCATGATCGCCGCGTTCGTGGTGAAGGTGCCCGCGGTCTGCGTTAGGCAGGCGGCGAAAAAGGCCCAGAGGGCGTTGCCGCAGAGGTAGAAGGAGAACTGCGGGACGCCGCTGGCGGAGAGCCCGGCCATCTTCCCGAAGACCAAGGCGTAGAGCGAAACCGTGATCAGGGGGGTGAGGACGAGCCAGAGCGGCCCGAGGATGGTCTGCTTGTATCGGGTCGTGTAGTTCCGCTTGAAAAAGAGCCAGACCAGGTCCTTGTAGCGGTACAGCTCCCTCAAATCGACATCGAACCAGCCGGATTTGGACTTGATGTGGGTTAGATGTCGTTCCATATCACCCAAACTATATAAAATAGGGTAAAATAGGGAGATTTGAACCCGAAAGTGGCCCAGAGTCTAGATTTCACGATATGGACGCCAAGAGCGCATGCATCGTCGATTTCGGAGCTGGGGGACACCACTCCCATTTCCGCGAGTTGTGCGCTCGGGCGTTGCGCAAGGCCGGAATCGACCGAATTGTGCTTGTGGCCCCGGACTGCCGGGCGGATGGGGCGGATGTCGATGTCCGGGAAGAGCTCTCTTTGGAATTGACGCCCGGGGGCGGATACGGAACGCTTTGGGGAAACAGCCGCCGCGCCGTCTGCGCTCTGGAAGCCGCACTGGCGGCTCACCCTGAATGCGGGATGCTGGTTTTGCCCTACGCTGATCTCATCTCTCCCTCCATTCTGCTCCATCGACCGAAAATTCCAGCATCGGTCCGGGTCGTCGCAATCGACATGACGGCGGACGGCGCGTTGCCGCGGTCGGCGTTTCCGGCGGGCTGGCGGAACGGTCTGCGCCGTCTGGTGCATCGTCTCTGCCTTTCCAGGATGATTTCGCGGCGCTGGTCGCTCTTCCTGCTTGGGGTGGAGAAGTGCCCCGAAGGGACGCTCTCGCTGGTGGACCCGGCGGACGGCGGAATCGTCGCGTCTCTTCGGAACGATGCGCGCTATGACCCGTCGAAGCCGTTGAAGTTGCTGGTTTACGGCAAGGCGGTGCCGCGGAAGGGAATCGCGCTTCTGGAACGATATCTGCGCGCGGGGAACGATGACGTGCGGATGACCTTCGCCGGCGAATGGGACGTCGGGCTGGAGGAGTCGCGTCGCTTTTTCGAAGCGCACCCGCTGGCCGAAGTGAACGCGCGCCGAATCGACGACGAAGAGAGCGCACGGCTTTTCGAGGCGTGCGATGCGGTTTGGCTGGGGTACGACCACCACTATGGTTCGAGCGGCGTGCTCGCGCTCGCCGCGGCGTTCGGAAAGCCGGTGCTGGCGACGCCTTACGGGCTGATCGGCATGGCGGCGAAGAGAGGATATGGCTGCGTCGTGGAGGACGAACGGTCGATGAAGGAGGCCGTTTCGCGCCTGACGGAGACCGACTTTTACGCCGAGTGCGCGGCGAAAATCGCGGAGTTCGGCCGCGTGGCGACCGACGAAGCGGCCGTGGAACGGTTGAGCGCGGAGATGGCGAAATGAATGTCCTCCAGGTGGCGGCGAGCGACCGGGGCGGCGCGGGAATCGCGGCGCTGAGGATCCACCGCGCGGTGCGGGACCATTCGCCGTGGGAATCGCGCTTCCTTTGCCTGAACCCGTCGACCGCGGAGGGCGAGCCGTTGCCGCTCCTGCAGGCGCGGAATCTGACGGCGCAGCGGGCGAGGATGTTCGCCGGACGGCTGCTGGCTCCGTCGCGCCATGCGATATGGCAGTCGGCGAATCTGGTTCCGTCGGGGCTTCCGAAGAAGCTGGCCGCCGTTCCCGGCGACCTGATCCACCTCCACTGGCCGAACGACGAGCTGCTCTCGATCGGGGAATTCGCGCGCTTCGACCGCCCCGTGGTCTGGACGGTCCACGACTGCTGGCCGGTGCTTCCCACGGCGCATCACGACGTGGAGGAATGCGACCATCTTCCGCGCGGACTGCGGCGCTCGATCGCCTGGCGGAAGAAACGAGAAATCTTCCCGAGGCTTGCCTGGCAGATTGTCGCGCCGTCGGAGTGGATGCGCGGACAATTGGAACGGAGCGGTCTGTTCGCGAACGCGGAACTGCGCGTCGTCCCCCACCCGCTGCCCGAACTGTTCCGCCCGGCCCCGCGCGAGGAGTCGAGGCGAAGGTTCGGCGTCGATGGTGATCGTCCGCTGCTGATCTTCCGCTCCGCGCCGGGAAACGAACGGGGCAAGGGAATCGACCTGGTCCGCGCGACGATGGAATCGCTGGGCGAGAGTGTTTTCTGGCTCTCCTACGGCGAGGGCGAACCCGGCGTCCGCGCGGAGAATTGGAGTCATCTGGGCCCTTTGAGCGCTGAAGCGCTGGTCTCCCTCTATTCGGCGGCCGATCTGCTGGTTGCGCCGTCGCGTTTCGAATCGTTCGGCATGTCGGTGCAGGAGTGTCTGGCCTGCGGCGCGCCCGCGCTGGTCCTGAAGGGGACGGCGCCGGAGATGTTCGTCCGGAACGGCGAAAACGGCTGGGTGGCCGAGGATTCGGCCGACTCCTGCCGTTCGGCAGTGTTGGCGGCCCTGGGCCGGGAATGGAACGACGGTAAGCGGGAGAGCCTGGCGGCGCGGATTCGCGAGATTTTCGCTCCGGAGAAGATAGCGGCGGAATATGTGGAAGTCTATGCGCGCGCTCTGGAGCGCGCGGAGGAAAGGGAGAAATGAAGGTCCTCCATCTCAGTACCTACGACGATTGTGGCGGCGCGGCGCGTGCGGCGACTCGTCTTCATCGCGCGTTGCTCGCCGCCGGCGTCGACTCGCGGATGGTGGTGATGGAAAAGAGCGGAGACGCCCCGGCGACGGAACAATTGTGTGGGCGTCTGCTTTCGATTCGCAATGCGCTTCGGATGCGTTCCGACGCCAACCGGGTGCGTCGGTATGCCGACAGACAAGACGCTTTTTTCAGCTCGAATTGGAAAAGCAACGGCACGTTGTTGCGCAGAATCGATGAAATCGCTCCCGACGTCGTCCATCTGCACTGGTTTCAGCACGGATTCCTTTCGATTCGCGACCTGGCGAAAATCGGCGCGCCGTTGGTCTGGACCTTGCACGACTCCTGGGCCTTCACCGGTGGTTGCCATTGCCCGCAGGAGTGCTCGCGCTATCGCGAGAAGTGCGGAAATTGCCCGATTCTGCGAAGCGGAACGGAGAACGACCTCAGCCGGAGGATCTTCGACCGCAAGGCGGAGGTCTATCCGCGATTGAAGAGGCTGCGGATCGTGACGCCGAGCGAATGGCTGGCCTCGTCGGCGCGGCAGAGTGCGCTGCTCGGCGGCGCCGATGTTTCCGTCGTTCCGAACGCGCTCGACGTGGAGCGTTTCCGCCCGATGGAGCGGCTGGCGGCGCGGAGTCTATTCGGTCTTCCCCGAGATCGCAGGTTGATTCTTTTCGGAGCCGTAAATGCTCTTCGGGACGTCAACAAGGGATTCGATCTTCTGCAGATGGCGCTCGCGCGTCTGGAACGCAAGGAAGATGTCGAGTTGGTTCTTTTCGGCGCTCCCGAGGACGAGAAACTTCCCGAACTTGCCGTTCCCGTTCGCAATCTGGGGGTGTTCCGTGACGACGCGGCGCTCTGCGCCCTCTACAACGCCTGCGACGTGATGGTCGTCCCCAGCCGCCAGGAGGCGCAATGCCAAACGGCCACCGAGGCGTTGGCCTGCGGGACGCCCGTGGTCGCCTTCCGCGCGTCGGGTGTTCAGGAGGTGGTCGCCCACGGCGAGGACGGCTATCTGGCCGAGCCGTTCGACGCCGCCGACTTCGCGCACGGCATCGAGGCGATGTTGAATGCCGCCGACGCGGCACGCCTGCGCGAACGGGCGCGCGAAGAGGCGGTGCGCCGCTTCGCCTTCGACGTCGTCGCGTCACAGTACGAGCGAATCTACCGCGATTTGCGGTCGTAAGACCGATTGAAAATCGGAGAGCCGCTACCGGAAACGTCCGTGCTTGAGACGCATGAGGGCGTGGGCGACGCCGTGAGGCAGAATCTGCACCGCGAGCTGGTGGGACATGAATCGGGCGATGCGGAGCGCGACGCGGAGGGGCGGCTGTCCGTACTGCCGCGCGCAGCGGTAGAGTTCGGGGAACCGCGCCCACCCTTCGCTGACGCCGCCCACTTCTAGACCGGCCGCGCGCCAGTCGGGCAGTTCCTTCCCGGGAATGCCGCTGACGTAGAGCCGCACGACCCATTCGTGGTCGCCGCCGATGCGGTAGCTTTCGTCGAATCCGCCGATGCGGTCGTAGACGCTCCGTTTCGCGAATAGGGTCACGTGGGGGAGCGGCATCTGCCACCAGATTTCCTTCGGCCAGAGTTCGCGCGCGAGAGGGCGCACCATTCCGCGGATGGATCCTTCCTTCCACTGCTCCGCGGTGCCGTAGACGTAGTCGACGCCCTCTTTCGCGAGTTCTTCGGCCGCCTCCGCCATTGTTCCGGGGAAGAGCCAGTCGTCGGAGTTGAGGATGGAGACCACGTCGCCGGTCGCCTTGGCCAGCCCCTTGTTCATCGCGTTGTAGATGCCGCCGTCGGGCTCGCTGGTGGCGATCAGTTCGTCGAACTTCCCTTCGAAGCTCTTGACGATTTCGAAGGTGCCGTCGGTCGAGGCGCCGTCGACGACGATCGCTTGCACCTGGACGTTTTCGGACTGCTGCACGACGAGACTTTCCAGAGCGCGCGCGATGTAGCGCTCGGCGTTGCGGCAGACGAGGACGACGGAAAATTTCATGGTCTGTTCCTCCGGACGGAGGTGGTTGGGTGGAAGGCGATTCTCATTCCGCCTCCCCGTCGAGGAAGCGCAGCAGGTCGTCCGCCGCGAGGTCGGCGTCGAACTTTCGCGCATGGGCAACGGCCCGTTCGCGTTTGGCAGCGTAGTCGCCCTGTTGGAGCTCTTCGACGGCGTTCAGCCAGACGGCAGGCTCCTTGGAGTGGAGAAGGGCGCAGCCCGTTTCGCCCTTGGCCAGTTCGCGGGAACCGACGGAATCGAGAACGAGCGCCGGAGCGCCGCAGGCCATCGCCTCGAGAGGCGCGACGGGGAGTCCCTCGCCGTAGGATGAGATGAGGAGGAAAAGATCGATGCCGTTGTAGATCGGCAGCAGGTCGCGCTGCCAGGGGAGCCGGGCGACGGCGCCGGAGGCGCGGAGGCGCTCGATCCGCTCGTCGACGGCGCGGTTTCCGCCCAGCGCGGAGTCTCCCGCGAGGAGCCATTTGCGGTTGGATCGGTTCGCGGCGTCGCGTTCAGCCGCGTCGAGGAAGGTGCCGATCCCCTTTTCGGGCATGAACCGTCCCACGAAGGCGCAGACGAAGTCGCCGTCGGCGTAGCCCCGTTCCGCGCGCCAGGCGCGGCGCAGCTCGGCGTCGGGGCGGAA
>JAEEGL013420916.1_pt1 | contig 23459 bp, 24 predicted proteins | sample 9134231 | NCBI WGS metagenome assembly JAEEGL01 (sample SAMN16246548, study PRJNA631951) | gut metagenome | biome: gut microbiome; feature: rumen; material: fiber-attached | host: Bos | place: Iran: Karaj | collected 2018-10
CTCCAGGCCTACGTCGACAACCTCAACAAGTTGCTCCCCGGCAGCGGCCTCGAAGACCTGCCCCTGACCGAGATCGTCCGCCAATCCTCCGGCGCCCTCTTCAACAACGCCGGCCAGGTCCTCAACCATAACCTGTATTTCACGCAGTTCATCCCGGGCGGCTCCCCGGCACCGGCCGGCCCCCTCGCTACCCAGATCGACAAGCGGTGGGGGAGCCTCGCCGCCTTCCAGGCCGAATTCGAAGCCCGCGGCGTCGCCCTCTTCGGCAGCGGCTGGGTCTGGCTCTCCGCCGACCATGACGGCACCCTGCAGATTACCCAGGAGCCCGGCGCCGGCAACCCCGTCACCCGCGGCCTGCGGCCCCTGCTCACCTTCGACGTCTGGGAACACGCCTACTACCTCGACTACCAGAACCGCCGCGCCGCCCAACTCCACGCCCTCTGGGATATTGTTAACTGGGAAGCAGTGGAAGAGAGATTTGAATCTTTATAAACAGAACAAGGACATATTCAAAGGGCAAGTCATCTTTGATTTCCATATCATTTGTTCTCTTAAGGGGTGATGATTCATTTTCGAAATTCTGTTAAACTGATTGCTCTTCAATAAAGAAAAGTCACATGCCCATTTACTCTCGTCGTAACAAACTACTTCCAACCAAGCCTGTTTTAAGGACTGGACAAGTAGTGAAGTTGAAAGAACTCTTTGATAAACAAAGATGGGCGATCAATGAGGACGAAGAGTTCTCCTATTTTGAACGATATCTTCGCACTTTATCTCGTCTTCAAGAGGATCAGCAAGATTTTATAATTACCCTGACTGAGCGTTTTCTTCATCTTCCACAGACAGAGTATCCAAGGTATTTAGTTAAATCTGTTAAACAACTAAGAGAAGATTTTCCTACGGACAACCTTCTTTTTGCTTGTTGTCTTCCAAAAACCGATATAGGGAAAGCTAAAAGTAGCATGGCGGTTTTATACCAATTTAAGGGGGCAACGATTAAATCAATGGTTGATTTAGGAAATCATTACGTTATAGAGTCTTTTTCTGCAGAAACTATTGTTCATTTTGACCTAGAGCATTCACATTTTGTTCTTGTCGATGATTTTGTCGGGACAGGAGAGACAGCCATAGGAGCAATAGAATATATTCATGAACTGTTTCCAGGATTAGAAGACAATCGTCATATTTCCATTCTTTGCATTGTTGCAATGCAAGCGGGAATTGACGCTATCAAGAAAACCGGCGCCACCGTGTATACATCCACAATCTGTAATCGAGGTATCTCTGATTACTATAAAGGGGATGATCTCTCAAGAGCTATTGATACTATGAGAAATATTGAATTGAAATTAAAAAATCTAAACCCGGATTTCTATTTTGGTTATGGGCACAGTGAGGCTCTTGTTTGTATGGAACGGTGTCCTAACAACACCTTTCCTATATATTGGATAACAAAAAGAGATGCCCCATATGAACGCTAAAGAAAAAGATCTTCAATTCCTACAAATCGTCCGAGTGAATGGGAATTTATACCATCTTACAATGTCTGGTTGGACAATCGGTGAGATTATGAAGATGATGAATTATTTCTTAAGAGAAGGAATGGTCACCATGCAAGAGGGAAGGACATTCCTCACTCAAAAAGGAAATAAATACTTTAAATACCTCAACAAGTCATTTGGGAAAAAGGGCATCGCTCGATTTTTGATCCCAGCAACTAACCATAAGTTTGATCCTCTTTCTAAAGAGTCTATATACCTCCCACATGTTGATATCCTATAGAGCCAGTGAAGAGTTTTAGTTTTTGCGAGAATCGCAGGCCGGTGAGTCACCGTCCTTCTGAGAAACCACATTCGAGCTGCAAAGCAGTTTCAATGCTTTCGACTGGAACTCGAAATCCTTGAAACTACTTTGCGAGCAAAGCTCGGATGATAGCTAAAAGGGTTTATCTATCATCAACAATCTTCTGGTAAACTCTTCATTGGCTCTTTTTTATTATGGACTTCTCTGCATATTCATCAAAATTCAAAGCTGCCGCTTTATCAGCGGGGCTAAACGAGAATTTGATTACCTCCCTGCTTCATTATGCAGAGAACCTTTTTAATCAAGGACTACCTATTATTTACGACCAGATTCACTTATCTTTCCTGTTGGGATATAATTATGAATTTCTTCTTGCTGTAGCCAATGATTCTCCACTTTTCTATAAACACTATGATATTTCAAAGAAAAATGGAGGCAGCCGGCCAATTGATGAGCCATTACCTTCGCTCAAAGATATTCAGAGTTGGATTCTTAATGAGATTCTTACCCCAGCATCAAAAACTATGGTTTCTCCGGTTGCCAAAGCTTTTATGCCAGAGAAATCCCTTCGAGAGAATGCTCGATTTCATAAAAAGAAACAAAAAGTTGTTGCCTTGGACATTTCGGATTTTTTCCCAAGCATCGGCTTTGGCGCTGTGCTAGGTGTTTTCTCGTCTATGGGTTATTCCAAGCCAGTAAGTGTGATGTTAGCTAAACTTTGCACACTTTATGGAAAACTACCGCAAGGGGCTCCAACTAGTCCTATGTTATCAAATCTTTTCTTTAAGAAAACTGATGACACTCTATTTTGTTATTGCCGAAAACGAAATATTCAATACACTCGATATGCAGATGACTTGGTGTTCTCAGGGAATGATTTAAAGCCGCAATACTTGATATCATATGTAAAAATGCTTCTTTCCCACCAACGATTATCATTAAACGAAGAGAAGACAAAAGTGATGGGCCAGGGAAGACGCCAGAGCGTTACCGGAGTTGTAGTAAATAAAATCATACAAGTACCGAGAGAATATCGGGACAAAATTCGCCAAGAAATATACTATTGTATAAAATATGGTGAAACTTCTCATTTTTTGCATGTCAAAGATAATTTGCCCAAATGGATATCAACCCCAGATACATATCTCAAACACTTACTTGGTAAAGTAAACTTCGTTTTACAAGTGAATCCTAATGATAGAGTATTTTCTAAATATCGCGATTTGCTAAGGGCCAAATTGGGCTTAAAGCAATCATAGTTATCCTTGTTTTTGACATTAATTAATTAATGTCAAAACCACCTTTTATCATACAATAATCCTAGTTAACAAACAAAATAACGACAACTTCAATAGTAGAAACATACTATGTCCAAACCCATCAAAGTCATAACTTACGGCACATTCGATCTGTTGCACGAGGGTCATATCAACCTGCTGCGGCGGGCGAAGGCCCTCGGGGATTACCTCATTGTTGGGGTGACCAGCGACAGTTTCGACCGGGACCGGGGCAAACTTAACGTCCGCAACAATGTCCTTGAACGCGTTGCTGCGGTCAAGGACACCGGCTTCGCCGACGAAGTCATCATCGAAGACTACCTCGGGCAGAAAATCGATGATATTCAGAAATATGACATCGACATTTTCGTCCTCGGCTCCGACTGGGTCGGAAAATACGACTACCTCAACGAATACTGCAAGGTCGTCTATCTTCCCCGTACCGAAGGCATCTCCAGCACCCAGCTCCGCGAAGAAACCCAGGACACAGTCCGCATCGGCATCATCGGCTCCGGCCGCATCGCACGCCGATTCGTCCCCGAAACCAAAGTCGTCAGCGGGGCAAAGACCGTAGCTGTACTTAATCCCGACCTGGCACAAGCAAAAGCTTTTGCACAAGAGTTCAATCTCACCGCCTACAGCGACTTTGAGACCTTCATTCAAGACATAGACGCCGTCTATATTGCATCTCCTCACCTGACCCACTACGACTACGCCCGCAGGGCAATCAGGCACGGAAAACACGTCCTTTGCGAGATTCCTTTCGTTCTTTCAAAAACTGAGGCAGAAGATCTCTATATGATGGCAGAACAAAGAGGAGTCATTGTCCTAGAAGCCAGCAAAACCGCCTTCTGCCCCGCCTTCTCGCACCTGGTCACCATGGTCAAGAGCGGAGTCATCGGCGAGGTGGTGGATGTCAAAGCATCCCTCTCCAAGATGGTCGCCCCTCCCACACGCGAACTCGACCCGGAACAGGCCGGCGGTGCAATGAACGAACACGCCCCGCTGACTCTCCTGGCCATCATCAAACTCTTGGGCCGCGACTATACTGATATTGACTTCCACTCAAGAATGGAAGGGGGAGTAGACGTCTTCACCAAGGCTGTCATCAACTATCCCCACGCCACCTCCTCCATCACTTTGGGCATCGGGGTCAAGACAGAGGGCAACCTAGTGATTTCCGGAACAAAGGGATACATTTATGTTCCAGCTCCCTGGTGGCTCACAGACTTCTTCGAAGTACGCTACGAAGACCAGACAAAGAACAAGAAATACTTCTACAGCTATGACGGTGAGGGCCTACGCTACGAGATTCAGGAGTTCCTATCCATGATCATCAATGGGCGAAAAAACTCTTACAAACTCCGGAGAAGAGAGAGCATAGCAATTGCCGAGATTATTGAGAAGTTTAACAAAAAAGAGTCTTTTAGAACACTGTAAATATGAAATATGCAGTCGTAACCGGCGGCACTTCCGGTATTGGACTTGGAGTAGTCAAAATGCTATTAAGCAAAGGGTACTATGTCTTCGCCACCTATGTAGGGCCCGCTTTATCTAAACATTACGATAACTTTGAAGCCATCCCAACCGACCAAAGAATACGTGAGGATGTCTATCGTTTCATCGGTTACGTCAAGAGCAAGTGCGATCATTTAGACTGCCTCGTATGCAATGCCGGAATGACTATCCGGAAATCATTCACCGAGACTCGAGATGAAGACTGGGATCAAATGATGGAAGTTGCTGTCAATTCTCACTACATTATGGTCCGCGAATTTTACCCGATAATTCCAGATGGCTCTAGAATTCTTTTCACGGGCTCCCAGATGGGCCTGAACCCTCACGCCACGGTTCTAGGCTATGGTGTTACCAAGGCGACCATCCATGCCCTGACCCAGAATCTGGTTAAAGAATTCGAGGGGACTGGTACGACGGTAAATGCTATTGTCCCTGGTTTTGTTGAGACGCCGTGGCAAAAAGAGAAACCTGAAGAGATCAAGCAAAACATCTACAAAAAGACGGCAATACACCGATTTGCCAGTGTTGAAGAGATTGTTGATGCCTTCCGATTCTGCATTGATAATCCTTTCGTGAATGGGAGTTTAATCGAGGTGAATGGAGGCTATAGTTTTAAATAGGCAACAATCACTACTTACAATAACTTTCGGAATGAGAGGGAACATAGTTACGATATAAACAAAAGAGTTCGAAATAGTTTCTCTGAACATTTTCTTAAAAAACTCTGATATATCCACTTTCACTATATGAAGAAAGTAATGCTTGTTTTCGAGATCCGGCCGGAGGCGATTGAGATCTGCCCCCTGCTCAACGAGTTCTAGAAACATCCGGACAGCTTTCGGACCATCGTCTACGTCACAGGGCAGCATCGTGAGATGCTCGACCAGGTCCTCAGTATCTTCGATGTCAAGCCCTACTACGACCTCAACATCATGAAGCAGGGAAAGGACCTCTACGACATCACCGCCAGCGTCCCTACAGGCATGCGCGACATCCTCAAACAGGCCCAACCCGACTTAGTACTGGTGTACGGAAGGAGACTGATCTATCTACTAGCCCAAAGGCAGCAATAGAACGCCCGGGCCGATCTGAAGATAAGTTAGCATCAAACACAACAGAGGACGAATGACGTAATTGGAAAGGCCCATGCCCGGATTCGTCTAAACAAGATGTACCCTATTGAAACTGCATGGAAAAGGCCAGTAATACACTCTTGAATGAAGCTTACAGGGACAAATTTAAATTTTATTCAAAGAAAAAAATCCTACATAAATCTAAACACATTTAAATGTTTTCCATTAATAAGTTATAAAACGTTTTGATTCATCGCTTAACAAAAATTATGAGTATTATTCATTTCATGCGCAAAACTGGGAACTGGTTGATGACAAAAATAAACCATATCCATTTCAGACATATTCATAAATCGGCACGCATAGGGCATACTGTGAGAGTATACAACCCTGAAAACTTAATTATGGAGGAGAATACAAATATAGACGGGAACGCAGTAATAATGAATACTCGCGCCAAACTAATATTAAAGAAAAATTCTGGTGCTGCAGTAGGACTTACTGTCATTACTGGTAATCATATGTCCATTGTTGGTAAGAACTTAAAGCAAGTTACAGACAAAGATAAAGATGAGTTTGATTTGAATCGAGAAATGGATAAAGACATTATTGTTGAGGAAGACGTATGGATTGCAGCTAACGTTACACTTTTATCTGGTTCTCATTTGGGCCGTGGTTGTATAATAGGAGCTGGTTCTGTTGTACGTGACAACATTCCGCCATACAGCGTTGTACTCGGAAATCCTTGTAAAATAGTTGGTTTTCGTTTTACTCCAGAAGAAATAATAGAACATGAAATTATTCAATATGATGAAACAGAACGTCTTCCGATGTATCTTCTCCAAAAAAATTATGAGAGATATTTCATAAATAAAATTAAAGATATTAAACAACTCACAAATTTATAGACTTATGGATAAAAATGAATTCTTAGCTATTTTTGCCGAACAGTTTGAGGACACGGATCCTAAATTGATTAAATTTGAAACTAAATTTCACGAACTTGATGAGTGGAGTTCACTTGTAAGCATGATGCTAATTGCTATGGCAAAAATGTCTTTCAACAAGAAAATAACAGGTTCTGAAATAAAGAACTGCATTACAGTTGAGGACGTTTACGACCTTATCAAAAACAAATAATTTTTGGAGCAATCAATCATTTTTCGCCCCTAGATTCATCTCCACAATAAGACTCTTTAAAGCCAACTATGTAAAGAAGGTCTTAAAGTTTTCTCTGGGAAGATCCGCCGAGACTAAAGAAAGAAGAAACATGTCTAAATCCCTATTATCTACCCGCTATGAGTTAAGTAACGAATATTACAGAAAAACGTTTGGCAAGAAATCTTGCTCGTGTATGAGATGGAGATGGAGAAGTTGTTTGGATAGCAAAAGACACTTCAACTTACGGCGGGTTCATGCGAGGAAAGGGACGATAGAGATTCTGTGATATTTTGGTTTCCTCTTGGCAATTGTAGAGACTTTAGCCAGCCTTCTGTTGGCATCAGCAAATTGCTAATTTGATGAGGATTCGCGCTAAAAGAAATAACCCGGAGGATGGCCCCCCAAAAAACAGCCGAAAGAGAAACATAAGACAGGAATAAAAGCCCGGCGAATACGACAACGTTTATTATACGCTGAGGAGAGATGCGATAATAGAACATAGCATTATCTTCCTACAACTCTAACAAAACATAGGTTGAAAGTCCCAAGATAGTATAATTCGTATTATCAAAAATATGTTCGAAAATAAAATATCAGTAACATCCCCTTTACTTCCAAACCTCGATGATTTCAATGAATTACTCAAAGAGATTTGGGCAAGTAAATGGGTTACCAATAATGGTGATTGCCACAAGCAATTGGAAAAAGCCCTCGCTGAATACTTAAAGGTACCCTATATCAGCCTCTTCACCAATGGCACGCTTCCGTTGCTTACTGCATTGCAAGCACTGCGCATAACAGGAGAAGTCATTACGACGCCTTACAGTTTCGTGGCGACTACACATTCCATCTGGTGGAATGACTGCCGCCCCGTGTTCGTAGACATCGAAGAGAGCACCTGTGGTATCGATCCCGATAAGATTGAAGCAGCCATCACGCCAAAGACAACGGCAATCATGCCTGTCCATTGCTATGGTAAGCCCGTGAATATGGATGCCATCCAAGCGATAGCCGATAAATATGGTTTGAAGGTAATCTATGATGCGGCCCATGCATTTGGTGTTGAAGTTAACGGAGAGAGCGTACTGACAAAAGGCGATATGGCGACATTAAGTTTCCATGCAACAAAGGTTTACAACACCCTTGAAGGTGGAGCCTTGGTTGTACATGATGAAGCCACCAAAAAGCGTATTGATTACCTTAAGAATTTCGGATTTGCAGGCGAGACCGAAGTTGTGGCTCCAGGTATCAATAGTAAAATGGATGAGGTCCGAGCGGCATATGGCCTTCTAAACCTTAAATTAGTGGATGATGCTATAGAGAAGCGCCATCAGGTTGCCATAAAGTATCGAGCAGCATTGAGAAACGTTCCTGGCATCCGGTTCTATGATGATATGCCTGGGGTACGTCATAACTATAGCTATTTCCCGATCTTCATCAAAGCAGAAGAGTATGGTATGACACGCGATGAATTATACTTCAAGATGCGTGACGTCGGCGTGTATGGCCGTCGCTATTTCTTCCCGCTTATCAGCACTTTTAGCTCTTATCGAGGTCTACCTAGCGCCGCACCGGAGAACCTGCCTGTCGCAACAAGATTAGCCGACGAGGTTATTTGTTTGCCCATGCACCATGAACTGAGCGATAATGATATTAATCGTGTTTTGAGTATTGTTGCAAACGCATAGTATTAAAATGAAGCATTTACTGATAATAGGAGCGCGTGGATTTGGTCGTGAGATATACGACTTAGCCATGGACTGTATTGATGCCGGAGCTGATTATGATATCAAAGGTTTTCTTGATGATAAAAAGGATGCTTTAGATGGATTAGGGGAATATCCTCCTATTATTTCATCAGTTGAAGAGTATATAATCCAACCAGACGATGTGTTCATATGTGGTATGGGAGCACCTGAATGGCGTAAAGTATATACTGAAATGATTCTAGAGAAAGGTGGTGAATTCATCACTTTAATCAGTCCCGCAGCAACTATACGTAGGAATGCTCATATTGGCAATGGTTGCATTATTACAGGAGGAAGTAATATCTCGGTTGATACTTTTATTGGAGACCATACGGCTATTCTCAGTTCTGGAATAGGCCATGATGCTAAAGTAGGGAGATATACCGTTTTAAGTGGCGGAGTCGCCTTAAATGGATATGTAAAGGTTGGAGAAGAGGCCTATCTGGGTTGTCGCGCTATGGTCGCTCCACACAAAAAGATTGGAGATAAGGCATATGTTGGAATAGGGAGTGTTGTTATCAATAATGTGAAATCAGGCGTAAGGGTATTTGGTAACCCGGCAAAAAAAATGGATTTTTGATTTATGGCGTTTTTCAAATTCAACAATATACGAGTAGCTGGCATAGCTTGCGCTGTGCCCAAAAACGAAGTAAAAACAGAGTCCTACAAATCTCTTTTCGGTGACGAAGAAGTAGAAAAGTTTATGCAGATGACTGGCGTTCGGAGTTCACGCCGCACTTTGGACCATCAGACATGTAGTGACCTCGGTTTTAAAGCTGCAAGAGAACTTTTAACTTACAAGGGGATAAAACCCGAAGAAATAGGAGCCGTCATCTTCTCCTCCCACAGCCCGGACTATCGCCGCCCAGCCACGGCTTTCGTTTTACAATACCGCCTAGGTATCCCTAGAGAAGCCGTATGTTATGACATCAGTTTGGGTTGTTCTTCGCTTGTGGTGGGTATGCAAACTGTAGCCTCTATTATGAACACTGGAGAAATAAAAAAAGCCCTATTGTTCGTGGGTGATACCGCTGGCAAATCTGTTTATCCAGAAGATCGTAGCTCAGCCATGCTCTTTGGAGAAGCCGGTGCCGTGATGTTGATGGAGAAGTCTGACGACCCGAAAGATGAAATCAAAGCCCTTATACGTAGTGATGGCAGCGGCTACCGCTATATGATAGTACCAGGGGGTGGCTACCGTAATCTTCACGCCAGCGAAAAAGTGGTAATGTGTGAAGATGGTAATCCCCGCACTTTGATGAATAGTTTTATTCAAGGTACATCTGTATTCACCTTCACAGTGTTTGATGTCCCACGCCTAATAAAGGATTTTTGGGAGCAAACAGATACTTTGCCTGATGACTATGATTGCTTTGCGTTTCACCAGGCCAATCTTTATATCCTTAAACAAATAGCCAAAAAGACCAAAATTGATTTCGAGCGCATGCCTATCACGCTTGACCGCTATGGCAACACTTCAGGAGCCTCCGCTATTGTTTCTTTATGCGATCGCTACGGGAACAAAACAGAAAACAAGAAAATCAAGGTGATGGCCTGTGGATTTGGTATTGGTATTTCACTAGGTGCAACATCATTTGATATCAATACTGAGGATATTTTGCCAATCTTTGAGGATAGCGTCATCTTTGAAGACGGCCTGATTACTGACCCGAACCAGCTTTACCAAAAGAAATAATGATTACAAATATACTTGACTATCTTGACCATTCAGCATCTTTATGGCCGAAAAAAGAAGCAATTGCGGATGACAAGAACGCTTTGACTTTCGCTCAGTGGAAGGATTATGCGGAGCGCATTGGGACGGCCTTGATCGAGGCGACAAAAAGCATGATGCGCAAGCCCGTACTTGTATTCGTCGATCGAAAGATTGAGTGCCTGGTCGGTTTTCTGGGCGTAGTAGAGAGTGGCAACTTTTATGTACCCATTGATTGTAAGATGCCCTACGAACGTATTAGGCTCATCAAAGACGTACTTGATCCCATCGCAGCCATTACAGTCACAAATGTTGATGAAAAAATCTTAGATCAGATTGACTTCAACGGAGTTCGATTCAACTATGCAGAAGTCATACAAACTGAGAAAGATATAATTAAACTAGCGGTAATACGTGAACAAGTGATAGACCTTGACCCAGTATACTCCATTTTTACAAGTGGTTCTACGGGGATTCCGAAAGGAGTGGTGATTAATCATAGAGGTATGATTGACCTTGCCGAATGGCTGGTCGATACATTCGATTTTAACGAAACCGATGCACTAGGCAATCAAACACCTTTTTACTTCGACGGTTCCGTGAAAGATATCTGCATCTGTTTGAAAGCAGGAGCAACACTTCATATTATCGGGAAGAAGTATTTTACTTTCCCAAAACTTCTAATCCCATTCCTCAATGACCGTCATATCACCACTATCCTGTGGGCGACATCTGCCATAGTGTTAGTCGGGAATAGCGCCATTCTTGATATAGCTATTCCTATGTATATCAGACTAGTAACATTTGCCGGAGAAGCTATGCCGGCTAAGCAGTTGAAGGTCTGGATGAACAAACTTCCCAACGCTCGCTTTATAAACCTTTACGGCCCTACTGAAATCACTGTAGACTGTACTTATTACGAGGTCGACCGTGAGTTTAGAGACGATGAGTTTATCCCAATTGGTCGTAACTGCCACAACAAGCAGATACTTGTCTTTAATGAGGATAACGAGCTCGTAAAAGTAGGGGAGCCCGGGGAGCTTTGCGTACGTGGTTCTGGCGTTGCGCTAGGCTATTACAACAACAAAGCAAAAACAGAAGAGGTATTTGTACAGAACCCGCAGCACAATCTCTATGAAGACCGAATCTATCGGACAGGTGACATCGTGAAGTATAATGACCGTGGAGAGATTGAGTTTGTTTCCCGAAAAGACTTTCAGATCAAGCACAAGGGTAATCGTATTGAAATGGGCGAGATTGAAGTTGCTGTGAACTCCATTCCTTCCGTTACCTACGCCGCTTGTATCTTCGACCAATCCAACGACAAGATTGTGCTTTATTATACCACGGCAGATGGTCAGGAACTAGACATTATCAACCATATAAAGGAGAAGTTACCTGTGTATATGTTTCCGGAGGTCATTATCCATCTTGCGGCTATGCCTTATAATATGAACGGAAAGATTGACCGCAGAGAATTACTGAGGCAATATGAAACTTGTAAAAATTGAGGACTATATCCGTTACCTAAGCATAGTGGAGCGATACGGAATCAAAGGTTGCTTGACCAACGACTACATTCAGCGCGAGGCTGCAGACTTGATTATCCATGATTCGCTATATGAGTATTGTGGAGAAAAGAATGCCTTTCTTCTTATCAAAAAGAATGGCTTCTGGCGTGTTTACTATTACCTTAACGATTTGGATGAGAAACTGATTCTTGATGGAGAAGAGCTAGTGGTTGAGATCCCTTTTAGAGGGGACATTGGGGAGCCTAAAGATCAGGTAGGTTATTTGGAGAATTGTGGTTTCAAACGCAATCTTGTGAGAGATAATTATTTTGCCAAATATACGTCGCTGACACCCCCCGTTTTTTATGACGGGCTACACATTAAAACGGCGTCAACAATAAAAGATGTCACATGGGCGATTAATCTTTTTAACGCCTCGTTTGACAAATGGAGCGGGGATTTCATTCCAAAAGAAATGGCCCCACTCCTAATACAAGAGAACGCTATACTTATAGCTAGAGACATCAATGATTGTTGTTTAGGTGCATTACATTTTAAAAAAAGGGGAGGAGTGACGTGGTTGAATCATCTTGCCGTAACAGAGCAAGCCAGAGGGAGAGGAGTTGGACGTGGCTTGGTAGAAGCCTATATTGAACAAGGTCACGTGGATGGTAATAGTCGGTATCAACTATGGGTACAACGACAAAACACACCTGCGGTTAACTTGTATCAGAAAAAGGGCTTCACTTATTTAAATAAATCATCTTTATCAATGATAAAACTTTAAAACAACAATATGGAGAAGTTGCTTGAATTATTGAAAGGCATTCGTGCCGACGTTGATTTTGAGAACGAAACCGCTCTTATTGATGACGGGATTCTCGATTCTTTTGATGTTGTGTCTATTATCTCCGAAATCGATGATGTTTTCGGTGTGCAGATTCGAATCAATGAGCTTGACCCGGAGAACTTCAACTCAATAGAGGCGATTTGGAGTTTAATACAGAAACTTAAAGACAAATCATAATCTCACAAACTATGGGGAAAATCATAGATCTTGTAGAGAAAACAATCATTGTTACTGGTGCCGGCTCGGGTATTGGCAGAGAAACATCCTTGGTGCTAGCCAAGGAAGGCGCAAATGTTATTTTGATGGACATCAACGCTGAGAGTTTGGCAGAAACTGCCAGTTTAGGCGTTGAAAAATGCTTCTCGATTACAATTGATTTAACCAATGAAAAAGAAGTGGCAAAAGCCGTCTCAGAGACTGTCGAGAGATTTGGTAAATTAGACGGTCTAGTTCATTGCGCTGGTGTTAGTAGCCGCAAGCCTCTGAGAGTGCTTTCCAAAGATGGATTTAGCAAGGTAATGGATGTGAATTTCTATAGTTTTGTGGAGTTAGTGAAGCAATGTGCAAGGAAGAAACATATTAATGATGGCGCGAGCATCGTGGTTATGTCAAGCATCAGTAGCATCAAGGGATACAAAGCTAAAACAGAATACTGTGTGAGTAAAGCTGCCGTAGATGCTTTTGTGCGTTGCATGGCTTTAGAACTAGCAGATCGAAGAATTCGAGTTAATAGTGTGATGGCCGCTGAGGTTCTAACTCCTTTGGCGTTGGAGGCACACAAGATCAATGAGACGGTTGGTGCATTGGATTTCAAAACTCCGCTTGGCCCCAGTGAGCCCTATGAGGTAGCGAACACCATCGCATTCCTGTTAAGTGACGCGACCAAGACAATAACAGGAACTAGTTTGCTCATAGACGGAGGAGCTTGTATCTAAATTTTAACAATTTTTTAATAATAAAGAAAATGACACAAGAAGAGAAAATTTCATTGCTTGAGGAAATGCTTGATCTGAGTGGTGGCACATTGAAGACTGGAACTGAATTGACTAGCATCGACGAATACGATTCGATGGCAAAATTGTCACTTATTGTCTTGATGGACGATGAGTTCGGGAAAAAACTCACAGGAGAGAAAATCCGCGAGTTCAAGACTGTTCGGGACATCCTTGATTTCATGGATTAAAGCTGCATCATAAACAGATTGTTTTAAGTACATGACAATAAATTAAGCATATTATTTTTTGATGGCCAGAAAGGATTAAGGAGAGTGTAGGCGATGAAGTTCGGGCCGTACTTGACAAGGCTGATAGCACGCCTCTCATTGTTGAGAGCCCTAATGGCCTTGACTTCTCAATTGGCAGCAATACCAATAGAGAAGGGCCCAGGTATAGGCAATAATGACAACCCCGAAGAATTGCTCAATACGATTTATGAGAACCATTTGCCTATCCTCAATATTGAACCAACAGGATTTCAGGCCCTTGAACATCATTTCAATGGTCTATCTTTCCATGTACGCCTGGAGGGTTTTATCAGGACGGCAGAAGAATACAAGAATCTGCGACTCCGGCTATCCGGTGTCGTCTCGATCGAACAGTCGGACGAACCAATTATTTTAAAAAAGTAACTGTTTATTTAATGGATGAACAAAGTCTAAAGAAAAGAACAGTTAAAGGCATCGGCTGGAGCGCTGCCGATACGTTCCTTGGGAATGGTGTTACGTTTTTAGTAGGCTTAGTATTGGCCCGTATTCTTTCACCTGCTGAGTACGGGTTAATCGGAATTGTAACCATTTTCACCGTTGTACTTGGTGGTATTGTTGATAGTGGTTTCACTTCGGCGCTCATACGAAAGAAGGAAACCACGGATGAAGATTATAATACAATGTTTTTCACCAATATGGCTATAAGCCTGTTGGTATATGGTCTGTTATGGGTTGGCGCCCCGGCTATCGCCCACTTCTTCAATAAACTGGAATTAGTCAAGATAACACGTGTCACAGGCTTGATGCTGATCTTTCAAGCTACGTCTATCACGCAGGTAACGATTCTTACCAAACGGCTTGACTTTAGAACTAAAACAAAAGCATCTTTCGTAGCAGCACTTATCAGTGGTATTATCGGCATCTCGATGGCTCTTACCGGGTGTGGCGTTTGGTCATTGGTTGGGCAAAAATTATCTAACACGTTAATTTATTCAGTTTGTTTGTGGGTTCTTAACCGCTGGTGGCCGAACGGCACATTTAGTAAAGATAGTTTTCGGTATATGTGGGGATTCGGGTGGAAGATGATGCTATCTGGAATTCTCAATAATACTTGGAATCAACTCTACCAGGTGGTTGTTGGGAAGTTTTATAGCCCAGCTACGCTCGGCCAATACAGCCGGGCAAAAGAGTATGCAAATATCTTTTCGTCAAACTTGACATCAATCGTTGACCGAGTCACCTTTCCTGTTTTGGCAGAGGTTCAGGATAATAAAGAGCGTATTATATCTGCTTACCGCCGTGTCATCAAGACAACCATGTTCGTTACCGTTGTCTGCTTGTTTGCCCTTGGAGCGACAGCAGAACCGTTACTCAACACTCTAATCGGCCCTCAATGGCACGAAGCAGCGACTTATCTGCCTTTTATCTGCATAAGTATGTCGTTGTATCCTCTGCATGCAATCAACCTTAATATGCTGAAAGTTCAAGGACGAAGCGACATTTTCTTGTGCCTGGAGATTCTAAAAAAGATTATCAGTATCGGGCCACTTTGTCTCGGCATCTTCGTAAATATTTATTGGATGCTCATTGGAAGTATAGCGGCAGGTTTATTATCTTTTTTTCTAAACACATATTATACCGGGAAAAAACTTGGCTATACATCTTTTCAGCAATTGCGCGACATCGCTCCGAGTTATTTAATCGCTTTGACCGTAGCATTGTCTGTGTTTTTTTTAAAATTCCTTCCGTTGAACAGTTTCATCATTCTTGCGATTCAAATAGCTGTAGGTGCATTTGTGTTTTTTGTCATCTGTGAATTAACTAAATTGCAGGAATATCAGGAAGTTAAATCTATTGCCTTTTCAGTTATAAAAAAATTCACAAAGAGATAAACAAGAGAAAATGGAGCTAAATAAAAGATACTTACTTTGCGTAAAATGTTTTACCTATAACCATGCAAAGTATATAGAAGATGCGATGAACGGATTCGTAATGCAACAGACAGAATTCCCGTTTGTCTGTTGTATCGTAGATGATGCTAGCACCGATGGGGAGCCGAATGTGATTAGACAGTTCCTCGTTAATCATTTCCAAGAGCCTTTCCGGGCCGAGGAGACAGAGTATGCTCAAATTCTTTGTGCCCATCATAAGACTAATTCAAACTGTGATTTCGTGGTAATACTGTTAAAGTATAATCACTATAGCATTAAAAAGAATAAACAACCATATCTTAAAGAATGGACTGAACATGTGAAATACCATGCCCTTTGTGAAGGTGATGATTATTGGATCTCTTCAGCAAAATTACAGAGACAAGTCCTTTTTTTAGAGAGTCATCCCAAGCATTCGTTAAGTATTCATGCTTATCGTTGCGACATTTTGGATAAAGGCAATATTACTTCTAAGAATGTATTCAAATATAAGAAAGATGTTGAGATAGTCCCCACGAGGGACGTATTCAATGGAACAGGGATGTTTAGTGCGACAGCATCCATGGTATATCGAGCAGAGTTTTATAATGATTATCCGGAATGGGCAAAAAAAGCCCCTGTTGGAGATCGACCATTAAAATTCGTACTCTTTTCACACGGACCCATTGGCTATATGAATATAGTTATGAGTGTTTATCGTATGGGGGTAGCAGGGTCTTGGACTCAACGGATTCAACGAAATCATGCAGTCGAAAAAAGAACACGATCGCAATTCAGAAGTATTCTTACAGAATTTGACGATTGGACCCAAAAAAAATATCATTTTTACGTATTGCGCGCATCATATATATATAGATTATCTTGTTTGAAGAGAGATTTGTATTACTGTTTGTCCCATTTATTCCGAAAATTGTTTTAATACTTATCTTTTTCTTCGCTAGCAACTCTTATGACTCTGATGAACGTTTTTATTCCAAAAGAGATTACATTTAACTCCTTCCTCGCAATAAGCATATTCTATTTCTTTGTTGTGTTTGCCTGGTGGTGGAAAAATGTGAAGTTATTTGATTATCCCAACTGGAGACAGCCTCTTTTGGTTCTTTTCATCATAATTCATTTGCTCTTCGCCTATGATGGTGGGGATTATTTCAGTTATTACGAAAGGATAAGGGAACATGATTTGAGCGGGATCGAACCCATCTATTCATTGATTGCTAAATCGGTGCATTATAACTATCTTCTTTTCCGGCTTCTCATTTGGGGTAGCGCTCTTTTGGTTTTTATGATTACAGCCAAGCGCTTTAAACTAGACCCATACAAAACAGCATATATTTTATACGTGCTATATTTCAGCACATTTGACTACGCTCGTGTCTCATTAGCTATGGCTATTTATACTTTTGGTATTTCATTCTTATGTCTGCCCAAAAATGGTTGGAAAGTTTGTTCTTATCTGATTGGATTTTTGTTTATAGGATGCTCAGTTATTTTTCACAGAAGTATGGTTTTTCCTGTGTTGGCTTCTGCCATGGCTTTTGTTCCGCTAAACAAAAAAAATATAATTCTAGTTATTATCGCTTTTTTTGCTTCTGTGCCTTTATTAAATTATGGTTTTAATCTAATTTCTTCCGGACAGTTTTTCAGTAATCAAGACATTAACCAGAAGATTTCAGATTATGCAGTACAGTCTTTCCAAGAGGGTTTTAGCATATATGAGTGGATTAGACGAGGTTTGCAGTATGCTACTTTTTTTGTACCCTTTATTTTCATATCATTCATGTTTCATAAATCTGAAGTGATTGAGAACGATGGTTTTTTACCAACAGTGAGGCTATTCAAAGTCACTTTCGGGATTCTATTACTTGCTGTTTCTACTCTAATGGTAGATCTTGAGTCCTTTATTGTTTTTTATAGGTTTTTATTTATTTCTATGCTACCTCTAACTCTTCTAATTTGTTTATGTAGGAAGCAACATCTCATTACTCATGGGCAGTTTCTGTCTTTTCTTTATTTAAGTCTCTTTTGTTCTGGTTTTGGTGTATTTAAACGATTATTAGGTGGAAACCTCGCATAATTCTTATAGAAAAAAAATGAAAGTGTCTACAAAACTTCTTGAAATTGGGAACTCCATTGTCAGTTTTTTTCATGTTAAGGCATTGGTTAAACCGTTATACTATTTTTTTTATAAAAATAGAGTTATTCATAGGCAACAAAAACTCTTCAAAAAAAATAGTAAGGAAGCATTATCTCTCTTCGATTCTTGTTTAAAAACACATCAGATTCCTTATGTTTTAGCCTTTGGCACTTTACTAGGAGGAATACGAGAACATGGGTTTATTAAACATGACTTTGATATTGATACAATGATATGGAATGAAGATTATCGAGATGACATATCTAATATACTTGCTGAAAAGGGCATCAATCTAATTCATACATTTCTAATTGATGATGGTGCAACTGGCCGAGAAGAGTCGTATGAGTTTAAAGGAGTCCAAATTGATATATTTTATTTGTATACTTCAGCAGGAGAATTCCCGTACACATGTGATTTTCTAGCAAGAGATTGTATCTCTTTTGAGGCTTGTATGAAAAAATACGGCAGTGTCCTTCCCCGCAAAATTGAACTCCCGGTTAGCAGAAATACGAAATATATTGATTTTGAGGGGATTTCTCTCCCTGTGCCAGAGAATGCAGAAGAGATTTTGTCTTTTAGATACGGGAAAGATTATATGATACCTAACCCTAAGTGGAACGTTCAGTCATACAATAAACATATCATTGAATGGAATGAAAAGAAAGGGATGTTTTTAAACTTTGTCGAATTAGGCAAACAGATACGGTAAATTAATTACAAGAATATCAGCAAGTTACCAAGAATAAGGCCAAGTCTTTCGTGATGAGATTTTGGCTTATGATCATTAAGCATACAATGAACCATTATGAAAAAGTAGTATACCCGCGACCGAGGTCTAGTGAATCTAAGGGGATTGGAGAATTTGTCTAATGTCAACGGAACAGTGATACTGAAAGGTAGTTCTACTTATTGAGTCGGGCAAGAACAAAACGTCGGAAGATAATTGTTTATCAGCCCAAAGCCAACCATTATCAACGAAAATTTTGCATAGGCATTAAAACATATTTTGATATTATAATAGCGGAGAAACTCCCCGATCAGGATCAACCTATGGCAATAAAAGAAAGGGGCCAGTTAGGAGCGAATGAGACAATCTTAAAAAGAGTGACCTTGGGGTGTGGTGTGAAGTAAGTGTAGGAGTTTTGGTGGCAGAAGGTTTCCCGCATACGGTAAATTCGGTGGGGTACCTGCCCAATTAATAAGAACGCGTTTCACACCTAAGCAGATCGTGGAATATGAAAAAAAGTGACCGAGGACAAAAGCGGATGATGAGAGTATTGATTATCGCCACGAGTCGTTATACTCGCGGTGGCATTTCAGCTGTGATAAAAGCTCATGCCACTGGTGAACAATGGAAACGTCATCGCTGTAAATGGATTGGCTACCATATCGACAGGAGTCACATTCTCAAGGTGTTATTCGCCGTGCAGGCACTTGCAAGATTTATAATCTTGCTGCCGTTCTATCAGATTGTTCATTTACACTTCAGCTTAGCAACGGACATGAAGCGTGCATACATTTTTTTCCGAATTGCTCGCATGTTTGAAAAGAAGATAATCGCTCATTTACATTGTGGTGATCAATTACCTGAAATCTGGGGGAACCGGTATGTGGATGTGTTTACACATAGTGATGTGGGACTGGTGCTATCACCATCCATCAAAAAGGGAATAGAAGAACATATTGGTACAGGATATGACATACGGGTGCTTTATAATCCATGCCCGAGTGTTTCTACGATTACTCCTTTCAAAGAACGAATGAAGATTATTCTGTTTGCCGGAACACTTAATTCGAATAAAGGTTATGCAGATCTGATTTCTAGCTTCTCGATGATTGCTGCAAAACATCCGGACTGGCAATTGGTGTTCGCGGGCAATGGCGAAGTTGAGCAAGCTAAGGAACTAGCTACTGCAAACGCTATATCGGAACAGTGCCGTTTTCTAGGGTGGGTGAGTGGAGAGGAAAAAGATATTGCGTTCCGTTCGGCTTCTTTGCTTTGCTTACCTAGTTACGCCGAAGGGTTCCCTATGGCAGTGCTTGATGCTTGGGCTTATGGACTCCCTGTAGTAGCCACTCCCGCCGGAGGCCTTGCAGACATTATCCAAGATGGCATCAATGGGCTTTTGTTTCCCGCCGGCGATATTGAGAAGTTGGCCATGCAACTTGATTGTATCATCTCTAATGATGCCTTACGACTGCACATTGCGAAGGAATCAAGCCAACTGGCTCTGACTATGTTTAATATCGATACTATCAATCGACAGTTGGGGGGAATTTATGAGGAGCTCGGCAATAATTGATCTCTGTTATGACGAATCACACTTCCATTAGCAAAAAAGATGTTGTTCATCAGTCTCATACAGACTGCCTCGTGCTGTTAGTGGATTACATTAAACTAAAAGACAATAAGATTGAGGCAATAGTTGATTTCCGTACAAACAAAGATCTTGAGCATTTTAATCAATCCTTTGATTTCCCGTACGTGACGGTGACGGCAATCGCTCTCAAATACTTTTCTTCATCGAAGCGTCTTAGACGAGGAAGCTATTACATACTTAACCTTGATCTGCTCAAACAGTATCCGTTCCTGCCGACTCAGAATTCTTACTTGATAGGTGGCGCTTTTAATCTATCTGAGATGGCTATCCCGAATAATAATGAAGGAGATGTTTTACAATGGCATCATGGATTTGATCCTAGCGAAATGACCATGGAATCTGTTCCATCGTCTCCTCCTTCTTCTATCGAAAGAACAGATGATTTGCAACTGTTTGTAAACAGTGTTGGTCAAGCCAATTGGAATGAACTGCGCAACGGAGCAAAGGTTGAAGTGGTCTATGATGCCGGTGCGCCTCTATATGCATCAAAAAAATATGTGGATTCTATCTTTGATGATAGAAAAAGTGACCTTATTCAATCAAGACCAATTCTTATACTTTCACATTGGGACCTGGATCATATTCACTGCCTCAAAAAACTGACCGATACCGATATTAGAGACTGCTTTAGTGCGTTGATTTGTGTCGACAAAGTAAAATCAATTACATCCAAAACCATTTTGGAGAATTTCTTCCGAGCTTTGGGGAAATTGAATGTATATTGCTTGCCTATTCCTCTTAAAACGAACGGAGTCAATATGCATCTTTGGCAAAATCTCGGATGCGTTTCACTCTACCAGGGGGAACAGAATCGAAGTATCAATTTCTGTGGATTGGTGATGTTTGTGAGAGGGGGAAACAAGAGCGCAAACTATACCGGAGATTGTAAGTTAAGTCAGGCCGATAATGTTTTTTGCCAGGAACCCTATTCAAAAAAGAATTCATCAAAACATATTCTTATCGCACCGCACCACGGTGGCAATTTTCAACCGGAGGATCGGCATTACTCGGGTTTATGCGATCGCATTGTAATTTCGGTCGGGATAAATCCTTATGGTCATCCCTGTGAGATAATGCTCAACTATTTTCATGGCCTGGGGCCAACTGTTAGAACCGATGAGGTGGGAGATATTTTGGAATTGTTGTGACTTGACGGACAAAACAGTTCATTATAATAAAGCGTGTTCCGAAACTAATTGATTAACCGTATATACTTGCAATCACGCTGGTGTCCCTGGAATGGCTTTTTGAGATATAACTATAATTGGCTGCGATATAAATCTTTTAGTGCAATAAGATGACTGGAGTGGAAGTAAAGGGCATAAATTGTTCTGTTTCAATGGGCTTTATTGGTTTAGTTTAAAAGAAAAAAGATGACAATTGGAAAGGATTTAGACAGATTCAGAGTTGGGAAGACATACATTTCCTGCACGAACATCCCGGATGCAAAAGAGCACATTGCGGAAGCTGTGAGAGGGGAGATGAACACGTATATCTGCGTTAGCAACCCACGGACGGTTACTTATGCTACAAAGCACGAGGACTACCGAGAAGTGATGGCGAATTCGTTTATGAACCTGCCCGACGCTGAACCTATGCTGTGGGCGGCGCGACTCTGGGGTTTGAAGGATGTACAGAGGACGATGGGGCCGATGGTTTTCAAAGAGATGCTAAGCGAACCGGAAAGCGGCTTGAGGCATTTTTTGTTGGGCGACACGGACGAAACTCTGGACAAAATAACGAAGAAATTCAAGGAAGATACCGGAGCGAAGATCGTTGGGACCTACTCGCCACCTTTTTGTGGACTGGACGAGTATGATTACGAGGGCATAGCTCAAATGATCAATGAGAGCAGTGCCGATCTCGTCTGGATATCGATGCGGGCACCAAAACAGGACTTCTTTGCTACGAGGATTGGGCCCTATCTCGACAAAAAAATATGCATTGGTGTTGGGGCGGCGTTTCGTTTCAACTTAGGCGAATATAAGATGGCCCCGCCGATTATCAAGAAATTAGGGCTGATGGGGCTCTACTGGGGAAAAAAGAATCAGACCTGGCCCGCATTCATCTGGGGCTATCTTAAGGACAATGTGCCTTATCTGTTCTATCTGGCGGCCATCCCTTTCAGGCGACTGTTTGGTAAGAAGTATTACGAATAATCATATTGATATGGATAAAATAAGAATAGGAATCATCGGCATGGGCCGGATGGGGATTACCCATTATTCCATCATCAACACGCACCCGGCGGTGGAGATGACGGCGATTGCCGATACTTCAGGGATCTTGCTGAGCATGATTAAGAAGTATCTGCCGGGGGTGACGATGTTCGAGGATTTCAAGGACCTGTTGAAGAGCGGACTGGTGGATGCGGTAATCGTCTGTACGCCGTCCCTGCTGCACTACGATGCCTGCAAGATGGCGGCGGAGCAGGGAATTGCGGTGTTCTGCGAGAAGCCGTTCACGACCTCGCCGGCACAAGCACAGGAGTTGGCTGATCTGTTCGAGCAGAAGGGTCTGGTGAACCAGGTGGGCTATGTGTACCGTTTCGATGTGGTGTTCGACAAAGTGAAGGAGATGCTGGATCAGCAGTTGATCGGACGGGTGTGCCACGCGAATGTGCAGTTCCTGAGTTCGACCATCAGCAAGATGCAGCCTGAGAAGGGTTGGCGCAGCAAGCGTGAGAACGGCGGCGGGGCGACCTACGAGATGGGGAGCCACGTGTTCGACCTCCTGGAGTTCTTCTTCGGGAAGCCGCAGCGGGTGCTCGGGACGCTGATGAATCAGGTGTATTCGGAGGCGGTGGAGGATATCTCCGAGGCGCAGCTGCTCTACGAGGGCGGCGTGAGCGCGAATGTGCACGTGAACTGGAGCGATTATACCTACCGCAAGCCGATGCTCAAACTGGATATTCACGGGACGAAGGGCAAGATCCAGGCGGATCTGTATGGGTACAAGTTGTATCTGCGCGAGGCTTCCGAAGCCGCCGGGCTGCCGGAGGGCTGGACCAGCGTGCCCATGAATATGCTGCCGGATCTGTGCCCGTTCTATGTGCGGGGAACGAGTTTTACCAAGCAGTTGTATGAGTTTGCGGATGCCATTCTGGCTGGCCGCAAGAGCACGGGTTGTTCGTTCCGCGATGCCGTGGATA
>JAEEGL013735182.1_pt1 | contig 23459 bp, 12 predicted proteins | sample 9134231 | NCBI WGS metagenome assembly JAEEGL01 (sample SAMN16246548, study PRJNA631951) | gut metagenome | biome: gut microbiome; feature: rumen; material: fiber-attached | host: Bos | place: Iran: Karaj | collected 2018-10
CGCTGATAAACGAGCCCGTTTTTGCCGAACTTGGCAAAAAGTACGGCAAAACGCCCGCTCAGGTGATCCTGCGCTGGCATACGCAGATGGGCTTCGTCGTCATTCCGGGATCAAAGAACGTCGACCACATCCGCGACAATCTCAACATTCTCGATTTTGCTCTGACGGATGAGGAAATGGCGCGGATCGCGCAGCTTGACAAAAATGAGCGCTACTACCACCGCACCGACGCCCAGCTCGTTCAGTTCGCCGCCTGGAAACCGAACTTCGAGAGAAATTGACCCCGTGTTACCGCGCCGTCGCGACCGAGCTGAATCCGAACACAAAGATAAAAATGCCTCACCGGATCATGCCGGACTGGCCGGCACAGTACTTTTTCGGACATCTCGGATAAAGATGAGATTCTGAGAATAAAACAGGATGCTTATCAGCGTGTCAAATATCTGATAGAAATTTTAGACAAAGTGTAACCAAAACAGAAAAGTAAACTCCTCCTTTGCGATCTCATCGTACCGCAAAGGAGGATTTCTGTAAAATATGCGTTTTTTGTTCTGATCCGTGGAGGAAGAATGCGCGCAGGTGCCGTAAACACTTGATTTTCTTGTGGTTTGGTCAAATCCGTTATCTCCACTCGGGCCAAATACAACCGGACGGTTTTTGCCGTCCGGCTGTATTTCGATTCAGCGATCGTATTTGTACCGGATATGATACTGCCCGGTTAAAGGGGTCCCGGTGGGGTCGCCGGTTCAGGTTCGGTCATGCAGAGCCAAAATCCGTCTTTTTAAAACGGATTTTTCTTTTGTCCCGATCGTCATATTTCACTTCTTTACCCAATGATATTGAAAAATTCAAAAATATATATTATAATGATTTCATAAATGTAAAATCTGCGCGGAAGGAGGCAGTCAATGAAAAAACTTATTTGCGTTTTGCTTTTATCCGTGTTTTTTCTGTGCTCCTGTAAATTGCCGGGCGAAGGATATATCGACGCCGATCCGAAAGACATAATCGAGGCGGTCTACGCTTCGGTGCAGGACAGCGGAGTCATAGACGACTATAAAACGATGCTGTTTTACGATACGGTAACGGCCGAGAACGAGCTTTATTATATGGGCGTCAACGGTATAGAATACGAAGCGGCGACGGCTTCCGAACCTGAGTTTCAGCCCTGCCCCTATTCTTTCGTAATTATAAAACTCAAAAAAGGCGCAGATTACGACGCGCAAAGAAAACTTATAGAAAAGAACCTGAACAAATCGAAATGGGTCTGCACGTCGTGCGAGGAAGCTCTCGCGGTAAGATACCGCAATTTCGTAGCGGTGATAATGTGCGGCAAAAAAACAGCCGACGCGCTTGAATCGGCGTATCTGTCGGTAATGGACGAATCATACGGGATAAGATAAAACAAAAGGAGGCATACCGTGAAAAGGCGGCAGAATTCGTTCTTTTCAAGAATAAAACAGCTCGATTTCGGGCTGTTGTTCGCCGTGCTCATTCTGACCGGCTACGGTATCATATGCATCAGTTCAGCCTCCGAATATTCGGGCAACACGAGAAACGTGATCGTTCAGCTTATCGCCGCTCTGCTCGGCTTCGCCGCGATGGCGGTCATCGCGCTGATAGATTACGACGAACTGCTGAAAAAATTCTGGCTCGTTCTGTTTTTCGTAGGCCTTGCGCTGTTGTTCATTCCGGTGATCAAAAACGTTCCGTCGATGCTCCGCGGTAATTTCAGCACTAACGAAAACTGGATCAAGATACCGTTCGTTAACGTGTATTTACAGCCGTCGGAGGTGGTGAAGATCACTTTCATAATGTCGTTCGGGTATCTGCTCGGGCACCTGAAACAAAGTATAAACAGCATAAAGAGCCTTCTGCTCATCGCTCTGTTCGGCGGTGTGACGGTCGGTTTCGTTCTGCTTGAACGCGATCTCGGCGCCGCCGTGGTATTCGTCGTCATCATACTCGTGATGTGCTTCACGGCTAAACTCAGCGTATGGTACTTTATCGGCGCCGCCGCCGCTTTTATCGCCGCTTCGCCGTTTTTATGGAACCTGCTCGGCGAGTATCAGAAAAAACGTATACTCGTAGGCTTCGATCCGACGCTCGACCCCGAGGACACGGGTTATCAGGTACTTCAGACCATCAAAGCGATATCGAACGGCGGTATATGGGGCATGGGCTACGGCAAAGGCGCGCTCACCCATTCTTCATATAAATCGACTTTTCCGGCTCGTGAGACCGACGTGATACTCGGCGTTATGGGCGAGGAGTTCGGATTCGTCGGGATAATCGTATATCTTCTGCTCATCAGCTTTGTCATATTCAAAATACTTAAGATAGCAAAGAACGCAAGAAAAGACTACGGTACATATATCTGCGCCGCCGTCGCCGCGCTGATACTGTTTCAGACTGTCGAAAACGTCGGTATGTGCTTAGGGCTTCTGCCGGTCATCGGTCTGACACTTCCCTTCATCAGCTACGGCGGTTCATCAATTATAAGCATGTATCTGTGCATCGGGATCGTAATGAGCATACAGACTCATCAGGATAAATACTATATCGAGCGCGAAACGCGCTGAAAAGAGGTAAAATATATGAGAGACGAAACAAAATGCGTAAGATCAGGTTATAAACCCAAAAACGGCGAGCCCGGCGTAATGCCGATAGTTCAGAGCACGACGTACGTTTTCGACACGGCTGAAGAGATAGGCGATCTGTTCAACTTTCCGAACGCCCATATGTATTCGAGATTCTCGAATCCCACGGTCGACTGTGTTGAAAAGAAAATAGCGGATCTCGAGGGCGGAGTCGCGGCGATGTGCACTTCGTCAGGTCAGATGGCGAGTATGATGTCGATACTCAATCTCTGCAAAGCCGGCGACAGCTTCATAGCCGCGTCGGCGATCTACGGCGGTACGGTGAATCTGTTTGCGGTGTCGTTACAAAAGCTCGGCATCGAGTGCATTTTCATAGATCAGGAAGCGGATGAAGAAGAGATAAACGCGAAATTCAAGCCGAACACCAAAGCCGTGTTCGGAGAGACGCTCGCAAATCCCGCGCTTTCGGTATTCGATATCGAAAAATTCGCGAAGATCGCCCACGCCCACGGCGTGCCGCTGATAATAGACAACACGTTTGCGACGCCGGTACTCTGCAAGCCGTTCGAATTCGGCGCCGACGTGGTCGTACACTCGACGACGAAATATATGGACGGTCACGCGCTTCAGGGCGGCGGCGTTATCGTAGACGGCGGCAGATTCGACTGGAGTAACGGCAAATTCCCCGAATTCACCGAGCCGGACGAGTCGTATCACGGTTTTGTCTATACGGAGAAATTCGGTCCCGCCGCTTATATCGGCAAGGCGAGGATGCAGCTTATGAGAGACTACGGAGCTTACCCGTCTGCGTTCGCCGGATTTTTACTGAATCTCGGGCTTGAAACGCTTGCGGTAAGGATGGAGCGTTACAGCGATAACGCTCTGAAGGTCGCAAAATACCTGAAAACGAAAGATCAGATAGAAAACGTGCGTTACCCGGGTCTGTGCGACGATAAATACCACGCTCTTGCGGAGAAGTATCTGCCGAAGGGCTGTTCGGGCGTCATATCGTTCGACGTCAAAGGCGGCAGAGACAAAGCTGCGGCGCTGATGAACGCGTTCAAGCTCGCATGCCGCGAGGTACACGTCGCCGATATCCGCACCTGCGTTCTCCACCCCGCTTCGATGACTCACAGACAGCTGACCGACGAACAGCTCGTCGCCGCCGGCATCAACGCCGGTATGGTCAGATTCTCGTGCGGGCTTGAAAACGTCGACGATATAATCGAAGATATCGAGCAGGCGCTTGACGCGATAAAATAAACGGACGGACGGGGCTTCGGCGCGGCGTGATAAGGAAGTTTTTTGAATGATTATTTCCGCACCGAAAATGAAGTCGCCCTTCGGGCTGATGAAGACGCTTCGCTAATGAAGAAATGAAGTCGCTCACTGCGTTCGCTGATTAAGGAACGAGAGCGACTTCGCTTCATTAGTGAGCGCCGGGGTGCGAACGTCTTCATTAGGGCGTTAGCCCGTCTTCATCAGTGAGCAGAGCGAACGTCTTCATTTTACCGGCTGAATAATAAAAGCAAACTGATTCTGTTTTTTTCTTGCTATAATACGCACGAAAACCGTGAAAAGGCGAATTTACAAAAACTTAACAACTCTTTTTGAAACTTTTTCGGCGTTTTTTACGTCTTTATATATGAAGGACAAAAAGCCCGAAAAGGAGGGAGCGTATGAAGAAAATAATCCCCGTACTCGTCGCCGCGCTTTCGCTTACGGTCATAACCGCCGTCTGCGCGGCCGCAGTCAACGAGGTGACGGGCAAATGCGGCGATAACGCGGTCTATATCTATAATAACGAGACGCGGACTCTGACGATCAGAGGCGAAGGCGATACGTACGATTCGCAGCCGTGGTACGACAAGTATTCGCGCATAAAAAAGGTGATCGTTGAAGAGGGCGTCACGTCGGTCGGCGCGGGGGCGTTTGAAGGCTGTATAAATATCGAGAGCGTCAGTCTGCCCGAAAGTTTGTTATCGGTCGGCGACGAGGCTTTCTATCGGTGCTCGTCGCTGCGATCTGTTGTACTGCCCGACGGCGTGAAGTATATCGGCAGATCGGCTTTTCAAGGCTGCACATCGCTTAAAGAGCTGTATCTCGGCAAGAGCGTCGAGCATATCGGCGATTACGCTTTTACCGGCTGCGGCGCCGAGCGTATAGAGATACCTGACTCTCTTTCCGAATTGAGTCACAATACGATCAAATGCGGTATTGAATTCGTATTTTCGAAAACCAATCCGTATTTCAAAAACGAAAACGGCGTCATATACAGTAAGGATATGACGAAGCTTTACTCTTATCCGATGAACGATAAAAACGAAAGCTTCACCGTGCCTGAAACCGTCAAAACGATATGCGAATTCGCTTTTGCGTGGAACTATTATCTTCAGAAAGTCGTATTTCCGAACGGGCTTGAGTGTATAGAGCGTCACGCTTTCGTAGACTGCACGGAGCTGAAAGATATAAGACTGCCCGACAGCGTGACAAGTATCGGCGAAGACGCGTTCAGATACTGCGAAAAGCTCGAATACGCCGATACCGGCAACGGTATAACGGAGATTCCCGAAGGTCTGTTCACGGGCTGCGAAGCGCTTAAAACGGTAAAAATATCGGACAAGGTCAGATCGTTCGGCAGAAGCGCGTTTTACCTGTGCGCCTCGCTGAAAGAATTCACTTTTCCCGACAGCACGGAAAGCGTCGGTCAGGGCGTTTTTCAGTCATGCAGTTCGCTTGAAACCGTTACCGTGAACAGCAATATTAAACCGTATGACAGGCGGACGTTCACCGGATGCGGCAATTTAAAGACGATTTATGTCGGCGATAACGTAACTGATTTTGACGGTCTTTTCTTCACCGCTCAGGCGAATTTCGAGGTCGTCGTCAGCGAAAACAATAAGAATTTCAAGACCGTCGACGGGGTGATATACAGCGCCGACGGCGCAAAACTGCTCCATTACAACAGCTGCAAGACCGAATCGGAATTCACGGTACCGGATACGGTCACGTCGATATGCGCATGTGCGTTTTTTGACGAAGATCTGAAAAAGATCACATTGCCCGACAGCATCCGGTCTGTTGCCCGCTGTGCGTTTATAATCGCAGATAAAGCGGATATGGACGTTTATTTCGAAGGCGGCAAACCAAACGTCGAAGAAGGCGACGAGCCGGTATTTATACATTACTATATCAGCAACAATTGGAACCGTTCCTCTTCAACGGTGAATATATATTATTCGGTTTACAGCTACGGCTGGAAAGACGGCTTGGACTGCGCCGGCTCCTATTACGGCCCGCGAATCAAGCATATAAAATATACTCCCGAAGATTTCACCGGCATAAAGTGCGGCGACAACATCGTTTGTACGTTCGATCTCGAGACCAAGACGCTTACTTTTACCGGCACCGGCAAGATCTACCGCTACAGTCCCGAATATCCGTGGCGCGACCTCGCCGCATCTGTCGAAGCTCTCGTGATCGGCGAAGGGATAGAAGAACTGCCCGACAAAGCTTTTTCCGGTTTTTCAAATCTGAAGACCGTCACGCTCGGTAAGATCAAACGGCTCGAAAACGCTTTTTCGCTCTCGACGATCAAAGCGATATATTACAGCGGAGATCTGACCGACTGGCTGATGATAGATTTCGCGTGCAGTACGAACACCGCCCCCGGCAAGGTATCGGAAAACGTTTATATAAACGGTGAACTGCTCCGCAGCATAACGATACCGGAGAACATCACGATAATACCGCATTACGCGTTTTACGGCTTCGATTCTCTGCAGTACGTAACGTTTCATTCGGGCGTTAAAAGCATAGGCGAATATGCGTTCAGAGAATGCAATAATCTCGGAATGGTCGAGTTCGAGCATGAAGACCCGCCGGATATCGCCGCGTTTGCTTTTGGCAAAAACACGGTGATAAGATTCGAATATTCTGATAAATGGGAGCCTTTGAGGCAAAAGGCAGGGACAATGGGCGGCACATGGCGCTTCCCCGATCCCGACACAACGGAAGAACCTGATGAAGAAACGGAAACTTTGACCGAGCCGGCGATTGATACTCTGCCGGCAAGCGAAACGGCGGCGGACAGCAAGCCGTCAGAGACCGAAAGAAACGGCCCCGATACGGTCATAACGGTCATAGCCGTTACGGTGGTGATCGCCGCCGCGGCGGTCGCTGTAGTGATCTTCAATAAAAAAACGGGAGGGCGCAGCGTATGAAAAAGATGATGTTCATTATACCGGCGCTCGCGCTCGCCTTGCTGTTTACCTGCGTTATCGCGGCGCGCGCAGAAAGCGACGAGATGAACCCCGGTTTGATCTGTTCTTTCGATGAAAAGACCGGCACGCTGACCTTGACCTGCGGCGAGGGCTTCGGAGGTACGGTATACGGTTACGAGCCCGAGGTCGGTTTTCGCCCCGCATGGTACGGATATACGGACAAGATCAAACACGTCGTTGTAAACGAAGGCGTTACAAATCTCACAACGGCGTTTGAAAACCTCAAAAACCTCAAAAGCGTCACTCTGCCGGATTCTCTGACGTCGATCGGTTACGAAGCTTTTTACGGCTGTTCTTCTCTGTCAAGCGTCAAAATACCGGACGGCGTCACATCAATAGGCGGCGAAGCGTTTTGCGGCTGCGAATCGCTTAAAGAAATAAAACTGCCGAACGGCGTTAAGGAAATAGCATACCGGGCTTTTGCAGGGTGTAAAAATCTTTCAAAGATCACGTTCGGTTCGGGTTTGCAGACCGTTTCAATGGACGCGTTTGAAGGCTGCGAAAAGCTCGGCGCGCTGACGCTGCCGGCGTCGGTCACGCATATAACCGGGTATAACGGTGAAGTCAAGGCGATAAACGTGTCGCCCGACAACGAAACTTACGCTTCTGTAAACGGCACGCTTTACAGCAAAGACATGACCGTGCTTTACAGATACAATACGGCGCTTAAAGACAAGAGCTTCGCCGTGCCCGATACTGTAAAAACGGTCGGCAATTACGCTTTTGCATACAGCCGGCTCGAGACGGTCGGCCTGCCGGACGGACTGACTTCAATAGGCAACTATGCATTTTACATGTGTGAAAAGTTGACGACCGCGACGATACCCGACAGCGTGAAAGAGGCGGGCGCCTGTTTATTCTACTCGTGCGATTCGCTCGATAACGTAACGGTCGGATCCGGGCTTAACATGATAAGCCAGTCTATGTTTGCATGCTGCAGAAGCCTGAAAAACGTCACGTTCAAAGCGAACAATCTCAATTTCGGTTCAGGCGTTTTCAGTCACTGCACCTCTCTTACCGAATTCACGTTTACGCAAAACACGGCTAAGATTGATTACGGCGGTATTTTTTACGGCTGCGAGTCGCTTACAAAGATAACGTTTGACAGATCTTTCGACTTAGGCGCGCAGTTTTACAAAGGCTGCCCGGCGCTGTCCGATATCGTATTCGCCGCCGAAAACGACAGCCATATTTTTGCTGACGGCGTTTTGTACGCAAACGGCGGCAAAGACGTGGCGGCGGTACTGCCCTCTTACGAAAGCGACGTATTCACGGTCACGGAGGACGTCGAGAAGATATACGGCTACGCGTTTTGCTTATCGAACGTCAAAAAGGTCATGATAAAAGGCAGGCTGAAACTGATCAACGATTTTGCTTATACCGATTCGGATATAGTCGAGGTGATCTTTGAAGGTCCGGCTCCGGAGGAATTCGGTTTTCCCGTAATAAACCACAGGCTCGAGATGTATTACGACCCGTCGTACAGATCGTGGAACGTTCTCAAAGAGTATACTCCGAACGGCAACGGAGTATGGATACCGCTTGAAACGTTTAATCAGGACTCCGGCAAATACGGCGACAATATCAGCTGGGAATACGACGATGATCTGAAACTGCTGAAGATCGGCGGCGAAGGAAGGATGCGCGACACGCTCGACGCCGACGACATACCGTGGAAGTTCTTATCCGATCAGGCGGAATACGTGATAGTCGAAGACGGCATCGACAACATCACGCAGTATGCGTTTTACGGTTTTGAAAAACTGCAGCACATAGTTTTACCGGCGCTCGACGCGATATTCAGTAAAGCGTTTTACGGCTGCGACGCCGTCAAAACGGTATCTTATCAGGGGATCCTGGATGACTGGCTGAGGATCCGCTTTGTTGACGAATATTCAGATCCGACGCGCGGCGGCGCTCTGCTCGCCACGTTCGACGAGCCTGACGGCGTGGTCCTCCACCCGACCGGCACGGATACGGAGCCTGCCGAAAGCTCAACAGAACCGGCGACCGAGCCCGTTACCGAGCCTGTGACCGAAGCTCAGGCAACAGAACCTCCGAAAACCGAACCCGAGACAGAACCGCAGACGGCGCCTGATACCGAAACCGTACCCGAAGTAAAAGAAAAAGGTCTGAAACCTCTTACGTACGCGGTTATCGTCATAGCCTCCGTATGCGTCGTTGCGTCGGTCGTTGTGATCATCTTTACCGTAAAAAAGAAAAAGAGCTGAACCGAAAGCGCTTGATATCTTATATTTGCTCAGGCATAATTTAATTCTGAATAAGGCTGTTTAAAACCGGATCATGACGCAGACGGATAAACGGCCTTTTTCCGTTACGGAATCCGCAGTTATTTATAGTAATATTTTGAAATATGTATTGAAAAATGGAAATTCGTATGTTATAATAGTTTTAACAATAATCAGAGGTGAACTGTATGTTTTGTCCGAATTGCGGTCATAAGATCGAAGACGGCGCGCGGTTTTGCCCGGAATGCGGATCGAAGATCGGTCTTCCGGCAGATCCTCAGCCGTCAGTCAAGACCGATCCGCCGGCAAAAACCGGTACCGGGACGGTCTGCCCCGAATGCGGCGCCGATATAACGGGCGGCGCGATTTTCTGCGGCAAGTGCGGCACGGTACTTTCTAAAAACGACAGGCGTGAAGATCAGGGAAAACTAAAACAAAAAAATCAGCAAAAAACTCAGCCGGATAAGCCCGCGCAGGCTGTTACCGTTCAGGCGCAAAGACAGGACGGCGGCGCAAGGTCCGGCGAGACCGATCTCGGCGCATCGTCTGTAAGCGGCGGCGCGGCGATATTGCCGCCCGTTAAGGGAACGCTGCACGGTTTAGGATCATATTTCGGCGGTATTGAAAGAACCGTCAAAAAGCCCGGCGTGCTGATCGGCGTCGCAATCATCGGTATACTGTGGATCATACTTTCGGTCAACCGTAACTCAGATTCGGGATTTTTGAAATTCCTCTCGTTTCTGACTTTCGCACAAGGCGGATACGGCCGCTCTTTCTTAGGCACTATCCTCGGCGTTTTCGGCAGAGGTACCGTGGCGGCGGCTTTGATTTCGCTGTTCAGCGGAGGCTTCAAAAACCTGATCAAAGGTTTCGGCGTTCTCTTTAAAGGCCGCGGAGAAAAACGCGGAGTCGCCGCGATCATAATCGGCGTCATAGCCGGCGCGCTTCTCTATCTGGCGTACGCCGGCATACACGCGACGGCTTTTTCCGCCATGGCCGGCATATCGGGCGCGTTACTGGCGCTTCAGGCTCTCGGAAGCGGAAGCGGCAGACTTTACGGTCTTGCTCAATCTCTTACGTCAAAAAACAGCGGCGGCGTCCGCACGGCGGCGCGCGGCAGCTGCGACGGCCTTCTGACGGGCGTGACTGCGGGTTTTGCGGTCTCCACAGCCCTGTCGGCGATAATTTCGAGTATTATCTGACGGGAGGAGCGCTATGAAAAAGATCGGTTTATTATCAATTCTCACAGTATTCTCCGCCCTGTTCTCATTTATCATCCTCCTTTCCGTTCCCGTCGGAGCGGCGGAATCGAAAGGTTACTGGAAATACGTAAAAACGGAAAACGAGGGGCCGGAGTCGCAGTTTGACGACGATCAGGCAAAATCCGTCATGTCCGGCGGAAACGGCAGTTATACCTGTCAGGCGAGATGCAAATCCGGTTCGGCTTACCACGACGGAAAAGAGCTTACCTCATGCGCCGGCGAAAACGTTACCATAAATATCAGCGTAACGGCGCCGCCGCTGACGATACGCGGCGGAAGCGAGGTCGCGCTTACGGTCACGCCGTCGTTTTCCGCTTCGAACCCGCACGATTCGCTTTTGTTTTACACCTGTCAGATAAACGTCGACTGGGCGAAGGGCGGTTATAACGCCGACGGACATTTCAAGGACGGTAAAGGCAACACGTACGTCGGCATAGACCGCACGTGGGAATATAACGAATATTACGGAGCTTCCGGCAAAGGCAATCACTTCATTTATTCAGACAGCGACTTCGTACTGCGCGCGACCATCCCGAACGGCAGCAAAGGCGGTTCGCTGTGGATCCGCATCTCGTTTGCTCACGGCAGAGGCGAGGACGCGATAGACACGTATTACCGTTACGAATGGGTGCCGGACGAAAATCCCGCGGGCAGCACGACGAAGCCCGGCGATCAGGGAAAGACCGACCCGGGAAAAACGCCCGGGGCCGACAAAACCACAGAAGAATCGGGTTTTATTCACCAGGTAGAAACGACGATAGCGAGCGTCATACCGGGATACGATGAGAGCAAAGGGATAATTTCGGCTATAATACTCGGTATCGCGGGCGCCGCCGCGGCGGCGTGTTCCGCCGGCAGCGGCAAGAACGGCGCAAAAGAACAGAATAAACAATATAAGATGTACGTCTGGAAGGATTTCGGAGACGCGATACAGAAAGGCGGCAGACCGAAAAAGGTCTACGCCCGCATTTCTGAATTCATCGACGGCAAAGAGTACGACTGCCCCGAACAGACAGGTAAGATAAAAGCGGGCGGCACCGATTTGACCGTCCGTCCGCTCGGTATGGAAGGATCGTACTTCACCGCCGAAATCAGCGCGCCGGCAAATACCGAAAAAGAACAGGGGACGCTCACGTTTTCTCTGTCAGGTCCCGGCGGTCTGTTCGAACGTAACCTTATATTCCGCATGGTCGGCGAGCCGAGAATAGTATTCCCGAGAGAACTCAGCCCCGGCGTATGGGACATAAACTCAGACAGCGGACCTGTACTCATGGTCGCGGGAAAAGGCGGATTTGAAAAACATCATTTCGTGATCGTCGACGCCGTTGAAGAACCGAAAGAGATACGCTTCGTAAACGCGGACGGCTTCGATATTGAATCGGAGGAAGATCCGAAATACGCTTATTCGTATTTCGCCTGCATTCGCAATCTCACCGGTCCGATAACTAAGGAAAACGGCATTTTTGCCGATCCGGAAGACCGTACGGTAACGGTCGAGGCGACGTTCGCCAACGGACAGAAGATCAGCGGCGGATTTATGATCGAGCTTTATCCCGACGGATTTTCGGTAATGATAAACAAATGCTCGATACCTCTGCGGTCGGGCAAACCGGGATTCCGCACGGTGCTGAAGGACGGGCGCATCGAGGTAATATCCTACGCCACGCGCGACAAGGAAGAACTGACGCTCGACCCCGTGATACCGTTTACGTGCTTTACGCCCTGTTACGCGATGGTAAAACAGGACGAAACGGCGCTTATAGCAAAAGAGCACGGATATTTCAGCGTTGAAAAATTCGTACATACCGACGAAAAAACAAAAAATCTGCTTTCGAAGTATCACGTCAAGATCAAATGGGATATCGACGGCTATCGCATATCGCCGGAGGATTCCCTGCCCGAGATGACGGACGAATATATCGTAAAACTGCCGCTTACGGTAAACTGTGAAGACGTCACGGAAAAGTACGAAATACCGATGCGGCTGCTCGGAGAACCGTTCGATCCAAAAAAAGACTGGGAACGCGAATACAAAGAGCTTTGCAATACGGTCATCCGCTATTTCCCCGGCGACGTCGCACACAAATGGATACAGCATATACGCGAAAATTACTCTTACCCGGAGATCTGGGATGCGTCTATACTGCGCTCCATGCGCTTTGACGTAATACGCGCCGCGCAGATTTACTGGCTTGACTCAGGCAAAGAACAAAGCAGACTTGTCGATTACTACGACATGACGGAGCTGATTTTCAAAAAGCCGCCGCGCTTCCTTGCCGACACGGCGTTCAGTATCGTCGTCCGGTTTTACGCCGGCGAAAACGAAAACTGGATCACCCCGTGCAAGGATCTGATCGTCGATACGATAGACGAGGCACTCTGGAACTATCTGCAGACCGGTTCGGCGGACGTTGATATAATAGAAAAAATAATGGAGCAGGCGACGAACGCCTTTGCAAACTACATAAGCATTGTTGACGGCAGCGGCGTCGGTATTGCAGCCAACAGCAGATCTCTTTCAAAGCTCGGCTTTGCGCTCTGCGCTTATATGCTCGCGGACTGGGTCAAGAATTACTATAAAATGGACCCGAAAGATTTCTGGAAGAGCATTCAGCAAAGTCTGATAGATCTCTCCGTTACGGCAGTACAGAAGGTGCTCGCGGCAGGCTTTATAAAAGGTCTGAACCATCCGAAAGTGCAGAAATTCTTCCAGGCGGAATGGATAAAGAAGACCGTCGATTTTCTTCATAAGAATCTTGCTTCGGAATCCGTCCGCATACAGGGTACGGGAACGGATATCCACGGCATAACCGGACACAAATACAACAGAGTCATAGATATGACCGGCAATATCAAAGAAAGCGAGTGGGCGGAAAAATTCGGCAACGGCGTAAAATACGTGTATTTCGGCAACGACCACTCTTCGCTTAACATCAAAGACTTGTATCTTGACGACAACAAGACGAGAGCGATGATGGCTGGCATGATCGGCGGCAAGACCGCAGGCATATCGCTTATCGACCTTGAGCACGGCTCAGCGGCTACGGCGTCATATCTCGGCGCCATACAGTCGCTGCTTGAAAACCTTTTCGGCGCGGGCGTTTCGACCATATTCAATTCGACCGTGCTTGACAATGAAGAAGACGATTTCGGTACGGTCACGTTCCCGATCGGATATTACAGAGAGACCGGCAGGATCACTTACTGCAGGATCAATTTCTACGAGATGTTCCGTAAAGCCGCAAACGGCGAGTATATAAGTCAGGCGTTCGGCTGGCTGTACGATACTCTGTTCGGCAGTTTCGGGTTCCCCGGTATTGCCGCATCCGATGACGTCGGCAGAGAGATCATAAAGGAACTTGATCTGTAACTTAAAAACAAAATGCGCAGTTCGTCAAACAACGCAAAAAAGCAGGCTGATATCAAATCAGTCTGCTTTTGTTATGCAACGTTTCAGTGCATATGCAGCGTATTGACGAGCAGTATCCACGACAGGCCGTAGTAGACCATGGCGGCGATAAGGTCGTTGACTGTGGTGATCATCGGGCCGGAGGCAACCGCCGGGTCGATGTGGATCTTATGCAGTATCATCGGTATCGTCGTACCGACGAGGCTCGCTATAATCATCGCGCAGAACAGCGCGATCGCTATACAGCCGGACACGGTGAACGCGTAAATCCACGCCGGCTGAGTCCACGTTTCGGGCGGAGTCTTGAACGCGAGGATGTAAAGTCCGACGACGATGAACGCAGTAAAGCCGAGTATGAAGCCGTTGCAGAGACCAACGCGCACTTCTTTGAATATGAGCTTCGATTTCTGTTTTCTGCCGACGCCTTCATCCATAAGAACGCGGATCGTGACGGCAAGCGACTGCGTGCCGGTGTTGCCCGACATATCGAACACCATCGACTGGAATATCGCGACTATCGGCACTATCGCGACGACCGTCGTTTCGAAAATGCCTATCGCGCTTGACACGACGAGACCGAGGAGCAGAAGCGTAATGAGCCACGGTATTCTCTTCTTTATGCTTTCGAATACCGGTTCGTTCAGATCTTCTTCGGCGGTCAGACCTGCCAGTTTCGCATAGTCTTCACCCATTTCTTCGTCGACCGCCTCGACTATATCCTGCGCGGTGATTATACCGAGTATCTTACCCTCTTCGCTGAGCACCGGGAAAGAGTCTTCGGTATAGTCTTTGAGCCTTTCCAGACAGTCTGACGTCTTTTCGTGGTCGTTTACGTACGGGTAAGACGTACTGATCAGCGATTCGAGCGGCGACGGCTCGCGCGCGATTATGAGGTCCTTCAGCGCTATAGCGCCGTAGAACTTGCCTTCTTCGTCTTCAACGTATATCGTCGAGATATTGTCGTTTTCGCCCGCCTGCGCGACGAGAGAGCGCATGGCGTCTTTTATCGAGAGGTCTTTTTTGATGAGTATGAAGTTCGTCGTCATCTTACTGCCTATCTCGTCTTCGTCATAAGAACGGATAAGGCGTATATCCTGACTGGACTCCTCGTCCATCAGCTGAACGATCTTCGCTTCAGTTTCGTCGTCGATATCGTCGAGTATGTCTATCGCGTCGTCGGAGTCCATGTTTTCAAGGACTTTCGCCGCCGCCTGTATACCGAGTTCGGAGATGTACTGCTCGGCGTTTTCGACGTATGCGAACACTTCGGAGAACCGCTCCGCGCCGAGCACGTCGTACATATGCTTGCGCTCGTCCGTTTCGAGCTGTTCGAACGCGCCGGCTATATCGTTATCGTGATATTTGTTTAACTGTTCGAGCTTCTCTTCATCGGTAAGATCCGACCGAAGTATTTCGAGTATCTCTTCAACGTAATTCTGCTCGGAAGTGAAGTCGTTTTCTTCTTCCTGCTGCAGTTCTTCTTTTTCGTTATCTTTATCTTCCATATTTACTCCTTTCTTCCGGAGCATGAACGCAAAAACCGTCACGCTCTGTCTTTGATCTCAAAAGACGAACACGACGGTCGATAAAACGTCAAAACGCTGTCAGCAGATGATTGCAGACAGAAGCTTCGCATGATTAAATCCGACCGTGTGTTTGCTACTTCGGCCTGTACTGTCGCAACTGTCCACAATTCTCACCTTCCTTATTTCTTTTTTACCATTTTATCACGCTTTTTTGTGCTTGTCAAGTTTTGATTTGAAATTTTCTTTATTATTACGGTTTTTTTGTCAAACCGTTCCAGTTCATTTTGCAAGCGCCGTGAAAAGTTCCTGAAGCAGGCTGTCTCGTATGATGTAAGTCACGCGGCGCATGAAATGGCGGCGGTTATCGTACGAATAGTAACCGTCGTATTCGGGTATCGGCGCGTGGATTATCTCGGATAACATAAAGCGGCCGTTATCGTTTAAAAGCCACCCGACGGCGGTGACGTCCCAGATTATACGGCTCCATACTCTGCCCTTCGCGTACTGCTCCGCGGCTTCGACCGTATGCCGTACGAGATAATCGCAGAGCGCGTTTTTGCCTTTGAGCCAGTAATTGAGTTCAGGTTCTGACGCGTAAAACGACGAGACGACGCCCATACACGGCAGCTGAACGAGCGGCGCTCCGCAGCCGAAGACTATCCGCGCGGCGGCTATATCCTGCATCATATTGAATTCGTGCGCAGGCTCCGCCCAGCTCGTGTAGTGACCGCCGAGCCAGACGATAACGATCTTTTCGGTAATCGACGGATCGAGCAGTATCGCCGAAGCTACGTTCGTTATCGCGCCTATTGCTACGACGTAGAGCGGTTTTTGCACCGAGTAGCCGGAGGCGAGTTTTACGAGGTGCTTTGCCGCTTCGCTTATCACCGGCGTCTTTTCGTCCGGCAGATATGAGCGGGAGCCGCGGTAAACGTTTTTCTTCATCTCTTCGTCGCCCATGAGCGAAAGCAGTTTGAGTATCTCGTCGTAGCTCTTCTCCATCCCGTCTTCGGGCGATGTTGAATTGCTGTTAAAAAACGGCGCGGCGTAGATCGCCTTTACGTTCGGCTTTTCGCTTTTCAACAGCAGCGACAGCGCGAACTGGTCGTCTATCTCGTTATAGGTATCCGTATCGAGCACGCAGTCGAAGCGCCCCGACGGTACGTTAAGGTTGTTCAGTCTCTGGCTTTCAGTCATCTTGCCGTCCTCTTTTCTTTTTTTACCATTATAGCATCTGAGCAAATGCAAGTCAACATCAAAACGAAATTTTTTTGCTTTTCTCTCTTTACAAGCGAAAATGTTTGTGCTATAATATATACATAAAAGAATATTTTACGGAGGTATTATTATGTTTAAAAAGGTTTTTGCGGTAATGCTCGCTTTACTGCTCGGCATGTCCGTTTTCTCCTGCAATACGGAACCGGCGGCAACGACCGACAAACCGACCGAAGCTCCTTCCGATGCTCCGACCGAAGCGACGGAAGAACCTACCGAAGCTCCCACCGAGGCTCCCACGGAAGCGCCGACCGAAGCTCCGACCGAACCGGCGACGACCGAGGCGGGTACGGTGTACGCGGGTATGGATTCCGGTATAGTGCGCGACGGCACGCCGAAAAAATACATCTGCCTGTGCTTTGACGACACGACCAAGCAGGACCTCAAAATAATAGAAATGTGCAAAAAATACAACTACTACGACGTGACGTTCTTTACGAGCACCGGTCTTTACGGTGCTGACTGGACTGCCGGCGTCGGCGTATCGCACGTCCGCTTTACCAAAAAGGAAATGCAGTCCGGCATTTACGACGGGTTCGATCTCGCCGTACATACTTATCATCATTATCCGCTCGATCAGTATGAAAAGACGCCGAAAACCGTCATATCCGAGGTCACGAAAGACCAGAAAAACATCTACGCTCTTACCGGCGTTTATCCCGTAGTCATGGCGTGGCCGGGCGGCGACCCGAATGTCACGCGCGGACTTATGAAGATAGTCGCGGAGAACACGTCCGTGGGTCTCGGACGCGGTACGACGTCGACGCACAAATTCGATCTGCCGAAGGAGATGCTCTGGCTGCAGCCGACGGCTGAGATCAGCGAAGCTACCGTGTTTTCCGATCTACAGAGATTTCTCGATGCCGAATGCACCGAGGATATGCTCTTCTTCTGCTGGGGTCACGGCTATGAGCTCGATATTTACAACAGCTACGGCAAGCTCGAAAATCTCATAAAGACGATAGCCGAAGCCGAGGGCGTCGAACGCGTCACCGTATCTGAATTCTATCAACTCTTCAAAAACGAAATACCGGCGTATATTCCGGAGGATTAATGATGAAACGAATAATAACGGCGGCGCTCATAGCGGCGCTGCTTCTGGGACTTGCGATCACGGTCGCCGTTAACGCCGCAAACGGGAGTATAACAATGAATAAAAGCGCAGTTGAATTATACGTAGGTGAAAAATATCAGATTACCGCTAAAAACGGCGACGGCGCCGTATGGTCTTCATCCGATCCGTCCGTCGTACTCGTTGACAGCGAAGGCAATCTTTTCGGCGCGTCGGTCGGTACCGCGACCGTCAAAGCCGAAAAAGACGGCGAGACTGCTGAATGCACCGTTTACGTCGTAGACAAAGAATACGGTTTCGACGACAATATAATGATCTCGATATTCTGGCCGCCCACACCCGAATACAATACCGACGAACAGTATAAATATATGGCTGACGCCGGTATAACGTGGGTAATGGGCGCGGGCGACAACCCGGGCACGAAAGCGGTTCAGACGAAAATGCTTGAGCTGTGCTACAAATACGGCATACATATGACCGTCGGCGACAACCGTTTAGGCGGTAACCTGCCGAACATGAACGCAAAAAAGATAAAGGCGGTCATAGACGAGTATAAGAATATCCCCGCGGCGAACGGTTATTATATGCTCGACGAGCCGTTCAATCCGAACGTTTACATAAACGCTTACAAGGTGATGAAGGAAGCCGATCCCGGTTCGTATATGCACCTGAACTTCCTGCCTTACGCCGCATATCCGAACATAGAGACGTATATAAGCCAGATGAACGACTGGGTAAAGCTCTGTGAGATGACGGGCTATAAGCAGGATTATCTGATGTATGACCTCTACCCGTTCGGCATCTCGGCGGGCAGTATGAACAGAACGGGATTTCTGCTCAACCTCGACGCGGTGCGCAAGGTAGGTCTCGCGAACGGCGTCAAGACGGCGACGTATATTCAGTCCGTCTGCATACCCGGCGCATACCGTTCTCTTACCCGCGCGGAGACGCTTTACGAGATAAATATGGCTCTCGCGTTCGGTATCAAACAGCTTTCGTATTTCACGTGGTTCACGCCGCACGACAGAAGCGAGCCTTTTGAAGACGGCATTATCAGCGTCGACGGCAAACCCAATAAAAAATATGAATTCATCTGCGAACTCGACCAAAAGGTCCTCACGATAGGTAAAACGCTCATCAAGTGCGACGCGCTCGAGGTCTACGAGAGCGGCAACACGCAGGGCAGTACGGTCGGTCTTATACCCGATGATTTCTTCGTTCATTCCGCGGCGAAAAGATCCGATTTTACCGTGTCTTATCTGCGCCACAGAGAGACCGGCAGAAACTATTGCATGGTCGTGAACAACAACTTCTCAGCTGCGAAAACGGTGGAGTTGAAATTCGATACCGCGATCAGGTCGCTTGAATATCTGTCATACGACGACGGCGAGCTCCATCCGCTCGATATGGACGGCGATACCGTCAAGGCCGAGCTTGAAGCCGGCGGCGCGATCATTATAGCTCTGCCCGAAGGCTACGACTATTCCGCTAAAAGCGCCGAAGCGCCCGCGGAAGGTACAAACCTCGCGGCCAACGCTGAGATCTACTGCGACACGTCAGAAGGCGCAAGCGGCTGGTATATGAACAATCTGAACGACGGCAAAAGATTCTCGCAGGCGGCCGACAACGGCTGGAGAACGAGCAACAAGACCGGTCTCGGTCAGATAGTCGTCGATCTCGGCGCGGTACGCGAATTCAACCGCATAGATCTCTACCCCGCCGGATCGGTCGAAAACTACGGCGCGAATATGCCGAAAGCGTTCAGGATCAGCTATTCGGAAGACAAAGAAAACTGGTATACTATAGCCGAAGCGTCGGATTTTGCGATCGTCAAAAGCGTAGTGCCGTCGCTGTCGTTTGACAAGGTCGAAGGCAGATACGTAATGATCGAGATAACCGAGGCTAACGGCACCGTGACAGAGCTTTGCGAGATCGAGATTTATAACGACAACGGCACCGTACCAGAACCCGATTATATAAACGCGGTACAGGCACCCGCGCCGAGAGGCACTTATGAAATAAAATACAAGGCCGGCGCGAATATCGCGCTTAACAAGAGCGTCAAGACCTCGTCAGCTCCCGAAGGCGGCGATTACAAAACGTGGGGCTGGTGGCCCGACTATCTCGTCGACGGAAATACGAATACCGGCTGGACCTCTAACGTAAAGATACATATGTCAGAGCCGAATTCGACCGAATACGCGACGATAGATTTAGGAGACGATTTCGCTGTCAGCGAGATCAAAGTCATAGGATTAGGCTGCTGGCCGGTCGATTTCAATATATCGGTATCGAAAAACGGTCAGGAATGGATAGTTATTGCCGACGAGAAAAGCAGTTCCGATAAAGATAAACTGTACGATCTGACCGTTTCGGACGAAGTCTGCAGATACGTTAAATTCACCGGTACAAAACTCAGACACACCTCTGCCGACGGCTATATGCTGCAGCTTTCCGAAATAGAAGTATACGGCAAACCTTACAAAAACACCGCCGAAGCGGAAGAAATGATCGCGAAATACGTTCAGGCGGGCGGCAGCGAAGACAGCGAAAGCTGTAAAGCCGTGAAGGAAATCCTCGCGGACGAAAACAAAACGCAGTCTCAGCTCGACAAAAAACTCGCGGCGATGCTTTCCGAAGTCGGTCTCAAACTGCCCGAACCCGAGCAGGTGCAGATACCGAGTGCCGAATATGCTATAAACTACGGTCCGTATGAACGCCCCGCCGCCGACACCGAGCCGGTAACGGAGCCTGCCGCTGACACGGAAACGGAACCGGTCGAAACAAAAGCGGAGACCGAAAAAGCGACAGAACCGCTTACCGAAAGACCCGCCGAAGCTGAAGGTAAAGACAGTTATCTCGGCTTGAAGATCGCCGCTGTCGCTCTCGCCGTTCTTGCCGCAGGCGCCGCGCTCGCGTTCGTTTGGATCAAAAGGAGGAAAAAATGATCCGGTCCGCCGGAAAACCAGCATTAGAAAAATGAAAACGTTCAGATTTATAATAATCACTATTCTGATAACCGTTCTCACGACATGCGTTTTTCTGCCCGCCGCAGCAAACGGCGAAAACGAAGAAACTATGGAAAAACACGCATTTGATTTCAACAAAAATATCCTGATATCAATATTCTGGCCGCCGACTTCTCAGTATATCAACGACGAGCAGTATAAATATATGGCTGACGCGGAGATCGACTGGGTGCTCGGTACGGGCGACGCAATAGGTTCAAAAGAAGATCAGCTCAAGATGCTCGCGCTTTGCGATAAATACGGCATAGGCATGTGCGTAGGCGACGACCGCTTCGGCGGAAATCTGCTGAAATACAAGCCGGAAAAGATCAAAAGCCTTGTCGACGAATATAAGGACGTACCCGGAGCGTACGGCTATTATATGCTTGACGAGCCGTATAACGCAAACACTTTCATCGACGCGTACAAAGCGCTGAAAGAAGCCGATCCGAACGGCTATATGCACCTCAATTTTCTGCCCGGTCACGCTTATCCGTCGTATTCGATATACGAAAGTCAGATGAACGACTGGCTGAGACTGTGCGCCGCCGCGGGTTATCCGCAGGAATACGTAATGTACGATATGTATCCGTTCCTGCTTTCCAAAGACAGCATAGCGAGAACTCTCATGATGAAGAATCTCGATTCCGTCAGAAGAGTCGGTCTTGCAAACGGCGTAAAAACGGGTATGTATATACAGTCCGTCAGTCAGACGCAGGCTTTCCGTTCGCCCAACCGCGAAGAAACGCTGTTCGAATTCAACATAGGTCTGGCTTACGGTATAAAGCAGTTTTCCTATTTCACATGGTTCACGCCTTATAACAGAGAAGCGCCGTTTGACGACGGCATCATAACCCACAAGGGCGTTCCGAACAAAAAATACGAGTTCATCTGCGAAATAAACAGGATGATGCACAACGTCGGCAAAACGACGGTACATCTCGACGCGCTGGAGGTTTATGAAAGCTCTGATACTTATGACGCCGCGGAGCTCATACCGGACGGTTTCTTCGTACATACGGTCGGCAGAAGCGATCTCACCGTATCTTATCTTAAAGATAAGCGCAACGGCAGAAACTACTGTATGGTCGTGAACAATCTTTTCACCAAAAAGCAGTCCGTTCAGCTTGAATTCTCCGACGAGATCGGAGCTCTGCAGTACCTTTCGTATGAAGACGGCGAGCTTCACGAGCTTAAAAAGGACGGCAATACCGTAAACGCAGAGCTCGACAAGGGCGAGGCACTGATAATAGCGCTGCCGGAGGGATACGATTACAGCGCGAAAAACGTAAAGACGTACGCTCCGTCGGATAATTTGGCCGCAGACGCCGTCATAACCTGTTCTTCGTCCGCCGGCTCCGACGGCTGGTATATGAACTACCTGAACGACGGCAGACGTTTCGCGATGGTGGGGATAAACGGCTGGCAGTCGGCAAGCAAGACCGGTCTTGACACGATAACGGTCGATCTGGGGCAAACGCTCACATTCAACCGTATAGATCTCTACCCGTCCGGCATCAGCGACCTGTACGGCCAGCGTATGCCGTCCGGTTTTACGGTCAGCTATTCTAACGACGGCGAAAACTGGGTCGATATCGCAAAAGCTGCGGGACTTACGGTGCGCGACAACAGCGCGCCTTCGCTGAAATTCGGCAGAGTTTCGGGAAGGTACGTCAGGATCGAAATAACGGAATGTACCAAAAAAAAGTCTGAGCTTTGCGAAATAGAGATATATAACGACGACTCGACGCTGCCGAAGCCCGAGGTATACGAATACGGAGTGAATCATATTAAGCTGAACACAGACCCCGTCGAATATTCAAAAGGTTCGAATATAGCATACGGCAAGACGGTTTACGTTTCTTCATATCCCGAAAATCCGGACTACAAAACGTGGGGCTGGGCGCCCGAGTTTCTTACCGACGGGGATCTCGGCAACGGCTGGACGAGCAACGTGCAGGTGCATAAAACAAACGAAAACTCCACGGAATACGCAATAGTCGACCTCGGCGACGAATTCAATATAGAAAAAGCCGAGTTTTATCCGAACGGCTGCTGGCCGAAAGACTTCACGGTAAGCGTATCGAGCGACGGTAAGAATTTCACCGAGATAGCTAAGGAAACGAACGACTTTGACCGGCACGAAAAGAAAGAAAGCTACACGGTCGAAGCGAATAACGTACACGGCAGGTTTTTGATGATTAACGCAACGAAGCTGCGCAGGACCTCGGTGGACGGTTATATGCTCCAGCTTGCGGAGATAAAGGCGTACGGCACGCCTTATATCGACCGTGATGAAGCGCAGGCGCAGATCAAAGCTTTCATTGATAACGGCGGAAACGAAAACAGCAATAAACTGCAGGCGGTGAAAGCCGCTCTCGGAAACGAACAAATGACGCAGAAACGTCTCAACGCGCTCATCGAAGCGATGCTCGGCGACGTCGGATTAACGCTCCCCGCCGTGACGGAGGAAGCGGTCGAACAGGCGACCGCCGCGGAATACGAATTTGAATATTTCACATCCGAGCCGGAAACGGAAGCCGAACCCGTCGAATCGAACGCCGCGACCGAAAAGGCGACCGAAAAAGCGACAGAACCGCTGACCGGAAAACCCGCCGCAGAGCAAGGCAAGGACAATTATCTCGGTTTGAAGATCGCCGCAGTCGCCCTTGCCGTTCTTACCGTCGGCGCACTTGCATTCTTATTCATAAAGAGAAAGAAAAAATGATATATAATGAAAAACGGGTCGTACTGAAGGACGGCAAAGAAGTC